>ERZ773108.2104-NODE-2104-length-17929-cov-13.237552_pt1 | contig 17929 bp, 18 predicted proteins | sample MGYA00580570_ERZ773108 | MGnify/ENA primary metagenome ERZ773108 (study PRJEB29015, sample SAMEA2737840) | human gut metagenome | biome: human gut; feature: human-associated habitat; material: faeces | place: China | collected 2012 ...
GCTACTCGGACTTCTGCAATCGCGTGAAAAACGGATGGTTATTCAGTAGACATTATTTAAGCAGCAAATCTTCATCCGCGTCGGCTTCGGCGTACCACAGCGCATAGGCAATGAGGTCCGTCAGGTTCCATCCGGCGGGCAGAACAGATTCATAAAAATAATCACACGCGATGAGACCGTCACGAAGGGTGTCGCAGTCCTTGCGAATTAGATGACAGCGTTCATCTGTTTTCAGACAAAAACCGTTTTGACAGTACGCGCACTCATCCCTGGCCAGCGCGCGGAGACTCAAAATGATTCGAGGATCAATCATCACGTCTGCGGGCAGAGGCCTCCCTTCGTGAAATCGTGCTCGCGACGCGCCAGTTCAGGGATTGCGTTCTGACGAAAAAGCGCCGCGGTGGGCGGGTCGTGTTCGTTCATCTGCTTATGGTTCATCATCCATTTATCGCTCCATTTCTTTCTTTTTGATTTTGGGACGCTGACATTGCGGTGGATTGTCCTTGGCCTTTTCCAGCGTCCGCGTTTCCGGAGATAAGAAATCGGGCAGATGGCAAAAGCCAATACTGTCCGTATAGTAGGCATCCATATGACCGTTTTGCCGCAGCACAATGACGTCGCTGACGCTCAGGCTGTGACCGGAAAAGTCTTCCGGACGTTCCATATTGAACTTTGTAAACAGAAACTCACAAATCGCATCCGGCGGCTTTGCTTGCCAATATTCCCCCGACAAAGGCGCGGTGTAGACCAGCGCGTAATTTTCTTTGCGGACCAGCTGCTCGATTTCGAAGTCTGTCATAAAGCAACCGCCATGTTCAAAACGCAGATGAACCGCTGCCGTTACGCCAACATTGCTTTGCACACGAAAGCTGTCAGGGGCATCGCTCTGCTTCACGGTAAAACCTTCGCCGCGCCAAAACGCTTCCGCTTCCGCTTTGCTGGAAAAACGCGTATTCTTCTTGCGTTCCATCGCGTGATTGACTTTGCTTTGCGTTTTTTGAGCGAACCGGTTCAGCAAATCCATCGACGCAAAGCGAAGCACGGCATTGTCCTCGGTACCTTTGAGCTGATAGACAGCGTATCCATCCTGCTGAGACAAGAGAAAGCCTTGTCCCAGCTCATTGGAAAAAATCATAGGGTTGCTCATTCTTCTCCTTCCAGCACCATGCTGCTGTTTCGCGTGCCGTCAGACAGTACCAGCGCGTATTTGTATCGGCCTTCTTCGACGGCCTGACGGCAGATACGCAAGCCATACTGCTCCGTGGTGTTGCCGCGCGAGAGCGTTAATTCAAATTCCGATTCATTCCAATAGCGGCCGCGGCGAGGATCGTATTTTTCAATCGTCCAAGTGCCGCTGAATGGGGATGACATACCGTTTTCCAGCGTGGCTAAGCCCGTCATGTCGCCGCTTTCGTAAAAGGTGATTCGTTCCGCATTGACAGAGCTGCCCGCATAGAGCTTCCAGCTGCCAACGATAGCGTGATTCGCTTCCTGAAGCTCGCTGACCGTCCCAGACAGGCACTCGGTCGGAACAAATCCACGATACCGGCTTTTGCCTTCGCCGCCCTCAATATAAGTCCAGTCGCCCAGACTGCCGATGGCTGTGACGCGCGTGTTCTCTGTCAGCTTGGTCAACATGGATTGGCTCACCAGCGGATCATCTGTTACCACAACATCATAGTTCACCACTGCGGGAATTGCTGTCAGGCACAATTCGGAAATTTGCGCATCTTCGGGCAGCGCCTTTTTGTCGATATAGCCGATTCGGAAGTGCGAATCGGTGATGGCGTACTGAACCAGCAGCCAGTCACCGTCTGTGCCGAACACCTGAATCCAGTCGTTGGTGCTGACGCGGGCGCGTCCATTCGCGCCTCGAATCCCCTTGGAATCCGGCGCGGCGTAGACAGCATAGGTCTGCTTGGACGCAAACGAAACGACATCAGCCGTCAGGGTACCACCCGGAAGGCTGGGAGCCTCCGCGGCGAAAGCAACAGCGCTAAACAGCAGGAGGGAGAGGCACAGCGGCAAAAGCATGGATACAAACTTTTTCATACAGATCATCCTTTCAGTCAAAGCTGGGGCGCAGGAAGGGCTTGCCGTCCTGGCCGTAGTTCAGTCGCAGAACAGCTTGATAGGGGACACTGGTTTTCGCGGAGCACAAACCGGTTTTGCGGACTTGTCCTGTTGCAAGCAGTTCCTTGACTTCCCCGGAGGTCAGCGGCTTTTCCGCGCAGGATAGAATTCCACTGTTTTTCCAAATCGCGAAATTGCAGGTTCGGTTTTCGCACAGGAAGCCTTTCGCGCGCTCGGTGACAGCCGCGCCGCACTTGGGGCAAGCGCCGAGTTTTTCTCGAAGCGGCGGAAACAGCTGTTCCGCGTTTTTCGCCCGACGCGTATCGGCAATCAGTTCCTTCACAAACGTTTGAATATCGCGCATAAAGTCTTCCGGTTTTTCCTGTCCCTGCTCCATTTTCTTCAGTCGCTGTTCCCAGATTGCGGTCAGCGTCGGAGAAAGCAGCTGTTCCGGCAGGATGGAGGCCAGCGCTTTGCCCTTGGGCGTGGGCAGCAGTACTTTCCGACGTTTCTCCCCGACACGCTCAAGCAACTTTGTCTCTATGAGCTTTTCCAAAATGGTCGCGCGGGTAGCGGGCGTGCCAATGCCTTTTTGTTCCGCGTCCTCCGGCATGTCCTGCGCGCCGGCGATTTCCATGGCGTGAAGAATGGTGGCTTCGGTATGATGCGCGGGCGGCGTAGTCTTACCTTCCTCAAGGGACGCCTTTAGAGAAGGCAGCCGCATATTCTCCGCGAGTTCTGTTGGAATCGCTTCCTCCTGGCAAGCTTCTTCGTCCGCGAGACGGTTGCCCAGGCTGCCTCGGAAGGCATACCAAATCCGCTGCCAGCCCATATGCGTCATCCGCTTTCCCCGCGCCGTGAACTCATGCTCTCCGCAAAGCAGCGTCACGGTCGTTTCGTCATACGCAAGAGGATCATCCAGCGCACAGAGAAAGCGAGCGCAGACAAGATGAAGCAAGTCCAGTTCTCCGCTGGTCAGGGCGTGAATGGTCTGCGTCAGGTCTGGCATCGCCGCGGTCGGAATGATGGCGTGATGATCGCTGACTTTGCTGTCATCAATGACCCGGTCGGGATGAGCGTGCAGTTCCAGTGCTGCGGCGAAAGGCAGCGCATGGCGCACACGATCCGCGAGCTCGTCCAGCCCGTCCCGCATGTCCAGTGTCAGATAGCGGCTGTCGGTACGCGGATAAGTCAGCAACTTCTTTTCATAAAGGGACTGCGCGTAATCCAGCGTCTGCTGCGCCGTGTAGCCGCAAAGTTTGTTGGCATCCCGCTGCAGAGAGGTCAAATCGTAGAGAAGCGGCGGATTCTCCGTGCGGTGCTTCTGCTGGATTTGCTTGACCACAGCGTACTGCTCACGATTGCAGCGTTCCATCCGGGTACGCGCCTCGCTTAGGTCAGCGATGCGCTCGGAACGGGCGGTTACAGACGCTGTTTCCAGCTTGACAGTAAAGAACGGGGTGCTTTTGAAGCGCCGGATCTCTTCCTCCCGCTGGACAATCATGGCCAGCGTTGGGGTCATCACCCGGCCAATAGGGAGCGTAGGGCCATAAAGCAGCGAATAGAAGCGGGTGGCGTTCATGCCAACCAGCCAATCCGCCTGTGCGCGGCAGAGTGCGGCCTGATAAAGATGGTCGTATGCGCCCAGGTTCTTCATGAGGCAGATGCCGCGCTGGATCGTGCTTTCCTCCATGGACGAAATCCAAAGCCTGCGAACGGGCTTTTGGCATCCGGCTTTTTCGTAGACCAGCCGGAAGATCAGCTCGCCTTCCCGTCCGGCATCCGTGGCGCAGATGATATTCGTCACATCGGGTGCGTTCATCAGCGCACAGAGTTTCTCGAACTGCTTTTGGGTTTCTGGGTTCACGGTGTACTGCCATTTTTCAGGCAGAATGGGCAGATCCTGATAGCGCCAGCGTTGGTAGCGGGCATCGTATTCCGCCGGAAGCGCCAGTTCGACCAAATGGCCAACGCACCAGCTGACGATTCTTCCGTTGCCTTCCAGATAGCCGTCTTTGCGTTCGTTCGCGCCCAGTGCGCTGGCGATCGCTCTGCCTACGCTGGGCTTTTCGGCGATAATCAGTTCCATGTTGTTTCTCCTTCGCGAATGAGTAGGTTATGATTCGGCTTCATCGTCCTCATCATCCATGAGGAAGTCGTTGTCCGCGCGGTTCTTTTTGCCGTTTCCCTTGTTCTTGAACAGCATAAAAGTGCCTGCCGCGCCCAGTACCAGCATCGAGATCAAAGCGAGGATGGCGGTCTGCTGGTCAGACTTGCTGGATGGCTGCGGTTCGGGAACAGTGGTAGGTGCTGGTACAGCGGTAGGTTCCGGCGTAACGTAGATAATCTCCGGGGTCGGCGTCGGCAAATCTGCTTTTTCCTCGTCCGACATCAGCGCCAGCAGGTCTTTCTCATCCACCAGATTGAGGAAGTAGGTCTCATACATTTCCGCGTCTTCATCAATCGGCTTGTCGTAGTCAATCACCAGATAAAAGGTGTTTCCGTTCTTACTTTGCAGGGTAATGAACTGCTTGTTCGTCGCGGCGGAATACAGGACATCCAGCGTATGGCTGTTGCCGTCCGCTTTGTAGGGCATTCCCGGTCCGATGGGAATATACTCCGTCTGAATAATCGGCTCAGGTGTGGGGACCTGCGTCGGCGCGGCGGTGGGATTACCATCGTCGGGAACGTAGATGAGCGAGCCGCCCAATCCATAGGGGCACTTGGTCGGTTCTGGTTCTGGGGTTGCCGCGGGTTTTCGGGTGGGCTTGGGTGTTTTCGTCGGTTCAGGTGTCGCGGAATCCGGCTCCTGATAATTGGGGTTCTCCAAAAGAACCGGTTCTGAGAAGTTGCCCGCGTAGTCAAAAGCACGGATGGAAAGCTGATCAAACCGCGCCATGCTTTCATCCAGACTGACGGTAACCACATGGTTGATCGGGTCCGTAAAAAGTAGGCTGTTGACCTGTACACCCGCCACACCGGACAGATCATCCCGCGCTTCCACACGCAGAATGTCGCCGTTGATTTCCACTTGCACCGTTGGTGCGGCCAAATCAATGGTCCGCACCGCGGCGGTTTCCTCAAACGGATGCCCGTGGGGATCCAGCACGCGAAGGGTAAAGGTACCGTTTTCCCGCACGGCGATTTCCGCTTCGCCATGATCAAACAGGTCTTCACAGTCATGCCAGTTACCGTCATTCACGCGGTATTCGATTCGGTACCAGCCCAGACCACTTGGGTCTTGCAGCGATACCTTGATGACCGCGCTGTTGCTGCTGTTCCAGCCGCCCGGCGCGGTCAGGACAATCCGATAAGGCGAAACTTCTTCCTTGGGGATTTCCGCCTCTGCCAGGGCAGTCGGACAGAGACTTGTCAGCAGAACCGCTGCTAAAATCAGAATGGCCGCCCGTCGTTTAATACGCGTCTTCATCGGTCTCCTCCTCAGGTATTACGGGATATTCGGAAAGAGAAGGCACAATCCGCGCGCCTTCCGGCAGTTTCAGTCTCCTGCTTTTCGTCCGGATTGCCGAACTTTGTTTTCAGGAACTCGGCAAGCATTTCCGGAGTCAGACTGTACATCTCACAGTTGGTGATGATGGCGGTACGATCCGCCGCCAGCGTGCGCTCCCGCAGCTCCTGAACCTCGTTGGTCAAATCCACCAGCGCCTGTTCTTTCTTTTCCAGCAGCGCGTGGAGCTTTTCTCTGTCGGCGGGGTATCGTTTCTTGGGTTCATTCATATTGTGGTTCACCTCGTTAATTGATGGGCAGTCGCCCAAAGCCGTAAATCTTCTTCGCCCACTTCTCGCTTTTCAAATCGGCAAAGCCAACCGGGTCGCCGGCATGAATCATCATGTCATTTCCGACGTAGATGCCCACATGCGTGATGCCTTTCACATCAGTACCCATCGTTTTCTCAAAGAAAACCAGATCTCCAGGGCGGGCTTCTTCGCGCTCAATGACAGAACACAGCGAATAGAGCCCTTTCGCGCCGACGCGGCCGGTATCGTACACGCCGGATTCGCGGTACACCCAGCACACGAAGCCGGAACAGTCGAAGCCAGAAGAAGGTTTGCTGCCGCCATACACATAGGGATAGCCGATGTATTTCTCCGCCTCCATCATCAGGGCCAGAAAGTTCTCGTCCGCCCGGAGCAGTGTTTCGGGAATGGTGTACTGCACCAGCTGATGCTTGGACTTGACGCCAGCCACCTTGACGTTGCTCCTGCCAACCGAGGTAATGACAGGAATCTCATCTTCAGGCTCATCAAACAGAAAATATTCCGGGTCTTCCAGAATGACATCAAGACCGAAGAAATCATCCGTTTCTGTATCTTCCTCCGCGTGCGCCGGCAGGAAGGCTGAAAGAAGGAGCAGTACCAGAATGGCGGCGAGCACTTCCTTGGCAATGTTCAGGGCATCACGTTCTGTTCTGGCGCGATGAAACATCATATTCATTGTTTTTTATTCCTTTCTGTAGGCAGTAAAAAAGGAGTCCGTTTCAGTGGACTCCCTGTTGCAAATCTCAAAGACCGGGCATTCTGCCGAAGGAGTGAAAATGCTGCCGCCAGTAGGCGTCATTCAGATCGGCAAATCCAATGGGCGATCCGCAGTGGATCATCATGCCGTTGCCGACATAAAGGCCGCAATGCGTAATGCCGCTCACGTCATCGCCCATGGTTCCCTCGAAGAAGACGACATCACCGGGCTTGGCCTGGTCATTGGGAACCTTTTCGCACAGACTTCGAAGCCCTTTCGCGCCAAGGCGGCCGGTATTGTACACGCCGCTGTGTGTGAACACGTAGCTCACGAAGCCCGAACAGTCAAAGCTGGTTTCAGGCAACGCGCCGCCCCAGACGTAGGGATAGCCGATGTACTTTTTGGCTTCCTCCATGAGCGCGGCGAATGTGGGATCTGCGTTCAGTGTTTCCTCCGGAATATCGTAGAGCATCGGGTCTTTCAGCGGCCTTGCGTAGGGATTACTCGCGAAAATGCCCTCCATATTGCCGTGGGTTGCCATATACAGCGCGTACATGCCCATGGTATGATGGCTCATGCTGACGACCGGCAGGTGCGAGAGGTCTTTATTCTCCAATCGGACATGACAAGTCTTGTAGCGGTACGGGACACGAACCGTTACGGTTTCCATTTTCCCCGTTTTCGGGTTCATCTGGCGCTTTGTTTCCGTTCGGTAGCGGGTCTCCGTGGTCACGGATGGCGTCACGACATACTGCAGCTGGAAGTACTTTTCAATCACTGGCATCGCGGTATCCAGCGTCCACGGCTGCCCGTCATAGACCGCCGAGATGATCGCGATCAGCACATAAGGGTCATGCCAGATTTCATCGGCATCCACCAGCACCTCGTCGTATTCCGGATGGTCGCGGTCATAGTGCGTCATTTCATCCGCGAGCTGTTTTTCCAGCGCGGCATAGGCGCGTTCGGCGGCTTTCACGTCTTCCTCTTCCGCGGGATACGTGCCGATGATGACAGATTGCAGCACGGACTGCGCCAGCGGCGTGCAGGACTGCAAACTGCTCATCACGAGAAGCAGCATCGCGGCCAGCGCGATCATGGCCAGCGCTGTCGGATGACGGGTAAAGTACCCTGACAGCTTTTTTGCCGTGTTTCCAGCGGTCGTAGTGATTTGTTCTGTCCGACTTGCCGCGTTCCGCGCCGACTTTTCCGCCGCGTATGCTTTTCGGATGGCGCGTTTCTGGTGCCATCTGGAGAAGGGATTGCTGGTGAATGATGGATTTTTTACCCGTTGCCGCGTTTTTTGGTATTGCGTTTGAGCCCTTTCCAGCTTGCGTTCCGATGCCGCGGCCTGTTTGTAGGGACGAAGCGCATGGGCATGATAGGCATGTTCACCAGCCCGCAAGACGCTTTCTTGAATGTCATCCGCTTTCAGGACAGCATGGACAGCAGCGTTATCGTCTTCATTGGCTTCTGAAACCTGTTGATGAAGCGCATCATGGGCAGCGCGCAAAGTCTGTCGCGCCGGATGCTGGGTTTGGGAAGGCGGTTGAGTTGGATGCTCCTCGAAGTGCAGCCGAACCGTTTTTTTCTTCGCGGAGGCTTTTTCAGAAGAAGCCGGAGCGGATATGGGACTTGCCTGATTTTCCGCGATCATTTCTTCCTGAGTCAGCACGAGACGACGCTGCTTTCTGATTTTTCGTTCAGCGTGTTCCAGCTGTTTTGCCGCCTTTTCGACTTTCGCTTTCTTCTTTTCCAGCACCAGCCGCGCGCTCTCTTCCTTGGAAAACTGAAGTTTGGGAGAATCTCGGTTCCGTGATGCTTCCATGAGCTGCCTCCTCGTCAGGAAAGATTGATTTCACTGGGCTTGGTGCTCATCAGGCGATAGAGTTCCGTGTTTTTCGGGAAGTGATCGCGGAAGGGCAGAATGACATTGCCGTAGAACAGCAGCCCTTCACCTTCGCCGCTTTGAGTCACATAGGACAGCTGATGCGGCGAAATGCCCAGTTTTCGCGCGAGAATTTCGCGGTCGCCGGAAGCCTGATTCAACATGTAGATGAAATCCGAGTTTTCAAGGATATTTTCAACCTCCTGACTGGCGAGCAGATCTTTCACGTTCTGCGTGATGCCTGTCGGGATGCCGCCCCATTTGCGGAAGCGTTTCCAGATTTCCACGGAGTAGGCCGCCGTTTGTTCCTCACGCAGCAGCAAATGAAATTCGTCCATGTAGTATCGGGTGGATTTTCCTTCACTACGGTTTGCCGTGACACGACCCCATACCTGATCTTGCACAATGAGCATACCCAGCTTTTTCAGCTGCTTGCCCAGCTCCTTGATGTCATAGCAGACCATACGATTATTCACGTCCACGTTGGTTCGATGGTTAAATACATTCAGCGAACCGGTGACATAGATTTCAAGGGCGGTAGCCAGCGTCTGCGCTTCCTTTTCTTCTTGCGCGCGGAGGGCATTGTACAGATCTTCCAGTATCGGCACATTTTCCAGCGTAGGATGGTTGAGATACGGCTGATACACGATATGAACCGCACGGTCAATCACCGTCTTTTCGATAGGCTGCAAACCATCTCGGCCGCCGACAATCAGCTCACACAGGGACAGAATAAAGTCTGATTTCAGGGATAATGGGTTGTCATCATCGCTGTAATTGAGGTTGATGTCCATGGGGTTGATATAATTCGTGCTGGTTGGCGAAATCCGAATGACCTGCCCGCCAAACTTATAGACCAGTGGATAGTACTCGCCTTCCGGGTCGCAGATGATCACATCGTCATTCGTCAGCAGCATCACATTCGACATTTCGCGTTTGGCGGAGAAGGATTTGCCGGAACCCGGCGTGCCCAGAATCAGACCGTTCGGGTTTTTCAGTGATTTGCGATCCACCATAATCAGGTTGTTGGACAGCGCGTTGAGACCGTAATACAGGGCTTCATGGCCGGCTTGGAACAGCTCCTGCGTCGTGAAGGGAATAAAAATCGCGGTTGACGATGTCGTCAGACCGCGCTGAATCGGTATTGTGTTATAGCCCAGCGGCAGGCAGGAAACCATGCCGGCTTCCTGCTGATAGTCCAGCGGAATCAGCTGACAGTTGTGCTGCTGCGCGAGACTCTGCGCCTGCTTCACGTTCAACGTGAGCTGCTTTTTGCTGTCCGCGGTGTTCATAACCAGAAAGGTAATGAGAAACATGCGCTCGTTGCGGCTTTGCAAATCTTCCAGCAGTTTCTTTGCCTCGCCGCCGTAAGTCGCCAGATCAGAGGGGAGAATGTCCATATCATAGCCGGAACGGACGGCTTTTTTCTGTTCTTCGATCTTCATTTTATCCAGGTCGGTGATTTTCCGCTTAATGTCCTTGATGGCGGCGGTCTGGTCAATAGCCCGCACATGGAAGCTGACCACCAGTGACGATTCCATGGCAAGGAAATCTGCCAGACAGCGGTCATTCAGGTCGGAAGCCAGAATGGAGAAGAAGCTGATTTCACCATACTTGCTGCCCATGCCGAAGCTGTGCTTTCCTCGGAAATCAAAGCTCGAAGGCGCGATGAAATCCTTAGTGGACAGCCCCGATGGCGCAAGCCACTTCCAGTCAAAGAGGAACGGCGTCTGATTGTCCATGTGGAACAGATCATACAGCAGCTTCAGCCGATCTTGACCATTCAGCGGCGCGGCGGCCACTCCCAGCCGCTTGAAACCGTTGAGCAAATCCATCTCAATGCGTTCCAGACGCGGCTTGGCTGCTTTGTAATTCTCCGCGTCCACCCCAAAGGTCAGGTACTTGCTCTTGGTCAGACCATTGTTGCCTTTCGCCAGCTGCTCCTGAAGCATCTGCGCGTATTCGTGCCGGATATCATTGAAGCCGTCGTCCCGGTCGGGAATCAGAACGCTTTGCTCAAAGGTTTCCGCGTTCGCGGTCAGATTCAGGAACGAGAACTGCAAATGAATCCCGCTGTCAAAGTAATTGAGAAAATCACACCAGCCTTCAAAGATGGAGGTCTTGTCATCATTCTGCGCCAGCTGGTAATTGATGTCCTGAAACTGGATGGTTTTGGTGTAATAGCGATCGGTGACACGGCAGATGCCGTCCGGCCACATCCGCTGATATGGAATGGTTTCCTGCGCGGTGTAGGGGCCTTTCTTTTGCTGCTGCCTTTGGCGCACCAGTGCCCGCAGCTGCTTTTTTTCAGCCTTTGTCAGTTTGATTTTTCCTTTTTCTTTGGTTTTCAAGAATTTTTCGCACCTCCCGGTGGTATCGGATGTTTTGGTCGATGGCCGTGTAAAAATTATCGGTTTGAAAAACGCGCGTCCGGGGCTTGATAAAGCGTGCCTGAATGAAATGCCTGAGCAGCACTTCCAGCGGCTGTCCGTGTCGCTCAAACATGGCGAACATGAAAAACGGCAGCATCAGGACAATCATCAGCATGGCCGCCATACTGGTGCCTAGCGCGTCTTTTGTCAGAAAGAAAAAGGGCACGCCCACAAGCGCACCCAGACCGAAGCAGATGACCTGACGCTTGGTCAGGTTGAAAAGAAATTTGGACTTGACGCACGTCAAGTCCTTGGGGACAGGAACATAGGCCATTGATTTGCTTCCTTTCCGTGGTGTTCAGTCCATCAGAGCCGTTCACGAACCGCTTTTCGGATGTCATCATGGGCAGTCGCTTGCCGGTCTGGTTTCTGCTGCCCTGCCGTTTGGGCTTTTTGCGGCGAAGCGGATGCTCCCGCTTAGGCCGCTTTCGGGGGCAGGGCGCTAAGGGCGCCGCGTTTACCGCGCCCACGGAAGCAAAGCGTACCATGCGATGGTGGTTCTTGGGCTGTTTGTTCATTTTCTTCTCCATGTTCCGCGTGATGATTAGTGGGCATTAAAAATAGATTTTGCGACACTGGAGGACTTAAACAGGGTGAAGCAGAGCAAAACCGTATAGCCGATACACGTCCACAGTGCGGCCCCAATATCATTTCCGACGCTGATGCCCTGCACCAGTACCGCATAGATGGCCACGCAGACCATGATGAGAAAAGCCTGAAACCCAAGCGCGAACAGACTGCGCAAATAGTTATTGCCCATCTGTCCCCATTCGCGGTTCACCATGGTTGCCATCGGAATCGGCGCTACAGAGGTGACCATATAGATCTCGATAATACGTCCATACACGATGATGAAGATGCAGATGCTGAGCACCCACGCGATAATCCCCATCAGGGAGCTTTGGAACCAAAGCCCAAACAGCGGACCGACGTCCATCTCCATCAGCGCCTGCTCCATATTGCCTATCAACGCGGTCACATCCAAGGCCGTATCGCCGATGATGATGCCGGAAGCCTGATTGACAACATGCTGCGCCACATCAAAAACGGCCATCACGATATTCCATGTGTTGGTTACGATGAGTACTGCGCAGAACGTTTTGAAAATCCACTTGAAGAAAATGAACGTCTCAAAGTCATGGAGGTTGTTGCGGTCAATCAGCAGCTGAATCAGTTCCAGGCACATCACGAACGTCAGGATGATTCCCGCGATGGGGACAACGACATTCTCTGACAGTGTGCGAATCATCTGGAAAATGCTGCTGTTCCATGCCTGCGGTGTCGTACCGATAGTCGCCGCGACTTCGCCCACACGGGTATTGATCGAATCAAATAAGCCGGACAGATTGCTCATAATGCCGCTGACCAGCAGCCCCTTCAGCCATTCGGTAATCTTGTCCCAGATGAAGTTCAATAGGCATCCCTCCTCGAAATGCGCAAATGATGCGTTGCCTTTTCTCCGTGTCTGAAAAAAGGCAGAAAAATAGCCAGAGCTGATTGTTTATCAGTTCTGGCCGCCGAAAAGCACAGGCTCGTGCGCGTGCATTTTCCAAGTGTTAACCAATATAGTTCGTTTTCAAAACTGTTTTGATCTGTTCAGCGGTTACGCCCCTTATCCTCAGTGACTTTAGTTCTGTTTCCGTTACATCAAAGGCGTCAATAAACGTGACCATATCGTTCCTGATCTCATCGGGTAAGCTGACTGGCTTTAGTATCAGTTCAGATGCCAGACGAATGATATCATTTCGGTGCTTTTTGATGTCTGCTGAATCCGTTCCAACCTTGTCACGGAGATCAAGCCATGCTTTTGCCTTGAAGGGAATCAGCCACTCAGGACGCAAGATGGACAGCCCATTGATCACATTCCGTCCATTCAGCAGAGCTTGATAGTAAGCGTCATTCAGCAGAATCGCTGAAAGACTTGAAACGCTGTCATCTATATGGATAGGCGTTAAACCTGCACCTTCGTTCAGCAGCCAGTCAGTACGGGAAAACAGTTCGATCATCTTTGGAAAGCGTGAATCGGCTGGTTTGTCAAAACGGAAAAATTGAGGTTTGCCATTGCTACGGGCTCGATTTTGATAACCGCCATCACGGATAAACTGCCAGAAGCGCGTACCAAAGGAAGCGGTAAGTGCTTCGACAATTAACACCATGTCCAGGTCTTTTGTGGCTCGAAAAGCAGCGTCCTGTTCCTCAAACGAGATGCTGCACGCGGCACCGCCGATAAGAACATACTGATTGGCGTATCCATGAAAGTACTCATGAAAAACATCAAGCCCTTTTACCATACGTATTCCTCCAACATTTCGTTCAATGATGTTTCTACGCGGGGATCTGTTTTATCTTCTTCCGTCAGCATCAGCGCGGCAGAGAGTGGGTCGATGGCATTATGATTGCCAAAAGGCAATAGATAGCCAACTTCATGCGCAACGCATACCGGCTGTTCTATCTGCGGCACTTGCTTCCATGCGTTGGGATTCAGTTCCCGTATTTGCACTTTTTCAAAAGCTACAGTCGGATAAGGATTATCCGTCAACATAGAATATTCTGCCAGTGCGGAAAGACCGCTCAGAGGCAGGTCAGCTTGTGGAATCTCGGCCAGTCGGAATTCCTTAATGATAGGATTCCGCAGGACAGGCTGGATGGTCTGCCACATAGCACGCTTATCAGGAGCGGCGTACAGCTTTCTTGCTCGATTCTTTACCTGCAAAATAGGAAGTTCCAGCACTTCAATCTCGTCAAAGCAGCGGGTAATCGTCATTTTTGACACGCCCAACGCCTCGGCAGCCTGTGTGACGGTTGTCCCGTTCCACACTTCATACAGTGCCTTCAAAAGAAGTTTTTGTGTCATGAAAGAAATTTGGGAGCAGGGGTTCAACTGGCGCTCATCGCAAGAGTTCAGCAGCACACCCATGAAAGGCAAATACAGTTGATGATTTTCCCACACAAAAGCGATACCTTCCCTCAGCAGGCTTTCTTTGGCATAATAGCTGAGCGTATGCAGATACAAAGCACAGGGCATCCCGGTGAGACGTTCTGTCTGCTTACAACACTTGCGCAAATCCGGCAACGCCATGGTTTCCAGAGGTTCAATCAGCAGACACGACTGTTTATCTATGTTCAGGACATGAAGCCGGACAGTACTGCGATAAATCAGCGGCAGCTTTGCAATATCATCATAGGCCGTCAGCCGCACTTCACGGTGAAGCACCTTTTCAAGATACGCTTGCATTTCCATCGCCGCACCTCCTCGAAATTCTTTTTGAATTGTAACACATTTTAAGTTACAAGTCAAATTATTTCATAGGAAAGCTCGCGTTGAACATTATCCTTTCCCGCGGCATCTCTTCTTACCCAAAGAGGCCGGAGAGCAGCGGCACCAGCGTGGTGCCAATCAGCGCGACACCTCCGCCAGCCATGAGCTGCTTAATTCCCTGGGACTTTGCGCCGGGATTGTCATTTCCGTATCCTTCCAGCAGGTTAATCACGCCCCAAATGCCGAGACCGGCCCCGATGGCGACCACGAGTGTCTGCAGTACAGTAACCGCGCTTGCGAAAAAAGCCATATCGTATCCTCCTTTGTTAGAACAGACCACCGTAATCGGCAGCCTCCAGTTTGTTTTCATCCGTCCATTCTTCCAGAAACGCTTCTTCGTCCTCCGGAGAATCGCTGACATCCACTTCAATGGCGGCGAATTCTTCTTTCAGCCTGAGTTTCAGCTGACGCGACAGGTAGTTCTCGATGTGAAAAGCGTTTTTAGGGTTGGCATCGGACAGATATTTATAGTTTGGGTGCGCGGTGATGTCATATTTATCCGATAGGAAGGGGCGAACACCCCGTAGTTGGAGGATGCATTTGCCTCCGTCCATCACCGCTAATTCGTCAACCGACATCAGCGACTTGCCGAGTTTCTGATAATTCAGGGAATGAGAAACCTCGCGTCCGCGGTTTTCGCCGGTATTGAAGTGGAGTAGGGAGGCACCGCCTTGCCATATTACTATGGTAGGTTTGCACCACCCTCTCCGGGAACCGGACTTACATCTCTCAATGTATCCGGCTCTGTTATCGTTCGGTCAGTAGTTACTCACTGGTTGTGGATTGCAACATGGCATTTTTTGCACACAACCAGCGTTTTACGCCGTTTTGCAATCATTGCAACCTCCCATGCCTGCTTGCCCTTAAGGTTTTTGAGCTTGTTGACATGGTGAACTTCGTAACAATCGCTCTCGGTCGTACCGCATAGCTCACAGACCTTTGCTTTCAATCTCTGCTCCAAGGCTGTTCGGGAATATCCGTACTCCACCGCAGCATTGCATACGATGTCCGTCGGATTGGCCTTATCCTTGCAATCGGAGTATTTTGCAAAATAGCATCGTTTTTGCCCCGTTGTGGTTTCGTAGGGGATTCCCCATTCTCCGTTGCGGTCTTTGAACTTCTCAACCACCTTGGATATGGTGCATTTATGCTTACTTGCGAGGGTTTTGAGGCAACTGTATTCCATGAGATAGGAAAAGTAGCACAGTTTATAAAAATTGCTGGCAATTCCATAGTAGTTGCAGATTCCCCGTAATTCCGCATTGTAGGCAGAAACGATTTCCAAATCTGTGAGTCGCAAAAGAGATTTACGGCGGACAGGCATGAGTTTCCCGTCCGGTTTCTGTATCGCAATTTCCTTGGCGAAAATGAAGCTGTGAATCTTATCATCGAATGGGATAGACAGTTCACAGGAATTGTTGAGGGTGCGTTTTGTCTTTTTGCCCGGCCCACCATGCTTGATAATGCTGCTTCTGCGAACACGAACATCGTACCCCAAAAATCTTGCCCTTTCGCTGCTGTGAGTTATGAGTGTTTTTTCTTCGCTGAGTTCCATCTTTAAGGTTTCACGGATAAACTCAGAAAGTTTACTCTTTATCCACTGGCAGTCCTCTTGACTTCCTTTCACACAGAGAATAAAGTCATCCGCATAGCGGATATACTTGATGCACTTTTTTGTCTGAGCTGTACAGGGCATTTTCAGCATGAGCTTCCGCTTTTCGTTGTATTCGGAAAGCAATTGTTCTCTTTCTGCCCCGGTGCGTCTGCCGATGTGATAGGAAAGTTTCTGGAGGTCATTGCTTAGGAGGCGATATTCTGTCCTGACAGGTTCTTGCCCATGGGTATCAAATTCGCTTTTCAGCTTCATTACAAATTTGTCCAACTCATGCAGATAGATGTTGGCAAGGAGCGGAGAAATGATACCGCCCTGTGGAGTACCACTGTAGGTTTTGTGATATTTCCAATCCTCCAAATATCCAGCCTTTAGAAATTTGTAAATCAGCTTTATCAACCGGGCATCCTTGATTTTGCTATGAATCAAGCCTACAAGAACGCTGTGGTCGATATTGTCAAAGCACCCTTTGATGTCACCCTCCACGAACCAACGCATACCATTAAACTCCATTTTTAAGGATTTCAGTGCAGTATGGCAGCTCCTTTTGGGTCTGAATCCATGGGAAACTGGCAAGAAAACAGGCTCATACACCGCTTCGAGAACCATCCGCAGAACTTCCTGTACCAGCTTATCTGTGAATGTCGGGATTCCCAGAGGCCGCTTTTTCTTGGGATTGTTCTTCTTCTTGATATAGGTTCTTCTGACGGGTGTGGGCTGATAGGTTTCATCAGCAAGCCTTTGGATGATATTTGCGATTTTGGCTTCGCTGAATCCATCTGCCGTGTCATCGTTTGCACCCTTAGTTGCGGCACCGTTGTTGGCATACAGATTTTTATATGCCAGAAAATACAGGTCTGACCTCAGCATATAGCGATACAGTCTGGTGAAAATTTCATCTTTATTTGCGAGTGAGTTTCTACTGATTCTTGCTAAAATTTCGGTTGTTGGTTGCATTTTGAGGTTTTCCTCCCTAATCAACTTTTCTTTTAGTACACAATAACTACGCCCCTTCGCCATGTGAGGGTCATTACCCCTCTCGGACTACTACGGGCGTTCCGTGCCCATGCAGGATTTTCAGGCTCTACAGCCATAGCCGAATTTTCACCTCCTTCGGTTGGCGTTCCTGTTTAGGGCATCCCCAGTTAGCGTTGAGCATAGGCAAATGTGGATTGTCGGTCTCCGCTTTCGTTTCCTTGCCATAGGTTCTCCTACAGATTGCACACCGTTTTTGATAACCGATTGATTGACACCTATAGCCAATCGCCAGTGTGCCAGAGGTTACAGATACTTTCCTCCGTCTGACCGATAACAGAAATTAGAAACTTGCGTTCAGTAAACCCAACTTAAGCCTCATATCCACTTAACATTGCAGTTCAGTCGCACCAAGTTATCTTTAGGTGACTTACTGCTTTCCTGCCGTGCTGTGTTCCCGTTTCAGCTTTCGCCTTTCGGTCAGGCAGGTTGTTTCCCGTGTTATCTTACGGGGTAGTGCCTTACACTACTTTGCTCAACGCCCTATCTGGGCGCACCGTATCAATCGTTTCTTTGCCCAGCAGTTCTTCCATCTCCTTCAGCGTGGTCTTTTCTTTGCCGCCCAAGAATAGCAGCGTATCACAGTTGCCCTCGATGGTATCAGCGTTGTCCTTATAAATAGATTTGAGCTGGGATTTCGCCTGCAGCACAATGCACGCGGAGATTTCTCGGCTTCGGATGGTGGCGATCAGCTTCTCAAAGTTCGGAATCTGACCGATGTTGGCAAATTCATCAATCAGACACCGCACATGAACGGGCAGTCTTCCGCCATGTTCGTCGTCCGCTTTTTCGCAAAGCAGGTTGAACATCTGGGAATAAGCGAGGCTGATCAGAAAGTTGAAGCTGGCATCCGTATCGGACATGATGAGGAAGAGCGCCGTGCGCCGCTCACCAAGGGTATCCAGACCAAGCTCGTCATAGGATGTAATTTCCCGAAGCTCAGCGATATCAAAGACCGCAAGCCGCGCACCGCAGCTGACGAGAATGGACTTCGCTGTTTTTCCAGAGACGAAAAGTCAAGGACTTTTTCATCAAATTCAAAAAGAAGTCACATTTTGCGGACTTCCTCACGGAGCAGACGCTTGATTTTGTCCTC
>ERZ773108.2110-NODE-2110-length-17897-cov-3.285226_pt1 | contig 17897 bp, 9 predicted proteins | sample MGYA00580570_ERZ773108 | MGnify/ENA primary metagenome ERZ773108 (study PRJEB29015, sample SAMEA2737840) | human gut metagenome | biome: human gut; feature: human-associated habitat; material: faeces | place: China | collected 2012 ...
AAAAGAGCTGACCAAAGGGCTTTTAAAAGAAAACCCAATTTTTGTCCAGTTTTTAGGAATGTGCGCCACCCTGGCCGTTACCACCAGCGTAATCAACGGCATTGGCATGGGCCTTTCCACCACGGTGGTTTTGGTTGCATCTAACATCATCATATCTTTGCTGCGAAACTTCATTCCCAACAAAGTCCGCATTGCGGCATACATTATCGTCATTGCCGGCTGCGTAACGGCGGGGGAAATGGCGCTGAATGCGTTTGCACCGGCAATTTCAAAATCATTGGGCATTTTCATTCCACTCATTGTGGTAAACTGCATCATTTTGGGCCGGGCCGAAGCATTTGCCTCGAAAAACAGCGTGGGTAAATCCGCTTTGGACGGAATTGGAATGGGCTTAGGCTTTACGCTGGCGCTGGTCATTTTAAGCTCCTTCCGCGAAATTTTGGGCAACGGCACATTTTTTGGAATCCATCTGTTCGGCGAGGGATTTCAGCCGGCAACCATTATGATTTTGCCGCCGGGGGCGTTTCTTATGCTGGGTGTGATTTTAGCGGTGATTCATCTCATTTCAAACAAGAATAAAGAAGGGGGCGGCAAATAAATGGAACTGTTAACAAAGCTGGTGCTCCTTTCCCTTACAACAATTTTGGCAAACAACTATGTTTTGGTAAAGTTTTTAGGCATTTGCCCGTTTCTGGGTGTTTCAAAAAAGGTTGGAACCGCTGTGGGCATGAGTGTTGCCGTAACCTTTGTTATGACAGTGGCCTCTGCCGCAACCTATTTCATTCAAAAGTTGTTGGTGCATTTTCAAATTGAGTATATGCAGACCGTGGCGTTTATTTTAGTAATCGCCGTGCTGGTGCAGGTGGTTGAAATGGCAATCCAGCGGTTTTCACCGGCGCTTTACAGCGCATTGGGAATCTATCTTCCCTTAATCACCACCAACTGCGCAGTTTTGGGCGTTGCGCTCTTAAACGTGCAGGAGGGCTACGACTTTGTGTACACCTTAGTTTACAGCTTTTCAGCGGGACTTTCGTTCATGCTTGCAATTGTGTTGTTTGCAGGCGTGCGCGAACGGTTAGAAACGGCAGATATTCCAAAGCCTCTGCAAGGATTTCCCATTGCGCTTGTCACAGCAGGCCTGATTGCAATGGCATTTTTAGGATTTTCTGGCATGAGCTTTTAAGGGAGGGGTTAATATTGGGAGCAATGATTCAACCGATTTTAATACTTGGCATTATGGGCGCGGCGTTCGGCATTTTGCTGGGTGTGGCCGCAAAAGCCTTTAAAGTGGAAAAAGACGAACGAGTGGAAAAGGTGTCTGACCTTTTGGCCGGCGCAAACTGCGGCGGCTGCGGCTATGCCGGCTGCGGGGCCTTTGCCGAGGCGCTGTGCGCAGGCAGAGCAAATTTAAGCGACTGCCCCAGCACGAAGGCAGAGAGCAAAGACCGCATTGCCGCCATTTTAGGCGTTTCCACTGGGGCGGAGGACCCGAAAGTGGCCATGGTTATGTGCAGCGGAAACTGCAACAGCGCGGTTTTGCACTGCGAATATGAAGGTATAACAGACTGCATTGCCGCATCCCGCTACGGCGGGGGAGACAAGGCCTGCAGCTTTGGCTGCATTGGCTACGGCAGCTGTGCAGATGTGTGTCAGTTCGACGCCATTCATGTGGTGGACAATGTTGCGGTGGTAGACAGGGCGAAATGCACGGCCTGCGGCATGTGTGTGGACATCTGTCCCCAGCACGTGATTGAGCTTGTGGAGTTAAAACAGCGGACGTTTGTAAAATGTAAGTCGCACGACAAGGGAGCGAGCCTGAAAAACATCTGCTCGGCAGGCTGTTTGGGCTGCCGCATTTGTGAAAAGAGCTGCCCGAAGAACGCAATTAAGGTTACGGATAACGTGGCCCGCATTGATTATGACCTTTGCGTGAACTGCGGAATTTGCGCAAGCAAATGTCCTAGAAAAATTATTGATTTTACCAGGCCGGACGGTGTAAAGCCCTATGTAAAGGAAGAAGCTTAATCTGCGGCGTGAAAACGAACGTTCACGCCGCTTTTTTATTTGTTTAATTGACGGGAAAATTATCATAATATTGTGAAAAACTAACAAAAAATAAAATCATTTCATGTGAACACTTGACAAAAATTCCCTAAGTGATATAATAACGATGAGGGAATATCAAATTATAAAATAAAGGGGAGAGTAAAAAATGAAGAGAACATTAAAAGTCATTGCATTGCTGTTAAGCCTTGCAATGGTGCTATCGGTTTGTGGCATGCTGACAGTTTTTGCCGAAGGCGAATATACGGTTAAAACAGGCACAAACAACATGATTCGGATTGAGAATGCCGCGGAACACCTTGAGGCTGCAGCCGGTGTTGCCCGCACCTATGAATTCAATGTGCCGGCAGACGGCGAGTATTATGTTATTTTGGGCAAGGCGCTGAAAGCAGACGCAGAAGGCAAATATGACAAGGGAATTCCTTTGTCCCTTAAATTTTATCAGGATGCAGAGCCAGACGGGCAGGTACTTGATTACACGCTGAGCGACGGCGTTGAAGAGCATGTTAACTGTCCGGTAGAACGTGTTGGCAACAACATTGCTATGAGCGTTGCTTTAACAGAAGGAATTTGGAAATTAGATTTAACAGCTGAAACAGAAACAAACTTTTATTATATTGAGCTGCGCGATACGCGCCTTCAAATCGCAGAGGAAAAGAATGTAATTTCTCCGTTCGATTTTAACGGCGGGAACTTAGACCCTATGCATGTAAACGAGCAGGTTGCGTTCGGTTATAAACAAACACCGCCGCCGGAAGAATATACGCTGGTGGGAAATTATTTAGACGACAGCATATTCGACCAGTCCACAACGGACAGTTATAGAAAATACAGGTTCATTCATATCAAAAACGGCTGCGACGCGCAGTATGAGCTGGATGTGAAAACAGCAGGATATTATCAGATTTCTGCTTTTCTAAATTTATGGACTAAAACATATCCTACAACCACAACGCTAACGGTTAATGTAGACGGGAAAACGGTTTCCGACCTTTCTTACATCAAAGAATCCAACGAAACGCCGGATAAGCTCATTCCGTCAAGAACCATTTATCTCTCGGAAGGCAGTCATACCCTGCAGCTTGCAAACAATTCCAGCTGCGGCGCATATGTTTATTACATAACGGCGGAGCAGGTTGACCCTAATAAGGTGGTTAAGGTCGACGATAACCTCACCAGAATTGAATTTGCTAAAAATGACAACGGTGCAACGCTAAACAGCACCGACGGCCTTTCTGTAACCAAGACTTTGGACTTAATTGGCGGCACCTATGCAGTATTTGTAAAAAAACCGGTTGAATTTTATGGCTCGGAATGTGTTTATGATGTAACGTTCAGCCAGAGCAGTGTAGAAGCATCTCATGTCAGTGTTGCGGCGGCAACCAACACCGACAGCAAAAATAAGGGTTTTTCTTATGAGAGGGTTGGCGATGCCAAAGGCACTATCTTTGCCGTTCCGGACGGCAGCGTAGAGTTCACGCTGGCAGTTTCAAAGGACTGTGATGTGGAATACATCGATATCCGCCGTTTGGATTTGCCTCTTACCGGAGGCAAGCAGGCAATTGCTGTTGCAGACTTTTCATATGTAAACGCGCTGACAGATGCCCACTGCTCACAGCAGTTCGGTACAGGCAAACCCGAGCATGTTTTATTGGACTATCCGGTAATCGGCGACTATTTCTCAAGTAAAATTACACCTGCACAGAAATATTTTCCGATTCACTTATCTCAGGGGGCAACCGTAGGCTACACAGTTGACGTTGCACAGACCGGCTGGTATCAATTCGGCGTTTTAATTAACACCTATAAATCTAACGGTATGCTGGCGCTTTATGCTGACGATAACTTGGTTGATTCGGTTACCTACGCATACACTATCGATCCCCAGCCGAACTTGGCATACACATACAATGCGGTTTACCTCACGGAAGGAAGGCACACAATTAAGCTTGCCGGCACAGTGGGAGGAATTTACCTCTATCGCTTTACGACCGAAAAATTGGAGGGCGACCCGGTATATGAATTTTCCGGCGGCTCGGCAACAGTGATGCAGTCGGGCATGAACTCAGAAGCGAGCATGGAGGGGGAATTCCGCGTTTTAAACGCAGGCGACACCGTGTCCTTTAAACTGAACAATTCCTATACAGACCCCCAAGGCAAAAATGAATATGAATTAAAGCTGGCCGTAGACACTTCAGCTGTATCTGACGCGGCTTTAGACATTAAAATTGGTGAAACACTTTACGAAAACATTTTAATAGGCGGAAAAAATGGAGAGGTAAGCGGTGGAACTATTGTTTTGCCTGAAGGTGAAAGTGAAATTGTAATTACCTCGAAATCAGAAGGAATAAAATTTAAATCGTTTAGTGTGGTTGAAACGGTTATCACGTCAAACGAAAATGGAAATACCATGCTTTCATTCCTTCGTGCGTCGACCATTTCCGAGGGCGTAACGCCCGATGCGGCAGGCAGCGCATCTTTTACAGCAGAACAGTTTGTGGAATTTGACGTAAACGTTGTGGCAGACGGAACTTATATGGTCCGCATGAAAGCAAAATCTCCCCAGACGGGATTCACGGTTTATGTTGACGACGTCGACTACACAGATAGCCAATATTTAAACACGGAAGATAAATCGTGTGTAAACAATTCAAAAAATAACGTGATGTTAAAGAATGCTGCAACCAATATCAGTCTGACAAAAGGGATGCATAAGATTAAAATTGTTTTCCATGATGTAGACAGCGAAGCCGTTACGCATAAGGTAGATGAAATTTATTTAAGACGCTTGGACAAAACGGTCAGCAGCACGGCACCGATTCAGCTTGGCACATGGGATTATAAAACAATTAACATTCCGCCTTACTGGAGCCTGCCTGCACAGGTGGGTCAGGGTTCTACCTATAAGGGAGACGAATTGTATAATAACATTGTGTTTATGGGTGAGGTTGCAGTAACTTATGAGTTTAATGTTGCAGAAAGCGGATTTTATAAAATTTCCAATTTTGGATGCGGCCCAGACGGGGCAACCCAGATGAGCAGCTATTCCATTGACGGAGGCATTAAAACCAGCGAAACAGAATTTGCATACATTGGAGAAGGCGGAGACAAAATTGTAGAAAACATATATCTTGACTACGCATTTTTAACAGAGGGAATGCACACGTTAACAATCTATGCATCTGCTCCTTCTGCTCAAGCAGTCCGCATGAATATGACAAAAATTACATGGGTATCGGATATTTCCGAAGTGCGGTACGACAGGGATAACAGAATCGTTTCCTTTGCATCGTCGCAGCTGGACTTAACGGCAGACGCAACTCTTTACATTGCGGCGTATAACGGAAGCCAACTGGTTGGCATCAACATGGTTGATGTAAAAGCCGGAACAAAGGCAATTAAGCTTTCTGCAATGGTGAAATCAGCGCCGAATAAGGTTAAGGTTTTTGCATTTGATGCAAACTTAAAACCGCTTTTAGCGGCACTTGAAGCTTCCGGAGAAGATATTATTCAATAAAAAACTTACGTTTTATAAAAAAGGGGCGGCAACATGCCGCCCCTTTTTTTGTGTGTGAATAAAATATTAATGCGTTTCAATGACCACGTCACTTTCATAAAAGCTATATCCGCGAATTTGTGCTTTTGGCGCGTCGTCCACAATGTAGTTGACAACATAAACTTCGCCGTCGTCAAACTGCACCCAGCCTGTGTACCCCAAGTCGGAAACACTGCTTCTGTCATAATCTAACGGCATAATTCGAACAGACTGCTGGCTGCGTTCCGTGTTCTTAGCGCTTTCTTCATCCAAAAAGGCGGCAAATACGTTTTGTGTCCAGGCGCCCAGCCAACCCTTTCCTCCCTGCAAAAACCGATGGGTGATCATGATATTGCCGCTCTTTAAGAACCCGGCGGTTGGGCGGTGGCAGCCGGGAATGGGCACGTTAAACACGCCTTCCCAGGTTTCACCGCTGTCGTGGGAAATAGATTTCATGCAGTCGTAGCCAAGAAAGGAATTTTCACGCATAAAGGCCACCAGCGTTCCGTCGTGACACTCAATAATAGACACCTCGCACAAGTGGTATCTGGGGTCGGACGCGACCGTAACAGGCTTCGACCATGTTTTTCCGTCGTCGTCGCTATAAATTAAAAACTGTTCCAGCTTTTCTGTTTTTCTGCTTTTAAACTGACCCCCTAAGATTAACCGGCCCGACTTCAATTGAAGAAGTCTGTCCGGCACAATTGCGCAAAAGGGAATAATCTCAGGCTCGCCCCAATCGGTGCCCTCTGTGTCGCTGCGCCAGATATAAATTTCTGAAGCCCGGTTTTCTTCCTGCAAAATCCGGTCGCAGACAATGGCCAGACTGCCGTCGTTGAGTTTTGAAATCCGCGCACAATTAAAGAAGTGGTCTTTTGGTGTAAATGCAGTCAGTGGTTTTTTGGCAGACCAGGTTCTTCCCCGGTCACAGCTTTCGGTTAACACCAAACGGGAGTTTTCCCGGTCGCCGTGGTGCGTACATTCCGTAAACACACAAATTAGCTTGCCTCCGTTGGTTAAAATCACATCCGGCCATGCCTCGTAGACAGAATCATCCCGGCTTACCGTAAATTTTTGTATCGGCATCAACAAAACCTCCTTTTTGCCCTTCATTATACCAAAATAAAAACAAAAAACTTTGCTTAGATTGCCAATTATTTTGTTCAAATTGCGAAAGAAGCCGCACTAAATTATTTAGCGCGGCTTCTTGTTTCAATCTTATTTTAAATAGGATTTTAAAGGTACGTTTGTTTCAGAAAGCAGCATTGCAACGGCCTCCGACACGAATTTTGCACCGTCGATATTCACATGGGTACGGTCAGGTGTGTTTTCAATATAGTCCCATTTACCCTGGGGAATTGTTTTGCCGGTTTCCTCTTCAATCCGGTGAAATGCTGTTTCAGAGAGGTAATAATAGTCAAAGGTTTGTGTGGTTTTCGTTTCGGAATATTTACCGTCTTCATAAATCCAGAGGTTGGTTAAATAGGTGTTTAAATCAAGGAACGTAACGCCGCAGGCCGCCGCAGTTTCGCGCATTGCTGCAGACCGTTCTATCAGCGCCGCCGCAGACCATTCTTTGCATTCAGGAATGGTGGAGACTAAAATCGGCGTTGCGCCTTTCGCCTTAACTGCTTCGCAATATTCTGTCAGGTTTGCCTTATACTGCTCAATGGTAGTGCCTTTTCCGGTTTCAGAAATGTTGTAAAAATCGTTTAAGCCGAAGTTGATGAACACAAAATCACCCTTGTTCAGCGCGTTTTCTATAGGAGTCCAGAAACCGTTGGTTTTAAAGGTTTTTGAGCTGGTGCCGCCAACGGCCTTGTTAATCACATTTATATTTTCGTTAAATTCCTCGCCGAAATAATAGCCCCAGCCCTGCTGCGGGAAGCTGTCGGCGCCGTATCCCACACAAACGGAGTCACCCATGAGAAAAACGTTGATTTTTTTATATTTTACCGTGGTAATTTCCTTTGCAGAAATCACTGGCTTCATTGACGCAATGGAGTCCCACACAAAGACCTTGGCGCTGTCCGGCGCCTGGGCAGATTTAATTTCAATTGAAACATTATTTGCATTTAAAATCGCTTTTTCAGCAAGGCCTGTGAGCTTTCCGTCCTTATAAATTGCGGCAATGGCCGTTCCTGAAACCGCTTCGTCAAAGCTTGCATTGACGATTGTTGATTGGGCATCAATGATCATATTTTCTTGACTGCTTTTGGTGAAGGAAATAGCATACAGCCGCACGGTGCCGTCTTTATACGTTCTCTTGTTGCGGTAAATTTTAATGGTATGCAGCCCTTCTGTTAAGAACATGGGTTCTGTGCTTTTAGCCTCTGCCACGGAATTTTCCGGCGTGCCGACTGCGTAGAAAGGATATACGTCATCCACCGTAAACTCAATTTCAGCGGTGTTGTTGCTGTTCGTAAAATATGCCGCAAAGTCGTAATATCCGGATTCCTCCGCGTTGACAAGGTAGGTGTACGTGCCGTTGTCATGAGCAATTACGTTTCTTAGGTCTTTGTATATTCCCCTGGCATAGGACTGAATTTTCTCCGAGTTGCTCTGCCAATACTGTGTGGGGAAGAACCACGCGGCACCTACGTTTGTGTAAGACTGAAAATCCCATGCGGGAATCACGGTTTCATATGCAATATCATTTTTCAGAACTGCATCAGCCCGCCGCAGTTCAAAGGAGGCGAAGGACACATAGCTGTTCGCAGTAATTTGGAACGTGTGTTCGCCCGGCGCAAAGTGAACAAGTCCCTGGGTCAGCTTTTTGTTCATCTGGTTCTGTGCTGTCTGGACGTTGTGCGCAACCGTCGTATCCTGATACATTACGTTGGTTACGTCTTCGCCGTCTGCATAAACTGTAAATGAAGTTTGCGGCATGGTGGCGTTTGTGTAAAGGGTGTAATAGCCCTCGTCTGCAATTTGGAATGTCAGACGAAAGCTTCCCCCGCCGGAAAGCGCGTAATTGCCGGTCTTCGGCTCAATGGCAGACCACCCCTCGAATTTTCCGCATTTTAAGGGAACCGGTGTTACAATAGCGCCTGCCTGGATTTGAATGGTTTCTCCCGTGTTTTCCCCCAGAACAGTATCGGAATGGGAGATGAGCTCCATCGCCTTAAACTGAAAGCCGTCTGTTTTCGAAGTTATGGTTAAGGTGTGCACGCCGGCAGACAGCGTTTCGTTTGTAAACAGTTTGCCCGGGCCGGTAAGCGTTACGTCCTGCGGTGCATTTTCGTCTATCTGATAAGACAAATCTGCCGGGGCGGACACATTCAAATGGGACATATAAAGGTCAATTGCCTCTGCCCCCGTCACTTTAAAGGATGCAGTTACCGACTCGCCGCTGTCTATGGAAACGATTCCGTTTTCGACTGTGGCTGTTTGTGTAGAAAAGTCACTGTATTGTATTGATTTTGGAAGTGTTTCCGCATTCACAATGATGGGTTCATCCGTGCCTTCAATAAGAATGTCATGAATATACAGGCCGCCTGTGGGAGTGAAGTTTAGAGTGTGTTCTCCTTCTGTGAGATGGACTACGCCCAAATCGTTCCATTTTTCTTCACCGGAATTGCTTCCCTTTATAATTGTTAACGTTTCTGTAGGGGAAGTGTAAAGCATGTTCCCGTCAAGATTCGTTTTAAAATATACATTTTTTTGTCCTGCATCAGAACCTGACCAAACAAAGGCTGTTGCCCGCGCCTGCAGCTTATAGTTTTGCGCTTTCGTTACATTGAATTTATAGGTCACAGTTTGTCCGCTGTCCACATGGATCTGACGGGTGTTTACCGCATCGGGATAGCTGTTGTAATATGCATATCCCTCCGACAGCGGTTTTCCGCCTTTCAGTTCGCCATTTACATGGTTTGATGCTGTGACAGAAGCGTAGTCATTATAGTCGACGGGGTTTATTCCCTGTTTTGTGCCGTCAATTTCAATGTCGGTGCCCCGCAAATCAAAAAACGTAACGGTTGTGGCGCTTGCCGCCGTTAACGAAACCGTGCAGAGGCCTTTGTAAAGATACACGCTGGAGGATCTTTTTTTCGCCGATGCCCCAACGCGAATATAGTTATATGTATAGCTTGCGGCATTCTCGTCTGTTGCGCCGACTGAAACGGAATAATCCGCCTCTTGGCCGGTAAGTGTGCCGCTTTGGGTAAAGATGGCAGAAAACGCATTTGGATTTGCATCGCCCCGGTTTAAAAATATGGCATAGCTGCCGCTTTCCGGCACGGTAAACGACAGTGTTTTTGGCGTTTCGGCTTCAAGCGTTTGATTTCCTGCCGTGAGGTCAACCCGTAGAAAGGTTTTTGAAATAAGGGTTTCGGTTGTTTCGCCCTCTGCAAAGGAAATCATTGCAGAACAGCTTGTGATGATTACAAACACCGATAAAAGTGTTGTCAGCAGTCTTTTTGTGGTTTTCAAATCTCTCTCCTCCTTAATTTTTGTATTTTTATTATAGCACAATTTAAAATAATTGCATAGATTTATTTGTAGTATTTTGAGCGGTTTGGCTAATATGCATAAATTTATTAGTAATATTTTGTTTATATTGACAGCTGAAAAAAAACATGGTACAATAGAGTCAATAAAATATTTACCGCCGGGTAACGTCTTGCCCATTCCGTTAGGCCACAGAAGGAATGGAGGCAAAGGCGTTTATTTTTTTGTCAGGAGGTTTTTTATGAATAACAAAACATATTTTTTTCAATTTTTTCAGTATGCATCTTTCAATGTGCTTGGAATGTTAGGCCTGTCCTGCTACATTTTGGCCGACACCTTTTTCATTTCAAAGGGATTGGGTGCAAACGGGCTGGCCGCGTTAAACCTTGCCATTCCGGTTTACAGCTTTATTCACGGCAGCGGATTAATGCTTGGCATTGGCGGCGGCACCAAATATGCAATTTTGAATGGAAAGGAAATTCGGGATTTGGCAGACGAAACGTTTACAGCGGCCGCAAAGTTAACGGCGGCTTTGTCAATTTTTTTCGTTTTGCTGGGAATTTTCTTTTCAGGAGCGGCCGCCCGTTTTTTAGGCGCAGACGATGCGGTTTTTCATATGACCAAGACCTATTTGCAGGTTATTTTGCTGTTTGCCCCAATGTTTATGCTGAACAACTTGCTTTTGTGTTTTGTAAGGAACGACGGTGCGCCGCATCTTGCAATGGCGGCCATGCTCGGCGGAAGCTTATCGAACATTGTGTTAGACTATGTTTTTATTTTTCCGCTTAACATGGGAATTTTTGGCGCGGTGCTGGCAACGGGTCTTGCCCCGGTTGTGAGCCTAATGATTTTGTCGCCCTTTTTCATTCGGAAACAAAACCGGTTTCATTTTATAAAAAGCAGGTTAAGCAGCACATGCGCGCTGGCCTCAGGCATTTTGTCAAGCGGCCTGCCGTCTCTTGTTACAGAGGTTTCTTCGGGAATTGTCATCATTGTTTTTAACATCATTATTTTAAAGCTTCAGGGCAATATCGGCATCGCGGCATATGGCGTTGTTGCGAATCTGTCCTTAGTGGTAATCGCAATATACACAGGAATTGCCCAGGGTGTTCAGCCCATTTTAGCGAATTGTCACGGTGTGGGCGACCGCGCCGGCGTGCATGTAGTTTTGCGCTATGCATTGATCGCTGCGGCAGCGGTTTCAGCCGTTGTTTATGCCGGTGTGTTTTTTGGCGCAGAACAAATTGCAAAGATTTTTAACAGCGGACACAACGCGCTTCTGCAGGCCATTGCGGTGCGGGGATTAAAGCTTTATTTTACCGGGTGCCTGTTTGCCGGGGTTAATATTATTCTGTCTGTCTACTTCACCTCAACCGAAGTTCCGCGGCCGGCCCACGTAATTTCTCTTTTGCGCGGGTTTGTCATTATTCTGCCTATGGCGTTTTTATTATCGGCGGCTTTTGGCATAGACGGCGTGTGGTGCGCCTTTCCCGCAACGGAACTGATGGTAAGCGTCATTGGATTTGCCTGGTATTTTAACAAAAAAAGGCGGAGCAAGCTGCTCCGCCGTAGGGTTTAAAATTGATTATTGCACCGGTTTAACGTGCCAAATATGGTTTGCATAGTCTGTCACACTGCGGTCTGACGCAAAAATGCCTGCATTTGCAATGTTTTTTAGAGACATTTGCGTAAAGCGCGCCTCGTCCCGGTAGGCTTCCTCCACACGCCTGTGAGCGTCGCAGTAGGACGCAAAATCCGCCAGGTTCATGTAGGGGTCGGAATACATTAAATAGTGATACAGGCTGTCAAAATTTTTGCCGCCAATTCCGCCGGATTTGATAAATTCTAAAACGTCCCGGATAGACTGGTTTGCGTTATAGAAGTCTTCCGGACGGTATCCCCTGTGATACAGATCGTTTACTTCCTGGGTAGAAAGTCCGAAAATAAAAATGTTTTCCGGGCCTACCGCCTCATAAATCTCAACGTTTGCGCCGTCCATGGTGCCCAGCGTCACTGCGCCGTTAATCATCAGCTTCATATTTCCTGTGCCCGAGGCCTCCTTGCCCGCCTGGGAAATCTGCTCGCTGATGTCTGCCGCGGGTATGATAATTTCGGCCAGCGAAACCTTATAGTCTGCAATGAACACCACTTTCAAAAAGTCCCGAACGTCCGGGTCACGTTCAACCATGTCGGACACGGCGCAGATTAAGCGGATAATTTCCTTTGCCATAAAATACCCGGCAGAGGCCTTTGCCGCGAAAATATAAGTTTGGGGCAGGGGACGAAAGCCCTGGAATTTGATTTTCCGGTATAGGTCGATGATTTGCAGCACATTCAAAAGCTGGCGTTTATACTCATGCAGCCGCTTTACCTGCACATCGAACATGGAGTCGCAGTTTACCTCAATGCCATTTTTTTGGGCAATATAATCTGCCAAACGCTTTTTGTTTTCTTTTTTAATTTCCCGCAAGCGGGAAAGAACCGCTTCGTCATAATAAAATTCGTTAAATTTTTCAATGTCGGACAGGCTCTTTTTAAAGCCGCCGCCGATTTTTTCAGTTAATAGCTGGGAAAGGAGCGGGTTTGCCTGGCACAGCCAACGCCTGTGGGTAATGCCGTTTGTAACGTTGGTGAACTTGTCGGGATAGACAATATTAAAATTGTGAAACGTGTCGGTCTTTAAAATGTCTGAATGCAGTTTCGAAACGCCGTTTACACTGTAAGAACCTGCGATGCACAGGTTTGCCATTTTCACCATTCCCTCTGAAATAATGGCCATTTTGTCGATCGACGCGGAGAGCTCCGGATGGTTTGTATAAATAAACTGGCAGAACCGGCGGTTAATTTCTTCAATTATGGAATAAATGCGGGGCAGGTGGGATTTAACGAGGTCTATGGGCCATTTTTCCAGCGCCTCGCTCATAACGGTGTGGTTGGTGTAGGCTAGGCTGTTTGCCGTAATGTCCCATGCCGCGTCCCACACATAGCCATAGTCATCCATTAAAATGCGCATCAGCTCCGGCACGCACAAAGACGGGTGGGTGTCGTTTATGTGGATCACCGCTTTATCGGGAAAGCTTTCAAAGGTGCCGTATTTTTTATAGTGTTCTTTCGTAATTTGCTGCAAAGACGCGCTGACAAAAAAGTATTGCTGTTTTAAGCGCAGGGATTTACCCTCTATTTTGTCATCTGCGGGGTAGAGCACTTTCGAAATGGAGCTTGCAATCGCCTCGTTTTCTGTGGATTTTACATATTCGCCCTTGGAAAACAAGTCCATGTTAAAGCCGCTGGTGCTTTTTGCGCTCCAAAGCCGCAAGGTGTTCACGGCTTCCGTGTCGTATCCGGAAATAAACAGGTCATAGGGCTTTGCCATTACGCTGACATAATCTGTGTGCTCGGTGGTTAAGCCCTTATCCGTCCAGTGCTCTTTAATGTTGCCGAAAAAGTGCACTTCAATCTCCTCGTCGGCTCTGGGGTTCAGCCAATATCCCGCCTGGTCAATCCAGCTGTCGGGGAACTCGTTTTGCCACCCGTCAATAATCACCTGTTTAAAAATGCCGAATTCATAGCGGATGGAAAAACCGGTAATGGGGTAGGAAAGCGTGGTCATAGAATCCATATAGCAGGAGGCCAGCCTTCCCAAGCCGCCGTTTCCCAGCCCGGCGTCCGGCTCCATCTCATAAAATTCCTCAATGTCAAAGCCGTATTCCGCCAGAAACGCTTTGATGTCGTCTTCCGCCTCCAGGTTCCAGAGGTTATTTTTCAGTGACGTGCCCACCAAAAATTCCATCGACATATAATAAACCTGTTTTGCTTCCTGCTCTTTTACCTTTTTGCTGTATTCATACCGTTTTTCCGCCAAAATCTCATTGGTTGCCGTAAGCACCGCTTCATAAACCTGGCGTTTGTTGCCATTTTTTATGTTATTTCCAAAGTTGACTTCCATAATCTTTTCAATGCTTGTTTTCAGCTTTTGCGATACATGATTTTCCATAGGCTATTTTCCTTTTCTATAAAAGTTGTTGATAAATTTCAATATATTCTTGCGCCGGTTTTTTCCAGCTAAAGTCGCCGCTCATAGCGTTTTTGCGGAGCGCGCGCCACATGGGTTTGTTGTGGAACAGGTCGATGGCGCGCTTTACGGCGTCTAACATGTCATAGGCGTTATAGCTTTGAAATGTAATGCCGTTGCCCGTTTTTGTGACCGGATTAAACGCCTCCACCGTATCCTTCAGGCCGCCGGTTGCGTGTACAATCGGAATGGTGCCATAGCGCATGGCAATCATCTGCGAAAGCCCGCAGGGTTCCATTTTCGACGGCATTAAAAACAAATCTGCTCCGGCATAAATTTTTTGTGCCATCTCGGCAGAAAAGCCGATGTAACCCCGGACTTTATCCCGGCAGGAGTGCTCCCAGGAATAGAAGAAGCTTTCATAGTGGCTTTCGCCTGTGCCCAGGGCAATGAGCTGCATGGGCAGGCCGGAAAGCTCGTTCATTACCTCGCAGAGCAAATCAATTCCCTTTTGCGATGCAAGCCGGGTTACCATGCCGATTACGGGAATGTCGTTGGACTGTTCTAAGGCCATTTCCTTTTGCAGCTGCTTTTTGTTAAAGGATTTAAACCGGATGGTTTCGTAGGTATAGTTTCTTGCAATGTGCGGGTCGGTGGCCGGATTAAAAACCGTGGTGTCAATTCCGTTTACCACGCCCCGGAGCTTATATTTTCTTGGGTGGAGAATATTGTGAAGCCCAAACGAAAATTCCGGGCTTAAAATTTCATCAGCGTAGGTCTTGCTGACGGTTGTCACCATGTCAGCCGCTTCAATTCCGCCTTTTAGCAGATTTATGTCGCCGTCATACAGAAGCAAAGAACGGTAATTTATGTCCAGCCCAAATATGCTCCCCAATATAATTGGATTATATTTTCCCTGAAATTCGATATTATGTATCGAAAGTACAGTTTTAATGGATGCATACCGGCTGTCGCTGCGGTAGAATGCGTTTAAATAAACAGGCAAAAGCGAAGTTTGCCAGTCGTTTATATGAATGATGTCCGGAAAAAAATCTACCATGTTCAGCATATCTAAAACGGCTTTTGAGAAAAAGGCAAACCGTTCCGAGTCGTCATATTCGCCGTAAACGTTGGGGCGGCTGTAGTATTGCTCGTTGTCAATAAAATAATATATAACCTTTCCCACGGTTGCCGTAAAGACGCCGCAATAGGTTTTTCTCCAGCTGATGGACACATCAAAGCTACCCAAAAATTTCATTTGGGTTTTTAACGTGTGGTCAATGCAGGTGTATAAAGGAAGAATTACGCGGGCGTCTACGCCCTCCTCAGCCAGGGCTTTCGGAAGAGCGCCGCACACATCACCCAATCCGCCTGTTTTTATAAACGGGGCAGCTTCTGATGTTGCAAACAAAACTTTCATTGGTATCACTCCCAATATTTCAATACTTTTATTTTAAGTGAATTGCAATTTACTGTCAATTCGAAAAACAAACAAAGAACCATTTTTATAACGCGGTTTATTAAACAATTTTACCTTTGTGAATTACCACCGGCAGCGTGTCGCAGCCGGACAAGGTTTTGTTGGCGGTAATCCGCACGTTTTTATCCGATATAACGCTGTTTAGAGATGAATTTTCTTCAACAATGGTGTTTTGCATGACCACGGAGTTATGAATGCGCGCGCCCTTTTCAATCCGAACGTTTCTAAAAATAATGCTGTTCTCCACCTCGCCGTCGATTACGCACCCGTCGGCAATATAACTGTTTTTCACATTGGCGTTGTCGCCGTATTTTGTGGGAACTGTATCTTTAATCCGTGTTAAAATCGGCTGGTCGCTGTTAAAAATTTCGTGTCTTATGCTACTATTTAGCATTTCTAAATTAGAGGACAGATATACCTCTAAGCTGTCAATCAATTTGCAGTAGCCCGTGTGCTGATAGCCAAATATGTTCAGCTCGTTTAATTTTTTCGTAATAACATCTTTGCCAAACGCTTTCCAGCCATAGGTTACGCCCCAGTCGATCAACTCCCGCAGGAGCGATTTTTTTAATAAAAATATATTTAAAGCAACCGTCTTTTCATTGGAACCGCTGGCGGTGTGAACCAAAACGTCGCTTATTTTTCCGCTTTCTTCTAACCGCAGCTCCATGTCATTGGACTTCGGCACAGCCTGTTGGCACAGCACAGTTAAATCCGCGCCGTTTTTTTGATGGGCTTCAAACACCTTGTTAAAATCTAAGTTGATTACCATGTTAGAGTCCGCAATGATGCAGTATTCCTCCAGCATGTTGTCTATATAGCCGTGGACGCTTCTTAAAATATCAAACTGGTTGTCGCTGTATTGAATGGAGTCGTTTGCAAAGGGAGTGAGGATTTTAAGCCCGCCGTTTTTGCGGTTCAAATCCCAGTCTTTTCCCCAGCCTACGTGATCCATCAGGGAGCCGTACTTGCTTTTTGTGATAATCCCGATATCTCCCACCCGGGCGCCCACCAACGACGAGAGCATAAAGTCGATTAAACGGTATCTTCCGCCAAACGGGATCGATGCAAGCGTTCTTGCATTTGACAGCTCATTAATTTTGCTGTCGCTGTTATCATACGTATCAGTGAATAATATACAAAATGCATTCATACTAAAACTCCGTTTCCGCCGCTTCTTTTCTGCGGCTATATTTTTCGCTTATTTTCATTTCCCCTGGCCGGGCATTAACATTTGTTTCGGAAGCACGACCTCGCCGGAACGCACCACTGCGCCCTGGCCGACAACGGCAATGCCCCAGTTGTCCCTGTCTGGATAGTCTTCCGGCGGAGCGCCGACAACGGCGCCGTCTTCAATTACTGCGTTGTCTGCCACAATGGCATAGCGCACCTTAGCACCCCTGCCGATTTTGGCGCTGCGCATTACAACCGAATAGCAAACCTGAGCATCTTCTTCTGCGGTTACGTCAGAAAACAGAATGGAGTTGTTCACAATGGCGTCTACCTCACAGCCTTCTGTGATCATGGAATTTTTTAAAACCGCGTGAGAACCCACATACTGCGGCGTGGTCATGGAATGGCGGCAGTAAATTCTCCACAGGGGGTCGCTTAAGTTTAAAGAGATGGTGGGGTTTAATAAATCCATATTTGCTTCCCATAAGTTGTTAATGGTTCCCACGTCTTTCCAGTAGCCGTCAAAGGGATAGGCAAACATGCGCTCGCGCTTGTAGGCAAAGAGATTTTCACCGCTCTTGGCGGCGCTTTCACCGCGCAGCGCCTTTTCGCAGCGGTTGCCGCTCACATGGCGGCGGCCGCCGGGAAAGACGCTGACCGTGAGCATGCAGTGGTTCTGGCAGCCCTGACAGCGTGCGGCAGAGGTCTTGTACGTGAGCTGCTCGATCTCCTCAAGAGGGAGCATTGTGCTCTGCTGCCCGTGGTAGCGGTCGCGCGCGAGCAGTGCCGCGCCGAACGCGCCCATGATGCCCGCGATGTCGGGACACGTGACCTGCGCGCCGGAGATACGCTCAAACGCGCGCAGCACGGCCTCGTTGAAGAATGTGCCGCCCTGTACGACGACGTGCGAGCCGAGCTCGCTCGCGTCGGAGAGCTTGATGACCTTGTAGAGTGCGTTTTTGATGACGGAGTAGGCAAGACCGGCGGAGATATCGGAGACGCTTGCGCCTTCCTTCTGCGCCTGCTTGACGTTGGAGTTCATAAACACCGTGCAGCGCGTGCCGAGGTCGACGGGGGCCTTGGCAAAGAGCGCTTCGTGCGCGAATTCCTGCGCTGTCATGCCAAGAGAGTTGGCGAAATTCTCGAGGAACGAGCCGCAGCCGGACGAGCAGGCCTCGTTTAAG
>ERZ773108.2112-NODE-2112-length-17875-cov-3.930359_pt1 | contig 17875 bp, 24 predicted proteins | sample MGYA00580570_ERZ773108 | MGnify/ENA primary metagenome ERZ773108 (study PRJEB29015, sample SAMEA2737840) | human gut metagenome | biome: human gut; feature: human-associated habitat; material: faeces | place: China | collected 2012 ...
GCCACGAATTCGGGATCGTCGTTAAAAATGGCCCGGATGTCCCGCTCGGTCTCGTAATCATTAAAATTTCCCATTTTATTTTGTCCTTTCTTGCATTTGAAAGGGGAGCGTGATATAATATTTTTACTCCCCTTTGTGGGTTGTTGCTCCGTGTTCGTTTGCTTGGTTGCGTTGGAACACGGGGCTTTTTCTATGCTCTCGCAATCGCACTTTTCACCCGGATCCAAATGCGATCCGCATACCGGACATATTTTATAATAGCTCATTTTGTTTCCCTCCGGCTTTGCTCTTTCATTTCATCTCCGCCGTGATATATGATTTTATGTACCCGTCCGGTGGGGCGTAATTTTATATATTTCATATATTTCGTAGGCAGTAGTACATGATATATATAAAATATACAAAAACATATCCACTCAGAAATTGTGTATCAACACAATAATTTCATATATCAATGTCCAGCTGTTCCGCCGTGGTATATGATTTATGTACTGGGTTGCTGGGGCGTAAATAGTTGGATTTGTTGGATATCGTGGAAATCTTCCAATAAATCCAATATATCCAATGTTTTATACTCACTCAGAAAAAGTAGGACACTCAAAAAAAAGATTGGACTGTTCCGCCGTGGTTTATGATTTGTCCTGTAATTCTGGTGTGCGTAGGTTTTATCAACTTCGTATACTTTGGAACCAGAGTTGATAAAGTAGATAAAGTTGATAAAAACATATCCATACAAAACTTGATATTTGTTTTATAAACTAACCTGTTCGGGGATGCTGTGCATTCCCGTCAGAGAGAGGGAAAGTGGTACAGTGAACCGAAAATCCTTTATTTATGCGGCTTCGCTCACTTGACCACGTGGTATAATGAATACCTTCACTTGACCACTTTTAGTGCTCACTTGACCATGTGGTATAATGAAAAAAACATAGTAATAATCAGGGTTAAAAGCCTCTCTATACCATTTTCACGTGTCTGACGGGAAATCATCTGGAATCATATCCAGTTCACTATATGAAAGAGGCTTTTCAGTGCCAACAAGACTATGCGTGTACCACGTTTTACTTTTCGATCCTCCTAACTGAAAATAACGAATACCCCCACTGTCTTTCAAATCTTGCTTGGCTCGTTTTATGGAACTGAAACTATATCCAGACCGCTTTGCTTGTTCCTCGAGTTCAGATGTTGGCATTGAGCCTCCCGCATCGCTTAACGCTTTTAAGAGAAAGCGCTTGCAATCTTCCCGCTTAGGAGCTGATTTTGCTACATCAGAATCTAAAATATAGTCCCGGTCACGCTTCCAGCTCGTTCCCACTTTGACTATTTTTTCGACATCGGTAATGCGAAATAAAATTGTCTCTTGCAGTGGAGCATAATTGTTTTTTTCGTTTGACAGGTAACGAACTCCCTGTTCCTCCGTAAAACCTGCCATAATTACCGATCTGGCGATGTCCCATAAATCCGCACTGTCAGCTATTCGATCCCGCCCAAAAGCTCCCTTTCGTTTGTTGGTATGGCAAACTACTATAAACGCAGTACCAGATTCTTCCCCCAAAGGGATCAATGGAGCCATGCAATCCCGCATAGCATTTCTGCTCCCCATATTCAGCAAAGGAGGGACAAAGCCTTGTACGGGATCAAAAATACACGCAGCAGATCTAAAGTGTTTTATAGTAGCTTCCATGAGCGGAGTTCCAAACTTTAGTCCGCGTAGCACCCCTTCTTTATCTGCTGAAAAATCAGGCGTGATAATATTTTTCATATTTGCCCCAGCTTCTCGAAGTTTTTTTCTAAGTTTCTTCTTTATGCTGTCCTCGGTTGTTATGAATACAATTTTGACAGGCTTTCGAGTATATCCTAATGGATCGAGGATACAGCATTCCCCATTGCTTAAGGCTGCGATAACGTGACACCACAATGTAGTTTTTCCTACTCCACCGTCTGCTGCTAGTAGTGTTATTTGACCCTCTGGAATCCAACCAGGCACAAGCCACTTTGCATCTTCTTCATCAAATTCATCAAGGGTTTTGAAAAGTTTCCAAAGATCATTATTTTCCATCGAATCGGATTCTGTCCATTCCGGCGTGTCGCTTTCCAGTTCTTCAAGCTTCATAAAAACATCTTCTGACGGTTCCTTTTCCAAAATGTCCGAAATATCGCCTTTTGGTGGTAGGTCGGGCCATTTTTTTGTTAGGTCAAGGATTCTCACGCTGGCGGCTTTCCCTGTAAGTTCTGCGGCGGCGATATTTGCCAATTCCCATCCGGGTGCGTCATTGTCCGGCAAAATGACCACGTGACGGCCTTTTAACGCTTCGGTATATTGTGGCTGCCATTTGCTTTTTGCCCCATCAGGCGGGGATACAGCCGCAGCATGGCGCATGATTAAGTTATCAACGTCTTTTTCTCCCTCAACAAAATAAATATTTTTGGGGAGCGGGTTTCTCCCAACGCCATAAAGGCTAGGGGAAATCCCTTTTCTACTGTATATCCAGCCGCCTTTTCCGTCAGGCTGCCGCCATGTAAAAGACTTGTCCGAAAAACGTTGCTTTTCGTACTGCTTGCCGTCCGGGGATATGTATTGATACGTTGCCACAAGGTGAGGGCGTTCTTTTACCCTTTTCGGCTCATAGAATAAATCTTGTTCTGTCAGGCCCATAGCGGCCAGAACATCAAATGGATCGCATCCGGCGTGGCACTTTATGACAATGCCCTTTTCCCCGCTTCCAACGGAAAGGCTTGCTGTTTTGTCGTCGTGTGCCGGGCATTTGGCCATATACTGATCGCCGTGGCCGCTTTTCACATCCAGACGGGAAAGAAATTCCTGTAATGTCACGCTTCCATCTCCTTGCCAAAGATTGATTCCCTGCCGAACTTTTCAATCAGAAATTTTGCGATATCGTCCGCGGGGATCTCCCAATATTCAGCTTCTGTCATGGTTGCTACACCATTTTCCACAACAATTTGCGCTGCTACCGGAATCCGGCACATTGCTTTGTCCATTTTTTTATCACCCCAGATATCTCGCTTCGGCGTTTTTTGTTTTTCTTGACCGCTCGGAAATGTGTGTTACCATTCCTTCTTCTCAAACTCATAAAGTGCGTCTTTGGCGGCAAAATTCTTTTTCATGTATTCATCGGCGGCTTTCTCCTGGCGTTTCACAAGGTCTTCATCAGCCGATTCAATTTCCTCATACTTATGCTGGAGCCTTCTCGCTGCCAGATATACTTCACGGGTTTTAGATTCTTCTTCAACCAGCAATCTGTGAATATACTCAAATGTTTTAATTCTCATTTTTATTCCTCCTTTTCGATCAGTTCCACGGGGTCACAATTGAGCGCGGATGCCATTGCCCTTAGAGTAGGAAACTTTACAGACCCCCCGTTGTTTAGGCGGGAAATAGTGTTTGATGATACCCCGGACAGTTCTGCCAAACGCTTAGCGCTGTCTATTTGAGCATTCAGCATTGCTACGCTCAATTTGCTTTTGTTAATTCGGTACATTTTCGTTGATTCTCCTTTCATATTGTGTTATAGTGTGTGTATCGATTTGTCGTTTACAGTTTAATTGATAAGTCGATAAAAGTCAATCGACAAATCGATACTTCTGCTTTATGCACAAAAGGATGGGTGTGTTTTTGTGTTTTATGACAATTTTTTAAGTCTATGCAAGTCCCAGAATATTTCCCCGATAGAAATTAGAAGAGCACTTGGAATAAGTCAATCTACTATGGCTTCATGGAAATCTAGAGGACTAACCCCAAAGTATGAAACTCTTTCTAAAATTTCCGATTATTTCGGCGTATCTATTGACTATCTTCTGGGGAACACCGAACAAAAAGAAAAAGCGTCCATCCCGAAGGATGAACGCGAAATTACTTTGGATGATTTTACTTTTGCAATGCAAAATGAGACAAAGGACCTGACGAATATGGATAAACAGATCCTTCTATCTATGGCAAGACAACTTAATGATGCGAGGAAGAAAAAGAATGGAGAACCTGGATAATCTTTATCAATGGTTAAGCGATGAGGGAGTATTTTTATTTGACAAACCACTCCCTTTTAGTAAAAAGGAATCGAATGCTCTTACAATCAAGTTAAAACCGCCTATTGAATCATGGGGGATTTTTCTTGATAAAAGAAAACTTAAGACTTCTTCGGAAGAAAAATGTGCCCTGCTTCATGAAATCGGTCATTATTCTACCGGCACTACTCACGAAGTTTATAGCCCGCTTGATTTAATTGAAAAACATGAATATAAAGCCGATAAATGGGCAGTAGAAAGGGCTTTGTCTGAAGATGAATTAGACAAGGCTATAGCAGAAGGATATACCGAAATGTGGGATTTAGCCGAATACTTCGGTGTAACAGAAGATTTCATGCGTAAGGTTGTTTGCTGGTACACGTATGGTAATTTAGACGTTGATTTGTTTTTTTTCATCTAAACTTCTGTTTTGACAGTAAAAACGATAGTATAATCCACGGAAAGGAGTGCAGCCCATGCCAGCAAATAAAGAGAAAATAAAAAGGGGGAATAACCGTGTCAAAAATAGCGGTAATATACGCCCGGTATTCATCTGACAAGCAGACAGAAGACAGCATAGAAGCCCAGGTGCGCGCCTGCCGTGAATATGCAGCCGCACATGGGCTTTCTGTCGTCGATGTGTATACAGATGAAGCAATAAGCGGCAAGGGATCTAAAACAGCAAACAGACGGCAATATCAACGGCTCTTACGCGATTGCGGCAAGGGCCTTTTTTCGGTTATCCTCATCCACAAGTATGACCGGATCGCCCGCAATCTTGGGGAGCATGTCAACCTTGAAGCACGTCTAAAAGAAAAAGGGGTGCAGCTGATCGCTACCGCACAGGACTTCGGGCAGACCAACGAAGCTAAAATCATGAGGGCATTAATGTGGAGCCTGTCGGAATACTACATTGACAACTTGGCGCAGGAAACAAAAAAAGGCCTGCGCGAAACAGCTTTGAGAGCTGAACACACAGGCGGTTATGCCCCTTTCGGATATGATATCGTAAACAAAAAATATATTATCAACGATTTGGAGGCGGGCTATGTTCGCAAGATGTTTGATGCGGCTCAATCCCGGACAGGGTTTACGGATCTTATTGAAGAAATGGCTAATGCGGGCATTTCCGGCAAGCGTGGAAAGCCCATAAAATACCCCCAAATCTACGAGATATTACGAAACGAGAAATATACCGGCGCGTACCTGTATAGCCCGACAGAAGCCAAAAACAGAGCCGACAGAAGGACTAAACCGGATTCGATAAAAATAGAAAACGCCATACCCGCCATTATCAGCAAGGCGCAATTTAAAGAGGTGCAGAAAATTATGAACGAGAGAAAACAGACCGGCAGAAAAGCAGGTTACTTGTGCAGCGGCCTTGTATATTGTCGGTGCGGGGCAAAGATGCATGGCACTACCACACACCGAAAAGGCCACGAATACAAATATTTTACCTGTTCTAAGAAATGTGGTGCCCCAGTTGTTCACATGGAAGAGGTGGACAACGCTGCTATTGAATATTTGCGTGAGCTCCTAACTGACGAGAACCAACGAACCATAGCCGCTGCGCTGCGTCAGTATCAGGCGGGGGAAGGGTCTCGCATGGAAGAATTCAAACAGGCGCTAAATGCCCGCATAGATGAAAAGCAACAGGAATATGACACGCTTATGAAAAACCTTTCTTCTGGTGTTTTACCCGCTGATATTGTTTCTGACATCGGACAACAAATGCAGGATATAAAGGCAGAGATCGCCACACTAAAAACAACAGAGCCGCCCAAAGATTTTACCGTAGACACCATTCGGGAATGGCTGGAAAGTATCAAGGCTGCGCCTGATGAAGCTGCCATTCATCTTCTGATTGAGCGGATAGACGTGATATGCACCCCAGAAAAAGAAAAGACCGCTTTCAACATGCAAAGCACATTAAAAACGGTCTTAGGTAAAAATGGTTGCGGAGGCAGGATTTGAACCTACGACCTTCGGGTTATGAGATGAAATTTCCCCCTTTTTTATCTTCTCATAAATTGCCACAAATCGCATAAATAAGCCATTTTTTCGATATATGCTTTTTATAGCTTTTTATAGTTTTGGTTGCACATTTCATGGTTTTGTGCGCCACGTGTGCGCCAAATGTGCGCCACAAATCACCGCATAAAAATTGCTATTTCAGGAAAATTTCGTGCTATTGTCTGCGCCCGGTTTTGGCTGGACACGCCGAAAAGATTTTCATCCCCCCTGCCTAATTTGTTTCCGCTTCGTATCTATGTACTTTTCCAGATCGTCTGCCGTTCTGTCGAGACAGTCATACACAAAAAACAATCCGTCTGTATAACTTTCCGGGGTACAGTGCCCTTCCGTCATTGCAGTGTAAACGCAATACAACGCATTTAAACCCCATTTTATTTTTGAGCTGATATCCTCTATGCCTATTAACAGATCATTATTTTTGAATTCTTCTTCTGTCATGTTGTTCATCCTCCAAGTGATTAAGTTTTCTTTACCCGCTCATGTGGGAAGTCAAGTTTTGTCAAGTTCCCGTTTTTTCCCCGCTCGATAGCCTTTGGAAAACCCAAAATAAAAAGCAAGTGCGATTGTGTCCATAAATCCCGATTCTTGGCCATAATATTTGAGTGAAACGACTTCATTGGAATATATCGGATAACGTTTTAGAATTTCTTCCGGTACTTTTGTTTTCTCTATGTATTTTTTTATTGCGCTTATGTTGACGGCGGTTTCTTCTTTTGTCATTTTATTTTGTCCTTTCTTCATGGTTCGTTCCTGCTTCGTCTTCCGCTTCCTGAATAATCCGAGAAAGGCTTAGTGTATACGCATTGAAATTATCTTGCGCCCATTTCGCCCAATCCCGCGCCATATAAAGCAGCGTTGTTTCCGGTATGCCCATTTCCTTTTCATTTGTCATGCAATATATGGCTTCCAACAAGGCGGAAATTTCGCTTATTGAGGTATCGTTGTCCATTTCGTCGCAAAGTTCATCCATTTTTTCTAACGTTGTCATTTCTGTTTTTCCTCCTGTTAAACAAGCCCTTTTCTTGATTTTACCCTTTAAGGGTATTCTTACCCTATGCAATGTGGCTTTGTGTGTTTTTCGCTTGCTGAGTTGGGGCTTTCTCCGAATTCCGGAGACTTCCACCAATTCCCGCCCGGTTTGGATTCTTCCCGAACCGAAACCGATATAACGCGCACTTTTCACAAGTACACAACCTGACTTCATGAGCAGAACCGCCGCAGCAGTCTAAACATTTTTCCCGTATAGCCTTAAGTGGTGTCATTTCTTATTCCCTCCTGTTAAACAAGTGTTATTTTCCCGCGATTGATTCTATATTCAATCATGGGATTACCTTTATATCGATAGCCAAACCATAGTTCATATATGGCGCATACAAGCCCTTCACGCCCTTGTAAATGGCCTTCACAGCCTTTCCAGTGTCCAGCAAGGGAGCAATAAAAGCAGACAGGGAGCGGGCTAAATATCCCATACAGAAAGCCCCTTTCCTGCTTACATCGGCAACGACCGCCACGGCGTTTTTGTCGTGTGTGTTTCTTTTGTCCCGCACAAGATGAAGCGTTACCCGCTCCGGGGAATATCTTGCTAAATGCTCTAATGCTCTTTGCCGGTTTCCAAAGGTCACGCCCACGGCTTTAGTGCTGATCTTGTCCAGCTTGACTAAAACCCACGCTTTCACAAAAGCGTTTGTTCTGCTATATCCACAAGAAACAAGATGGTTTGCTATTGCGGTTACTGCACTATGTTTTCTTCTCATGTTTGTTACTCCCTTCTTGCATTGCTGATTAACTTATGCTAAAATGGAGCAGCAAGGGAAAGGCGTTGCGTTTGCTTTGCTCTTTGCTTAGTGGTTAGTCGTTGCTGCGGCTAACCGCTTTTTTATATTCGGAAAAGTATTCCTGTTTCTGGTTTTCGCTTAACCGTTCAAACTCTTTACAGGTCACTTGCAACCCCTCCTTTCTTCGGTTGCTCTCTCCCTTGCTACAATTATATTATAATATATCTGTGCAAATATATCAATGTGCAAAATCAACAAATATATTTATGTAGATATGTTTATTATGGCTATTTACATAAATATATATTGGCGGTATAATTTAGTTAAATGTAAGGAAGAAACAAAACGAAATATCAAAAGAAAGGGAAGCAAATATGGCCGTATCAAAAGCGCAGCAAAAAGCAGTAAACAAGTATATGTCAAAAAATTATGACAGAATAAACGTGACAATGCCCAAAGGCAAAAAAGCAAAGATCAAAGCCCATGCGGAAAGCCATGGCGAAAGTGTAAACGGCTTTGTGAATCGTGCTATTGATGAAACAATGGAGCGGGAAAAGTCAGATCAATAAAGAACGTATGTTTTGTAAAAAGTCAACAGCGAAAATTCGCTAGTGAGACTTTCAGCGGGAGGAAAAACACAGATGAAAATATATAATATCATCGGCGGCGTAAATGGAGCGGGAAAGAGCAGCCTAACCGGTTCTTTGAAATATCAGCGTTCCGATTTGGGCACCATCATTGACGTGGACAAGATCACGGCGCAGCTGGGCGGCGATCCCCTGACAGGCGGCAAAGCTGCCGTTGCCAAAATCCGGGAGTGCATGGAAAAAGGGGTCAGCTTTACGCAGGAAACAACGCTTGCCGGGTACCGCACCGAACGCACCGCCAAAGAAGCAAAAGAAGCTGGCTATTATATCCGCCTTTTCTATGTTGGGCTGGATACCGTTCAGGAAAGCCTGAAACGCATTCAAAACCGCGTGGAAAAGGGCGGGCATGATATTCCCCCGGATGATGTGAAACGCCGTTTCTCAGGCCGTTTTGAAGCTCTGGCGAAGGTGCTTCCCTATTGTGATGAAGCAATCTTTTTTGACAATGACAACGGATTTCGGGAAGTAGGCGAATATCGAAACGGGGAACTTGTCCCATTTGGAGACAGCCCGGAATGGTTCCGCCAGCTTGCCGAATATCTCAGGGAAAACCCTTAAATTATTGCCATTTGCATGAGCGGGCATGATATATTCATCCAGAACAGACGGAAACCCGCCAAAATTAGGCCAAATTAAAGAGTTTATGCGTTTTGCGTGTCTTTTCCTATCTGTCAGCAAAAACACAAAATAGACGGCAAAACAACGGCTTATAAAATAAACCCGCTCAAAATAAAAAAACAGACCTGCTCGCGGCCTTTGTTGGCTCGTGTAGCAGGTCTTTTATATAGATTTCTCCCTTTCTAAAAATATTCGGCAGAGTTGGAAAGAGTTACCCACGCCATTGGAGGTGCCCCGAACATTGCACATTTGAGTTAGGGGGGTATCTTTCTTTCCTGTTGGCCTTTTGTTATTTTTCCCGCATTCGCTTTTCTAAAAAACCGTTCGCTTTTCTAAAAACCCTTGGGTTTTCTAAAAACCGTTGGGTTTTTTCGCTTTTTGGGTCTCGCTTTCTTGCTCGCTGTCCAGCTTCTCCGTTGTGATCTCCACAGAAGACGCGCCCAGCTGGCGAAACATGCTAAACCCTGTTTTGTATGCGTATTGGTCTATGATATCTTCCCGCCATGCTTTCAGCTTCCGCAGGTTTGCCCCACGCCGAAGGCCGCGCAACGCGTTTGATTCTTGAATCCGGATATACTGGAACGTGCAGCCTTGCCGCTCTGCAATTTGTTTCAGCGTCTCGCCACGATAGAACCGCCCCCGGATAGTTTCGGCTTCTGTCGGCTTTAGCGTATCAAGGCAACTTTCCAGCACGTCATGGAGCTGTCGCGTATATACCCGCTCAAAGCTGCTTTCTATGGCCTGTTCTGCGGCCTTGTCCGGTATAACATCCCCCAACGCGGTATCTTTATTTTCTCCGGCAATCGGGCTTTCAAGGCTGATACAACGGTTGAGCGGGTCAAACTTTTCACGGCCATGTTTTACACCCAGCATTTGCGCCCATCGGTTTAACAAGTGGCGGTTTAGGTAGGTTGTTAGCTTGTAGCCGGTTTTATAGTCAAAGCTTTTCACAGTGTCTAGCATGGCAAAATATCCGGCTTGTATCAGGTCTTCCAGTTCTAACCCTGAGCGGGCGCAGATGACCTGTGAACGGGCATAATACCGCCCGGCCAATAGAGTAACAAGCCTTTCTACCCGCTCCCACAAAAGGGAATATAGGCCGGTTTCCCCCTGTTGGATTCTCTCGGCCATTTCTTCATTGGTCATTTGCAACAGCCCCTTTTCAGTGATATAATAAGCGTATCGGCTGGGCTGGCGTGTTTGTTGCGCTGGCCTTTTTTATGCGGGATTTTGTTCTTTTTTTGTGCAATATTTTGCGTTTTTTCGTCTCCGCTTTTTAACGATGGGAAGATAGTCCCAATATCGCATTTATCCCATTTCGGGAATCTGTCTTTTCGGTGGGTCTTGCGTAGGTGTCTAGCAAGCTATTTCCCCACAAGGTATGCCCCCGGGGGATTGTACCCAGCAGGGAACCGCCAATATTTAAGCCGGCTTTTTGTTCTTTCTTTGTTCTAAATCCTTTACCGTGCGTTCCATTGCGTCCAGCATGTGCGCCCGCGCTGTTGGTTCTTCTGGTAGTTCCTGCATGACCGCAGCCAGATAATCATACAGGAGCTTTTTTTCTGCTTTTTCTGCTTCCAGCTTTGAAAGCGTTGTGATCTGATAAATAAGGCTTTGCACTCGTACATCAAATTCTTTCAATGCGGTTCCCCCTCATGAGGTCAATCGCTGCTTGTATTTGTCTTTCTGCCCGCTGGCGGCTCCAATTCCCGGCAAGGTATTCATAATACGCCGCAACTGGCCAACAAAGAATCTTAGCGCATGTGAGCGGGTCTTTCTGTTTCTGGGCGATCTGCTCACCCTCTCGGAAGAAATCAGGCGTTCGGCTTAAATCCCCTTTTAAACGAATTGCCCAATCCCACGCCCATTGCTTTAACTCCTGTTCATTCAAAACGGCGGCGCACTCCCTTCTTCTGGCTCTCCCACGGCAAAAAAGCGTTGCATATTTCCATCAAACCGAAACTTGATAAACCCGCACTGGCCTTCTTTGTTTTTCGAAATTATCAGCTTTCTTTCCTGATCGTCCGTCTCTTCCCCGGTTGCTGATCTGTGCAAAAACAAAATTGCGTCCGCGTCCTGCTCGATCTGCCCGGATTCCCGCAGGTTTACCATAGTTGGCTCACTATCTCCCGCCCGGTTTAACTGCGATAAGGCAACAACGGCAATTTTGCTTTGCTGTGCCATGGTATGCAAGCCTTTACTGGCGTTTGTCGCTTTCTCATAAAGGCTTTTCCCTTCTGCTGACAGTAGCGTTAAATAGTCGATAAATACCACTTCCGCCCGCTCTTGAATTGCCTTTGCCTGAATTTCCGTAACTGTCCATCCTGCCGCTTCCACTACCGACAAGCGCAGAGAAGAAAAGCCATCTTTCAGCCTTTCCAGCTTGTCTTTTGGGATTTGCCCGCCTTGTTTGATCTGGCGAAAAGACAGATTCCCATAACAGGCCAAAGCCCGCTCATAAATCTTTTGCGCGGATGTTTCACAAGAAAAATAAACGATTTTCCTTGTTCGCGCCATATGTAAAGCCATTTGCAACGAAAAGGCAGTTTTTCCAACAGATGGACGCGCCCCAATTACTACAAAATCACCCGGCGCAATGAATAAAAGGCTATCTAGTTTACGGAACCCTGTCCCGATGTATTGACGCGGCTTTCCCAAAGAATCAGCCACCAAAAGAAAACCATCCGCAGCGGAAACGCTGTTGCTCTCATGCCCGCTCATGCTCTGCGCTGTCAACGCAATGGCGTTTTGCACGTCTTCCAACGGCTCCCCGCTTTGAAGTCGGGTTAATGCCACGTTTAGCCGGCTAACCGCGTTCGCCCTCCGTGATTCTTCCGAAACAATGCGTATATATTCACTTAAGCCGCGAACCGACGGCAGCGCTTCCACCAGCTGCACCAAATAAGGCTGATAGGATTCATCCCCCAAACGGTCAAGCACCGTTACCACGTCAATGTGCTTTTGCTCTTGGAAAAGGGAAAGACAAGCCGAAAAGACCCGCTCACACTCTGGATTGATAAAATTTTCTGTCGTTAGCTTGTCCGCTACCAGCGGCATAACGTTTTTAGAATCAACCAGAATAGCCCCTAAAATAGCTTCCTGTGCCTGCTTATAGCTGTTCATGGCTATAACTCCCGATAAATCGACTTAGGAGCGGGGGAAGTGGCTTTTTGTTCTTGACTTCGATCATCGAAAGTTCCTTCAAGGACTTTCGCCATGTTGCCATCTTTGATTAGCCAATCAAAACCAGCAATCCAATTTCGGTTATTTCCCCCAGTTAAAAAAGAACTGTCTTTCGTTTTTTGAAACAGGGTTTTAAAGTCATCGACTGTATAACCAGATGAAAGCCTTGCCCTGATTGCCTTTTTTCGAGATTCCGACAGTTTTACACAAGCCGGAAGTTCTGTGCAGATTTGGTTGTAAAGATCGGTTATTTCTTTATACGGGAAACGGTCTTTTTGGGATATCTCGTTAGAGATATCTTTTTTTATATATTCTTTTCCTTCTCCTTCTCCTTCTCCTTCTCCTTCTCCTTCTCCTTGGGTTTTTTGGGTTTCTGGAAAAACCGTTGGGTTTTCTAAAAACCCTTGGGTTTTTTCGCTTTTTCTAGGTCTCCCGCCTTTCATGCCGTTCTGGCGGCCTATCTCACATCTTTCTTCATACGCTTGTCGGTCTCTGTCCATTTGTGACCGAATAAAATAAAATGCCATGTCTGAAACCTGGTCAAGTTCTGGTTTTTCTTTGGTCTTCTCATATTGAAACATAGCCATAAAGATTTTTCCTATTTGCTCATAAGTCAAGGACTTTAACGGCTCTTCATAGGAAAAATATACTTGAAAATATGCCCTTGCCACCCTTTCACCGCCTAACCAATACGGCGAATTACGCCTTTTTGCTCATGAGCGGGTTTTTCAAATTTTCCCGGATTCTGCAAATATTCCTGCAAGGTGTCCAAATTCAAAAGGTATTTGCTTCCCGCTCTAACAGAAGGCAGCTTTCCACTTACCACCAGCCGCCGAAGGGCTGTCATTGTTAACGCGCTGGCCGGGTCTGTTTCTCTGATTGTTTCATATGCCTGTTTCAGTGTCCGCATAGGCGGCAATCTGGTTTCGCTCATTCGTTCGCCCCCTCTGCCAGTTCTGCGATGATATACCGGATTTGAAGCTTTTCTTTCTCGCTCAGTTCATACCGAAGCTTTCTTGACAATTCACAATCACGGATATTCATAGCATCCGCAATCTGCCAAAGCTTAATATTTGATTCTTTCGCCGCTTGCCTGATGTCTTGATTTTTCATAAAATTTCCCCTTTTTTATTGTTTCTTTTATTATATCACAAATAGATTATTTTTCAATGATCAAGCAAGATGTTCACTTATAGTTGATTTTAACACTATAACATTATTTTCTATATTTTATCAAATTTTATCAAATGTTTTCGTTATTTTGACTAAAATTGTATTTAGCAACCATTGAATTTTTCTACACCTGTTGATATTTATTTATGTAATTGTTATACTTCGATTGGAGAGTGAAGAAAATGAACAATTCAGGCGCATTTAATGCAGATATATTTGCAAAAAATTTAAGAGAAGCAAGGAAAAACAAAAATTGGACGCAAAACCAGCTTGCCGAAGAAGTAAACAAGAAAGGGTTTTCAATTAGAGGGGCGACAATAGCCACATATGAAGCCAGAGACCATAAAAAAAGACGGCAGCCGTCTATGGATAAAGCAATAGCCATTGCGGAAGCATTAGGGACGACGCTTGATGACCTATGCGGAACACAAAATTTAATTTCTGTGGACAAATCAGAAAAAGTTCCGTTGAATGCTTATTTTATTATGCTTATAGAGCTTGCAAAATTGTCTTGCAGCAATTTAGGTATAGAAGACGGATATGCTGAACAGCCCTACTCTTATGTGCGGCTGTCTATCAGTGATGATGTTTTCGTATCATTTTTTGAATCATGGATAAAAATCTACAATTTAGCACAAGAAAAAACTATCACGCATGAAATGGCAGCGGAATGGATTAAGGGAGCATTACAAAAATATGAAAAATACACCATAGAAGATGGGGTTGTAAAAGATCAATCTTTTGAAGAATTTGAAGAAATTGACGGGCTGGATGAACTGCCATTTTAAAGGGGGAAGACCATGCCGACCATAACGAAACGGACAAATAAAGACGGTTCCTTTTCCTACAAGATCACGGTAACAAAAGGCCGGGACGCGAACGGAAAGCAAATCCGGCATTTCATGACGTTTTCACCCGCTCCCAACATGACAGAGAAGAAAGCCGAAAAGGAAGCGCAGCGGGTAGCCTTTGCCTTTGAAAAGCAAATTGAGGACGGTTTTTCCCTTGATAACCGGCAGACCTTTTCCAACTATGCTGAGTATGTAATAGACTTAAAAGAGCGAGCAGGCGCAAAGCATCGGACAATAGAACGATATCGGCAGCTGATGGAACGGATTAACCCCGCAATCGGCCATATTAAGCTAACAGACATAAAGCCCCAGCACCTAAACGCATTTTATAAAAACCTTGCAGAAGAAGGAATTCGAAAAGGCGCAGACCGGGCGCAGACAAAAGTTGACTTGCCCGCTCTGCTCAAAAAAAAGGGGGTTACGCGCGCGCAGGTGGCCGCTTTGGCTGGGGTTGCACCTATGACCGTTACCACGGCGGCACAGGGCAAAAAAATCACCCTAGAGCGGGCGCGGATGATCTCAAACGCTCTGGGGTATCAGGTAAACGAACTTTTTTCCATTGAGAAAAACACAACGCCGCTTTCCAGCAAAACGATTACAGAATATCACCGGCTGATCTCAACCGTCCTGGCGCAAGCGGATAAAGAAATGCTTGTTTTGTTCAATGCCGCGTCTAAGGCCACCCCGCCGAAACTGGAACGGAAAGAAGCAGAAACCTTTCAACCGGAAGAAGTACAGAAAATCCGGGATTGCCTAGAGTATGAGCCGATCAAGTGGAAAACAATAACGCACCTGCTTTTGATTACCGGTTGCCGACGCGGGGAAATTATGGGGTTAAAATGGGCTGATGTGGAATGGGACAGAAACCGCTTGAAAATAGCCCGTTCCCTGCTTTATTCACCGGCAAGGGGGGTTATGAGGACACCACCAAAACCGGCAATATACGCCGAATTTCCTTGCCTTGTGAGACAATGCAGCTTTTGAAAGCATATCGGGCTTGGTATTCTGAACTTCAATTAAAAAATGGGGATCGTTGGCAAAATAGCGGCTATTTATTCGTACAGGACAACGGCGCGCCCATGAACCCGGATAGCCTGACAGACTGGCTCAATAAATTTTCCAAGCGGTACGGAATTCCAAACGTTCACCCACACAAATTCCGTCATACAATGGCAAGCCTTTTATATTTCGGCGGGTTAGACAGTATCACGATTTCAAAACGGCTGGGACATGCCAAAGTAAGCACGACAACGGACATTTATTCGCATATCATCCAGCAGGCAGATGAACAGGCAGCGGACAAGATCGCCGAAACCATTTTCAGAGCGGGCAAAAAAGAAATCGGATAAAAAAAGAAGCGGTTCAAAAACTCCAAACAAACGGGAGAATTTGACCGCTTTTTTTGAGGTTGTGCGCCAAATGTGCGCCACGGGGCAAATTACTTTCACTCGCTAAAGGCATAAAGAAAACCCGCAAAGCCTTTTGCAATGCGGGTTTCTGGTGGTTGCGGAGGCAGGATTTGAACCTACGACCTTCGGGTTATGAGCCCGACGAGCTACCGAACTGCTCCACTCCGCGATATTTGCGCAATCAAGATTGCTTTATTACTATACAATATTTTATGAGGTTTGTCAAGCATTATTCCGGTTTCGGAAAAAATGATTCTTTTACTTTCCTTTTACCTGCAAATGCTGTTCAAACCTGTCCGGATGGCGTATACTAAGAAAAGAAGAAAAAAAGAGGGGCGCAATATGGCATATATTACTTTTGAACAGATTAAAAACGATTCGACGGTGGCCACTTATATCCGCCAGGCAGATATTGCTCTGAAGGCTTACGGATACACCGAGCATTCCTTTCCCCACGTGACCCGCGCCGCCAAAATTGCGGCGAAAATTCTGGGGGATTTCGGCTACCCGCAGCGGGAAGTGGAGCTGGCGCAAATCGCCGGATTTCTGCATGATATCGGGAACTGCATCAATCGGGTGGATCATGCCCAAAGCGGCGCCCTGATGGCTTTTCATATTCTCACTTCGATGGGGATGCCTCCGGAGGAAGTCGCCAAAATCATCGCTGCAATCGGCAATCACGACGAGTCCTCAGCCGTTCCGGTCAGCGCTGTGGCTGCCGCGCTGATTCTGGCGGACAAAACCGACGTCCGCCGTTCCCGGGTCCGCAACCGCAATATCGCCTCGTTTGATATTCACGACCGGGTCAACTACTCGGTAGAACACTCTGCTTTTTCGCTGGACGCTGCTGAAAAATCCATGACATTGGACCTGACCATAGATACAGCACTTTGTCCCGTAATGGATTATTTTGAAATTTTTCTAGGCCGGATGATCCTGTGCAAACGTGCGGCAGATTTCTTTGAATCCCGCTTTCGCCTGATTATCAACGGCCTGACCATGATGTAAAGCGCAAAAATACCGCCTGTTAAAAAACAGGCGGTATTTTTTTATTCTTTTTTCTCCAGTCGAAACCTGGCCTGCCATCGGCGTTCTTTATCGGTCCGACCGCTTTGCCGAACCGCTTTTTCCAAACAGCGCCCGCAGGCGTTTTGCCGTTTCTTCCCGCCGCTGCCGGGTCAGCTGCTCGTCCACCTGCCAGCGGCCATCACCGTCTAAAAACAGGCAGTCCCCTTCCCGCACGCCAGCCGGGAGCCGGGATACCTCCAGCCGGATCATCTCATCATCCGGGCCTTCACAAACAGCCCAGCCTTCTTCGATTCGGTCGATGCTCCAACCGCTCATTCTAGCGCTCCCCTTTCAGTATGCGCCGCAATCTCTTTTCCATCGGTCGTAAAGACAACGCTGCCCTGTAAATCCGTGCGGTAAACAGCGGTACCGCGCTCGGACAGGCGGGACAGCACCTCTTTATGCGGATGGCCGTAGTCGTTGTCCTGCCCGCAGGAAACGGCGGCGATCTTCGCGGACACCGCGTTTAAAAACACATCGCACGACGAGGTGTTGCTGCCATGATGCCCGGCTTTGAGCACATCCGCCTGCAGCTGGGTCCCCTCGCTGATCAAATCCTGCTCTACCTGTTTTTCCGCGTCGCCCGTAAACAAAAAGGAGGTTCCCCCGCAATCCAGGCGGCACACCACCGAGTAATTGTTCAGATCATCATAATCCATCTTCGCCATCGCATTTTCAGGCTTTCTGTCAAATGCGTATGACGGTGTGTATGCGAAGGATGAACCGACCTTAGCATCCGGGCAGATCTCCTTGAGTGCAATAACACTCTTGGCGTGTGCCATAAATGCATGATGGTTTACCTGATAGAACATCTTCTGGTCATCAACCTTTCCTGGTGGGTGCATCCCTGCATTCCAGCCAAGACCTGTAAATACATTCTGCTCATTCATGATTATCCAGTGTTTCACCCTGTCACTGTATCTCTCAAACAGAACCTTTGCATATCTGACGAAATCATCGACTATTCGCCTGCTCTCCCATCCGTGATACTGCTCCTCAAGTGCCTGCGGCATAACCCAGTGGTACACGGTCACCATAGGAACTATATTATTCTTTACAAGCTCGTTGATAAGATCATCATAGAACCGGAGTCC
>ERZ773108.2116-NODE-2116-length-17847-cov-39.973359_pt1 | contig 17847 bp, 19 predicted proteins | sample MGYA00580570_ERZ773108 | MGnify/ENA primary metagenome ERZ773108 (study PRJEB29015, sample SAMEA2737840) | human gut metagenome | biome: human gut; feature: human-associated habitat; material: faeces | place: China | collected 2012 ...
ATTATTTACATTTGTTAATTCACAATTTGTTGTTATTTTATTTATATCAAAATCTATTATTTTGGTATATATATATTCTTTACTTAAGTCATAATCTGTTTTTGTTATATTTAATAACTTATATTCTCTTATTACTTCATTATTATTCTTAATAAGTACTTTATTATCTTTTATCTCTAACGTTCCTTCTCCACCATTTATTTTCAAATTTGATAATATTGTATTACTATCTTTATCTAATCCTGTATATATATACCCTTTTTCATTATTTATTTTATATTTTTCATTACAAGTTATTTCAATTACTTCAACATCATATGTTGTTTTAAATTTACCATAAGTTATAGTTAAAGTTTGTTTACCTATTTTTTTATTATCAAAACCACTTACCATATTAGGTGTAATATCAATAACTTTTGATGTTGATGTATTATAATAATTTATATTAATTTTTCCTTTTGAAACATCTAAATTATCTATATCTTTTATATATAAAAGTTTTGCTGGCTTAGTATTAATTGAAATATTTTTTTCATTATCTGCTAAAAAAGAGATTTCTGATAATGATATATTATTTGAAAATGATAATGAAATATTATTTACATTATAATTTCCAATAAGAGAAATACTGCATATTTGATTTGGTTTTAATACAATTTTTTTATTACCAACATCAATATTATTTATCCAAATATTTACATTGTATTCAACAGATTCTTTTACATTTTTTCCTGGATAAATATTTATATTTTTAATTCTTTTTGATTCATTAAATACAGCATTAATCTTATAATCTTTTTGTACAGAATAGGAACCACCTATATTTGAAAAATTATTTATAATATTAAATAAACTTGGAGTGTTATTATATGATGGTTTAACAATATTATAATTATTTATTCCAGATGGCAATGATTGAACACTTGAATACGTTGGACCATTTACAAATAATTTATCTCCAATAAAACCCAATCTATCAAACGCTAATGATCTTTCCCAAGTACTCTTTGTTGATGTAATGTCTTTTATATGATATACCGTATATAATTCTCCTGTAGGTGATTTAAAAACACTATTATGTCCTGGTCCTATAGAATTTTCAGTTGAATTTAATAAAACATTTGATCCCTCAGGTCGTTTAAATGGACCTAATGGGGAATCACTGACAACATATGATACATTATAATCGGAACTTGCCCAATAATTCGAAGAATACATTAAATAATATTTAGAATTATTTTTTATAACTGAAGGACCCTCATTCCATAATCTACCTGTTGAACTATATGATTTTTTTTCAGAATCAGTATCTGGTTCTTTCAAAAGTTTTACGTTTCCAATTACAGAACAATCTCCGTTAGATAATTTTATTTGAACTCCATATATACTACTTATAGGTGTACCATTTTTATTTATTTGATCCTCAGCAAAATATAGATATTGATTATCACCATCAATTAAAATATCTGCATCAATAACAGAATTACTAAATTTATTACCAAGAATATCATATGTTTTTATAGTAAAACTACTATTTAAGCTTTTTGATGAAGCAATTCCTATAGTTGCAACATCAGTTCCCTTTTCAAATGATGAGAAAACTTTATAATAATAATCACCATATTTAAATACTTCTGGTGCCCAAAACTTTTCCCTATTAACAAAATCGTATGAAGTTTTATCATTTGTTTTTTTCCAAGTATTAAAATTTTTTGTTTTTTTACCATTAAATAAACCTGTACCATATACATAATAATAACCATTGTCATATATGATAAATGGATCACCTAATGATTTCCCAATGTATGCAGTCCCAGTTGATGTAAATTGACTATTCATATAACTATTTTCAAAAGCAAAACATTTACTTGGAATTATAATTAAAATCATAATTATGAATAGTACAATTTTTTTCATACTCTATTCTCCCTATTTAGTCACAATTATATCTCTTATAAAAATTATACATTAAATTAATTAATATTTAAATATAATAATAAAAAATTTGTTATAATATTTATGGTGATAGTATGGCAGGTACAATAACTCATGCATATTTTGCATTAGATGTATATAATAAATTTGATGATAAATTAAAAGAAAGACTAAAAAATTATAAAGAAAACTTAAAAACTTATTCACAAGGACCAGATATATTATTCTTTTCTATTAATTATAAAAACTTTAAAAAGGTAAAAAAAATAGGTAACTACGTTCATAAACATAATACTAGAGATTTTTTTATAAATATGGTGTCTTATATAAAAGAAAAAAATTTAGAAAATAATAATGATGTCCTTACTTTTTTATATGGTTATATAATGCATTATGCACTAGATACAAAAGTTCATCCTTATGTAATACATAAAGCAGGTATATTTAATAAAAAGAAAAAAGATACATATAAATATAATTCAAAGCATAGTGATATTGAAAGTTATATTGATGCATATATGATTAATTATCATGAAAATATGAGACCTAATAAATTTAAAATACATAAATTTTGTTTTAATAATAATAAAATTCCTAAAGACTTATCCACAGTAATTGATTATACTTTTGATAAAACGTATGGTTTTAAAAAGTTATCCACATATTATAAACAAGGTTTATTTTTTATGAAACACTCATATCATTTTTTAAGATATGATCCTCATGGAATAAAAAATAAATTATATAGATTTATTGATAAACTTCATCCAAGAAATATTAAAGACTTTTATCCTATTACTTATTCTTACAAATTAGATAAAAATGATTATTACTTAAATTTATGTAATAACGAGTGGTGTCATCCTAGATATAATAATGAAGTTTATACTGAATCATTTATTGATTTATATAATAATGCTGTGGATAATGCAGTTTATATGATTAATAAAGTTAATGAAGTTTTATTTGAAAATAAAGATATAAAAATATTAAATGATGTATTCTTAAATTTATCTTTAACCAGTGGAAAAGAATGTAATGATAAAAGAAAAAATAGATATTTTGAATATTAATGTATAAAATTTAAAGTTATCCACAACATATTAATGGTGATAATATGTTTAATGGATTTAGAGTTTTAAATAAAAATTATATTTATTTATTTTTAGATAATAAGTATGAATTTGCTAGTGACATTAATACAAGAAGAAAAAAAGAAAATACTATAATTTCTGAATGTAAAAATTATCTTATTGGTCATAATCTTTCTTTTAATGACAAATTATACTTTGTATCTAATGGAGTTGTTATTGGTTATATTACTAAAGATAAATTGACTGAATAATCAAAAAAATGATATTTCTATCATTTTTTAGTATTTTTTGCACATATTTTGTGCATTTTTTTATATTAATTCTTTATATATATATTTATCAAGTAATTCCTTTTCTTTAAATTTTTCAACTTTATCTTTACTTAATGGATAAACGGTTGCAACATAATTATCTTTATTTTCTCTTAACTTTAATTTTACAACAACACATACATTTTCGCTTAGTTCACTAAAGTAAAGTAATGAATTTCTATCATTTTCATAATAGACATAGTACGGATCAGATAAAATTTTATCTATATTTGTAATAGTATTATTATAGTTATCAAGAGTTTCAAATTCATTAATATGTTTAGATGTATGAAAATAAAAATCGAGTGATTGAATTATTTCTTGACCTTTGTATTGTTCTAAATTAAATTTTTCAGAAATATCTTCACTTATATAACCTACCACTTTTTTTATCTTTCTTTTACCCATACTACACCCCCTTATACAAAAAATACCCATACTCGTTTGAGCATGGGTTTTGAATAGGTAGTAGTCTCCCAGTCCTACATGTATTCTTTCGGTTAAACCTACTCAGACTTATTAAAGCGTTAGTGCAAGAAGAAAATTTACACCCTTTACCTATTCATTGCAATTATAAACATAATAAAATGTTATAAATGTCGAATTCCGTAAGAAACATCTTACAATTTAATTATACAAATGAGAATTTTTTTTGTCAACAAAATTAACAATTAATTTGTCATTTTCTCACTTGATGTTTTAATAGTCTAACACTCATCTACATTTTTGTCAAATAATTTGGTGAATTATTTTGTAAATAGGATTATTATGATAAAATTTGGTATAGTAAAAAGGAAGATGAAATCAAGAAGAATCAATATATGATAATGCTTGATTTAGATAAAAAGGAGTTAGAAAATATAACAAAAGATAAAATAGTAGATAAGTATATAACAAATGTGACAATAGGAAATGATGATCCAGAATTTCAAAAATATATGAGTGAAGAAGAAGAAAAAAGGAAAATACATAATAGTTTACTTTCAGAAGCTAGAGAAAATGGTTTTAATGATGGTATATCTCAAGAAAAAGTTAATATTGCTAAAAACATGTTAAATAAGAATATGTCTATAGAGGATATTTCTGAAATAATAGGTCTATCAATTGAAGAAATAAAAAATATATAAACAAAAAGAACACATATAAATGTGCTCTTTTTTTGCAATATTAACGTTTACTGAATTGTGGTGCCTTACGTGCTTTCTTAAGACCTGGTTTCTTACGTTCTTTAATTCTTGAATCTCTTGTAATAAATCCTTTAGCTTTTAATATTCTTCTAAATGAAGTTTCGCTTGATGGATCTGTATTTTTATCATATTCTAATAATGCTCTTGTAATTCCTAAACGGATTGCTCCAGTTTGTCCTGAGAATCCTCCACCTTTTACTTCTACATTGATATCAAATTTATCTAATGTATTAGTTGCTTCTAGTGGTTGTTTTAAATCCATAACTAATGTTGGAAATGGTAAATATTCATTAACATCTCTACCATTAATAGTGATATTTCCTTTACCAGATGTCATTCTAACCTTTGCTATTGAAGATTTACGATGACCTGTACCATAATAAATTTTATTTGCCATAATTTTCCTCCTTAGTCTACTTTCATTTCTTTTGGTTGTTGAGCAATATGTTTATGTTCGTTTCCTCTATAAACAAATAATTTTTTACCCATTTTACGACCAAGTCTATTATGAGGAAGCATTCCCTTAATAGCTCTTTCCATCATTTCTTCAGGATATTGTTCAAGCATTACTTTAGCTGTTCTTTCTCTTAATCCACCAGTGTATCCACTGTGATTATAATACATTTTTTGATCAAGTTTATTTCCTGTAAGTTTAACCTTATCAGCATTGATTACTATTACATAATCTCCACAATCAACATTAGGTGTATATATTGCTTTGTGTTTTCCACGTAATACATTAGCAGCTTTTGTTGCAACTCTACCTAAACTGATACCTGTTGCATCAATAACATACCAATCACGTTTGATTTCGGCTGGTTTTGCCATAAATGTTTTCATAAATTTCTTCCCTTTCTCTCATAGATCAACCTCCCACAGTCAATCTATATGTGGGGTTTTTATAAATGTACCAATTAAAATTGTACTAGACTTTGTTTATAAAGTCAATAAATAAAAGAAAAAAATCGCTATTTTTCAGCGATTTTTATTATAGTTTTAGTTACTTTTGATGAATATTTAACTTTTGGATCAGTTCCTTTAACTTTTATTTCAACTTCATGATCCCCAGCACCAAGTCCTTCAAGGTCTACATATGCTTCTACATCAGACGGAGTTATATTTTTAATTATTGATTCAACACCTTTTAATATAACTGTTACTTCTGTCGCATTTTCACTTGTTGCTTGTGCTGTATAATTAGATCCTAAGTTTACAACTCCAAGTTTTACACCAGACAATTCTGTTGTAACTTCATCATCAAGTTCTACCTTAGCAGTTACTACTTTTTCTGATATTTCTCTAATTCCAGCTGGTTTCTTTATTGTAACTGTATAATCTTTATTAGATTTTAAATTGTTAACATCTATTTTAACTTTTATACTATTTGTATTATCAAGAACCTTTGAATTACCATATATTGTAACTTTTTGAACACTTGATGTAATATTCTTTATTGCTTTACCAAATATAACATTTCCAGTTGGTTCTATTTCAAGAGGTACTGTTTTGCTTGGTGATTCTATTTCTACAGTTGCGGTTACTTTAGATGGAACCATTTCAACATCAACTTTTGCACCATTTTCATCATAAGCAATTAAAGGTATATCTTTAAGTGTATTTGTTCCAGCCTTTGGATCTACCATATCGCTTACATTTATTAATGCTTTTATTGTTGATACTTTTGCTAAACTATCTTCAGTGCCTTTTATAATTACTTCATCTGTATCAAGTTTAGTATTATTTATTGCAAGTTTTGAATCTAATTTATTTAAATTTACTATATCAGATTCCACACTTCTTGTTTCAGATTTTTTTGAACTAACAACAACTGTTACTTCTGATGGATCTAGTTTATATTCAACAGATGTTATTGATTGTTTGTATTTTAAATTTACTTTATGAACACCTGGTTTTAAATCGCTTAAATCAACATTAACATCTTGTGTTGGAAGTTGTTTTGCTAAATAAAGATTTGCTTTTGTACCAATTAATGTTATATCAACTGTTTCAGGAAGTCCTTCAACAACATATTCTTCATCATTATAAGTTGCAGAAAGAGGTATATCATATAATACTTCAGCATTTTTTTCAAGTAATGTAGTATTTTGTCTATCAATTATAACAAATACTATAACCGCAAGTACTAATGATAAAATTATCATACTGCTTTTCTTTGATAAAGCCTTTTCTAAAGGTTTATCTGATAACTTTAATTTTTCTCCAATAGAAACAAAAAACTTTGTTATTGGAACTATTATTTTTTTATCTATAAATCTAAAAAATCTCTTAATTAATTTCATCTATGTCATCCTCCTCATCACTTTCTACTACAAATGTTTCAGATTTTGGCATTAATTCATCTAAAATCATTAATTTTAATTCATCAACTGATAGATTGTAATTTAATTTACCACCTATAGCAAGTGATACTCTACCTGTTTCTTCAGAAACAATTATTGCTAAACAGTCAGATTCTTCTGATATACCTATAGCAGCTCTATGACGAGTACCTAGTCTCTTACTAAATTTCATATCAACTGTTGTTGGGAATACTGCTCCTGCACATGATATTTTATCACCTTGTATTATTACACCACCATCATGAAGTGGATTATCTGGGAAGAATATTGCATCTAGTAACTCATTTGATATTTCTGCATATATTTTTTTACTTCTTTCAATATATTCAGATAATGATGTATCTCTTTCTATAACTATTAAAGCACCTATTCTATTTTTTCTTAAATAATCAACTGATAAACCAATTTCAGAAACTAATCTTTCTCTTTCTGATACTGATAAAACTTTATGTCTACCAAGTAAATGCGTTTTACCAAGTTGTTCAAGTACATTTCTAATCTCTGGTTGAAATATAATTATAAGTGCTATTGGTCCCCATGATATAACATATTCAAATAATAAGCCTATTGTTGTAAGGCCAAAATAATCGCTTATAAGTTTTATAACTATTATTGCTAGTATTCCTTTAAATAAAAGTGAAAACTTAACATTCTTTCTAACATTTTTAAGTATGTAATAAAATACAACCCATACTAAACATATATCTATTATTTTTTTTAATATAGTTACAATATTTTCAAAATTCATATAATCCTCCTAAATTACATTGTTCTTTTTATTCTTTATGTATACAAATAACACTATAGAACTAATTATAATAACAAGTCCCACTGCTATAATAACTCCATAATGAATATTATAAGTTTCATTGTTAACATTTATGTTAATTTCATCTTTTTTGTTTCCTTCTTTATATGAAAATTCTATAGTTTTATAATCAGAATCTTTTTTAATATTCCATGTATACGTATTACCATTTACTTTGTCTGCATTATTACTAGTAACTTCAAATGGAATAGTAATATTAACTGTTATATCATCATAAAGTAGCGAATAATTAGTATCTGATGATAATAGTTCTTTCTGCTCTGCGCTAAATGTAATTATATTTCCATCTTTTGTTACATTTACATTATCAAATACATCACTTGAAAACTTTGATGCGTAATCATTTATATCATCATGGGATGTTATTGCAGTTGCATAGGTATTATAATCATCATCTCTTGATGTAAGTGTAATGTCTTCACCATTTCTTTTAAACATATTATATAAATAATTAACAGCTTGTTTGCCCTTCTGTTTAGTAAGTGCTTCCATTCTTTTGGTTTTTTCTGTTGCGACTACCTTTTCACTCACAGTAAAATCATCATTTAAAGTAAGATCATATTCTACTGAACAACCTGAAAGCAAAAGAACTAGGCATAGGAATATAAATATTTTTAATTTTTTCATAACTCACTTCCTATTTAACTAAATTTTCTTTAGTACTATAAAATTATATCATATTTTTTTTATCTTTAACAATATTACAAAATAAAAAGGTATTAACCTTTTTAAAAAATATTTGTATAATTGTCTTCTTCATCATTATTCATTGAAGATAATTTTTTCATTATCTTATCAAGCTCATCATCTGATGAATATTTTGGTTCAATTTCTACTTTTTCTTTTTGAACACTTGTATCTATTTCAATATTTGGTTTATTACTAAAAATATTTTCTGATTCTTCTTTATTATCCATTTTAACGTTAGTTGATGGTTTTGATTTATCAACATCAGATAATATTTCTAATAATGATTTACTATTACTATATGAATTCTTGTTTTCGGCATTTTTCATTATTTCAGCATCTGGATCTGTTGTTCCTGTTATAGGCATTGGTTCAACTAAATTTGAGCTTAAGTTACTAATTTGTTCTTCTGGTTTAGTATTTATTTTATTTAAATCAAAGTTAAAATCGATTGGTTCTGTTAACTCATCTTTATTATTAATATTGTCTATTTTAGGTTCTTCTATAGAAACTTCATTATTTGTTGAAGCTTTATCTGCACTATTTAAATCATTTATTCCTATTATTGGAGTATCATTACTTAAAACTTCTGATTGTTCTATATTATTTATAGATTCATTTTTAGAATCTAGATCAAAACTGATTGGTCCAGTTATTTCTCCATTATCGTTTACAAAATTATTATTTAATGGTTTTGATTCTCCAGTTTTAGGTTCAATATTTTCTTGTTTTGTTTTTATGCTATCTAAATCAAAATTAAAATTAATTGGCTCTGTTATTTCATCTTTTACTTCGTTAGGTGTAGGATTTACTTTTTCAGGTTCTACTGGTTGATCTATCTTATTAATATTATCATCAATAATCAAATCTTCTGTTTTTTCTTCAAATGGTTTTGTCATAATATCTTCTTTTTTATCTATCGAAATATTATTTACAGCACTATTACTTTGTGCTTCTTTTACCATTGTTTCGTTTTTAACATCTTTTCTTACCTTTTTAGACTTGATACTATTATCTATAAGATATCCAATTAAGACAAGTATTAAAAATACACATATTCCTATTAACAAATAGGTATTATCATTAATAAATTTCATAATATTATTTAATGTTTCATTCATTTTATTCGCTCCCTTTTATTCTAAATACATTTTAACATTAATAAATTAAATTGTAAATAAAAATCAAAAAAAAAGAGATTAAACTAATAAGACATATACTCATCCATAAGTATAACCTTATTATTTTTTAAACTCTCTTTAACATTTATTATTCTTTGATTTGATGAACCTCTAAATTTAAGCTTAAAATTTTTCTTATCTATTTCAAATTTACCATCTACTAAAACATCTATATATGATATTAATTCCTTTGTTTCTTCATATTTATTGCACATATCTTCTAATATATCAGTATCGAAGGTATAGCCTGAAAAACACCATATTGTTTTATTCGGTAATTCTTTTCTTATTCTTCTTAAAAGAGGTAATATTCCTTTTTGATTAACATATTCAAATGGTTCACCACCCAAAATAGTTATTCCTTCTATATAATCTGGTTTTAAAAGTTCAATTATTTTCTCTTCTTCTTTTTGTGTATATTCATGTCCATATTTGAAGTCCCAAGCTTCTTCGTTAAAGCATCCTTTACATTTATGAGTACATCCACTTACAAATAAGGATACTCTAACGCCTGGTCCATTTGCAACATCAACTTTTTTTATATCTGCATAATACATTATAAATGTGTTACCCTTGCTTTAATTTCTTTTGTTTTTCCAACATTCCAGAAATTTTCACCTAAATATCCACATGTTCTTCTTGTAACATTCATCTTAGTTTTATCTTTGTTACCACAGTTAGGACATTCCCATTCGTTATCATCATTTATAATTATTTCACCATCAAAACCACATACATGACAATAATCTGATTTAGTATTAAATTCTGCATATTGAATATTTTCATAAATAAATTTAATTAATTCTCTTAATGCATCTAAGTTCTTTTCCATATTTGGAATTTCAACATATGAAATGCATCCACCTGAAGATATTGGTTGGAATTGACTTTCAAATTTTAGTTTTTCAAATGCATCAATTTTTTCTCTAACATCAACATGGTATGAATTTGTATAGAATCCTTTATCTGTTACATCTTTAATACTACCAAATCTTTCTTTATCGATTCTTGCGAATCTATAGCATAAACTTTCTGCTGGTGTTCCATAAAGAGCAAATCCAAGATGTGTTTCTTTTTTCCAAGTATCGCAAGCTTTTCTTAAATATTTCATTAATTTAACTGCGAATTTTTCTCCTTCTTCAGTAGTATGAGATACACCTTTAACTAACATTGTTGTTTCATAAACACCAATATATCCAAGTGATAATGTTGAATATCCATCTTTTAGTAATTTGTCTATTTTTTCACCTTTTTCTAATCTTGCGATTGCACCATATTGCCAGTGTACTGGTGAAATATCTGATGTAATTCCTAAAAGTGCATGGTGTCTACACATTAATGCTTCTTTACATAATTCTAGTCTTTCATCAAGTAATTTAAAGAATTTTTCTTCATCATGTCCTGATAAAATACCTATTTGTGGTAAGTTTATTGATACAACACCTTGATTAAATCTACCTTCCCATTTATAGTTTCCATTTTCATCTTTCCAAGGAGATAAGAAACTTCTGCATCCCATAGGGCTAAATACATTACCTTCATAGATTTCTCTCATTTTTTTAGCTGAAATATAATCAGGATACATTCTTTTTGCAGAACATTTACATGCAAGTTCTGTTAAATAATCATATTTACCACCTTTTAAGCAGTTATGTTCATCAAGTACATAAACTAGTTTAGGGAATGCTGGTGTAACATAAACACCTTTTTCATTCTTAATTCCTTCAAGTCTTTGATTTAATATTTCTTCAATAATCATTGCATTTTCTTCAATATATGGATCTTTTTCATCTAGGCATAGGAATAATGTTACGAAAGGAGATTGTCCATTAGTAGTCATTAATGTATTTATTTGATATTGAATTGTTTGTACTCCTGATGCTAATTCATCTTTTAATCTATCCATAGCAAGTTCTTCGATTTGTTCTTTACTTAATTCTTTACCATGTTTTTCAGTTATTTTCTTAATAAATTTTTCTTTACTTTTTCTTAAATATTTACCTAAGTGTCTCATATCAACAGATTGTCCACCATATTGGTTAGATGCAACTGCTGCGATTATTTGAGTTGTAACAGTACAAGCAACCTGAAATGATTTAGGACTTTCAATAAGTTTACCATTCATAACTGTACCATTATCAAGCATATCAGCAATATTTATTAAACAACAGTTAAATATTGGTTGAACAAAATAATCCATATCATGGAAATGTAATACTCCTTCTTCATGTGCTTTACTTATTTTTTCTGGAAGTAAAATTCTTCTAGTTAAATCCCTTGATACTTCACCAGCAATATAATCTCTTTGTGTTGAAGCATACATTGTATTTTTATTTGAGTTTTCTTCAGCAAGTTCTTTGTTTTCATTTCTAATTAATCTTAAAATTGATTCATCAGTTGTATTTGCTTTTCTAATTAAAGCTCTATTATATCTATAAACAATATATTCTTTTGCTAATGTAAATTTCTTATATTCCATTAATTTCTTTTCTATTTCGTCTTGTATATCTTCAACAAGCATTCTTTTCTTTTTTAAGTCTTCAATATGTTTTGTTATATTCTCTATTTGTTTTTCTGTTGCTCTTTCTTTAGGCTCTACTTCTTTATTAGCCTTTTCTATAGCTATTTTTATTTTAGCTCTATCATAATCAACAATTTTTCCATCTCTTTTAATTACTTTCATACTACTTATCTCCTAATCTGTCATTTATTTTTTACACCCTCATTATAACAAATTTTTTAAAAATATAGTGTTGCATTTGCAACAAAAATGAAATATAATTAAATTAATTATTTTGGTTTTTTTCTAAACCTTTGGGAGGCCTTATAAATGAACGAAATAAGCATATTTAAAGGGATTGACGAACAAAATGTAAAGTCAATGCTTAAATGTTTTGAAGCAAAAACTATTGTATATAAAAAAGACACAACTGTAATTTCTAACCTTGCTAATACAAATATAATTGGTATTATTATTGATGGCACTGCTAACCTAGTTAAAAGTGATTATGATGGAAATAGAGTTATACTTGAAAAATTAGATAAAGGTTCTATTTTTGGAGAAGTATTTACTTCATACTCTGATGAATTATCTGTTATTACAACAAGTACTTGTACTGTTACTACATTTGATTATGATCATATTATTAAAAGATGTAAAAAATCTTGTCCATATCATAATGATGTTATTAATAATATGCTTCAATTACTTGCTAAAAAAGTTGTAGTTATGAATAACAGAATTGATGTGCTTACTAAAAAAACAATTAGAGAAAAATTACTTGAATATTTCAGAGCTGAAGAAAAAGAAAACTTATCAAAAGTTTTTTATCTAAAATTAAATTATACTGAACTTGCTGACTATCTTGGTGTTGATAGAAGTGCACTTATGAGAGAACTTAAAAATTTAAAAAATGAAGGATTTATTGAAACTAAACAAAAAAGAATTAAATTAAATTTTTGATTTAAATGCATATGTACAAATTATATCTATAATAAATAAAATACATAAAAGATAAGTTATCCATTTAGGAATTTTATTTACTATCTTATCCATCCATGGTTTAACTAAATATATTAAAATGATAGAACATATTCCCCAAATTAATGATATATCAAGTGCAACATATTTTCCAAAATGATATTTATGATCTGAATAATTCCAAAATACTCTATCAAAAGTAACTTCTAATAATATTCCACCTGCGTATTCTATAAATGTTAATATTAAAACTATTATTATTAAGAATATTATTATTTCTAAGAATTTATTTAGTTTTAATTTTTTAAATATATAGTTAGATAAAAATAGTATTAAAATGGCTCCTAATCCATATACTGGTGTCCAATACCCATAAAGAAAACCACTTTCTAAGTTCCAATTAAATATTTTATACATAATAGTTTCAAGTAAATGACCAAAAATACTAAAAATAAAAAAATAGTTTAAATAATACATAATATTCACCTAGTATTATTTTTTTCTATTTTTATTTTTTTATTCGTCTTAAATTAATAAATAGAACAAATACAGTTGCTATGAATGTTAGAAGTACAAATTGTACTTTATGTTCTTTTACATAAAATTTAAAATCAAATTTAATATCTTCTGGTGATGTTATATTTATTGTATCTAGTGTTTCATTATTATAATTTATATATAATGTTCCTATTTTATCACCTTTTTTTGTACCTTTTTCTAATATTGTTTTACCTTTATATTCATATTTTAAATCATCTTTACTGATTGTTTTTTTTAAATATTTTTTTATATTTATATCCGATTTTATATTATATTCTTTGCCATATTCACTTTTTAAGTTAACTAATTTATCACCTTTATCTAGTATTTTCACATAATCATAATTACCAAAATAATATTCATATAAATTTTTTGTATCAACTATATTTTCATTTTTTTCTTTATATGGTGCACCTATTGTTACTGAAATAAATTCTGTTGTACCATTATTTGCATACGTAGCAAGGCAAAGTCCAGCATCATCTGTAAATCCTGTTTTAGCACCTTTTACATAATCCATATTAAATGTACTACTATCTGTTATTCTTTTAAGTGGTCCATTCATATTTTTATATGTTTTTGTTCCAAATACCTCTTTAAATTTTTTATTTTGTAATGCATACTTAACTAACTTCATAACATCCCTAGCTGTCGAATGATGATTATCTCCTTCAATTCCTATTACATTTGAAAAATGAGAATTATTCATGCCTATTTCTTCCGCTTTTTGATTCATTAGTTTTACAAATTCTTTTTCTGAGCCACTAATACTATAAGCTGCAATTTCTGTCGCATCTGCACCTGACTTTAATATTATTCCATAAAGTATTTCATCGTATGTAAGAATATTTCCTACATTAAATCCTGCGACTGACAAATCATATGTAACATCTTTTAACATATCGCTTGTTACAACTACCTTTTGATTAAAGTCTTTTATATTTTCAATCGCAACTAATGCGGTCATCATTTTTGTTAAACTTGCTATATAAACTTCTTGATCTGCATTTTTTTCATAAAGTACTTTATCATCAGTCATATTATATAAAACTGCACTTTTAGATTTTAATTCTATATCATCCGCATATACATTTAAGTTAAAAATAAAAAAGAACATAATAAAAATTAAAACACTTAATATTTTTTTCATACTTTTCTCCTAAAATAATTATATACCAAAACAGAATAAAATATCAATATTTGTTAACAATATATATGAAGGAGGAATAAAAAATGCAAAATGTACCTAATATAATATCAACTAAAGATTTATCATATATTTGTGATATGTTTAATTGGAATTTTACTACTGCTAAAAAAGCATTAAACTATAGTAATAATGTTACTGATAATGAAATAAAGGAAGAATTGTTAAATATATTTGATATGCATAAACAAATTTGTAATAGCTTATTAAATATATTAAATGGAGGAGAAAATGAATAATAAAGTACAAAATCCAAAAATAGAACTTGATAGTTCTATAGAAATGAATGATGAAAATTATTTAAATGATATTCTTGAAACAGAGAAAAATATGAGTGTTAATTTTACATATGCTTTAAATGAAGCAAGTAATGAAACATTATTTAATGAAATATATGAAATGTTTAAACAAATTAAGGCATCTCAAAGAAACCTTTTTGAACTTAGTTTTAGAAAAGGATTTTATACACTTGAAAAAGCTGAAACAAATAAAATTAATGAAGAATATAATACACTTTTAAATAAATTTAATGAAATTGAATAAAAGAATCAACAAAGATTCTTTTTTTGAATTTATCATAATTATTATATAATACATATTTTAGATAGAAAAATAGGGCTCTATCCGAAAATAGACCCCTTACAAAAATGGTTACCCACTTTTTCCTTGCATAGATAATATAACATAAAATGTATATTTATTTCAACTTTACTGAAATAGTATTCAATTTTTTTAAAACAAAAATGTTAAAATTTCCTTAAAAGTTCAATTAATCTTGTATTTTTATATATGCTTTCCCTACCAACTTTTTCGTATTCTAACAATCCTGCATCAGTTAATTGATTTAAGTAATTTGTAGCAGTTTGCCTTGTAACTCCACATCTATCCTCAATATAATTAATTCTTGTATACACCTCAAAGAATAAAGAATATAACAATTCATCAGAATATATTTTAGGTAACTTTACCATGAATTCTTCTTTATATGATTCCATTTCACTTTGAATTTGTTTTATTAACTCAATAGTATTTTTAGAAGTTTCTTCAATCCCCTTTAATATATATATAATCCAATCTTCATAATTATTATTTTCTCTAAATTCATTAAATAATTTGTAATAATCGCTTTTATTTTTATTAATATAATTGCTTAAATAAAGAATTGGACTATCAATTAATTTATTTAAAACTAAATATAAAACATTAAGTATTCTTCCTGTTCTACCATTACCATCATAAAAAGGATGAATACTTTCAAATTGATAATGTATTAATGCCATTTTAATTAATGGATCAATACCATCATCAAAGTTATTAATATAATCTTCTAAATTTTTAAGTAAATCCCTTATTTCACTTTCTTGTTGTGGTGGTGTATAAATAACTTTATCAGTAATACTATTAACTAAATTTGTTCCTGGTGTTTTTCTTATACCAGTCTTATTAGGTTCAATTATTGCTTGAATTTCTACTAAAATATTAGTTGAAATAAATCCTTTTTCATTAATAATTTCATATCCATGCCAAATAGCACTTCTATAATCGACAACCTCTTTAGCAGCAGCTTCTTTAAATCCACTCTGTGTTAATACCTTATAAATACTATCATGTGTTGTTACAATATTTTCAATCGCACTACTATCTTTTGCTTCGTTTATAGTAATGGCATTAATTAAAATATGTTGATTAGGAATTGAACTAGCAAAACCTTTTAACTCTGCAAGTGCTCTTGAAGCTTCATTTAATGATTCAAATATTCTAGATGTTTTTAAATCATAATCGTTAAATGGTAATAATTTCATATTATCATCCCCTTAAGTATAATATTACTACTTTTTTTTAACATATACAATAAATATGTTAAATTTTTTTGTTTTTTTTAACATGTTTTCATTATATGTTAAATTATTTAACTTTTTTAACTAAATCTCAAAAGATGTTTCATCTATAAATTTATAATTTGTCTTATATTTAAGTTCTCTAACTAATCTAAATAAAGCATCATCTTTTGCTTTTGCCTCAATCATAACATCAATATCAACATTATACTTTTTTATCTTTTCTATAAACTGAATAAAATCATCACTGTTAATATAATCATGGTGAGATCTAAAATCTCTTTTTGTTTTATTTTTAGGAGATGAAAAGTGAACCTTTGGTCTAATATCTTTCCATGTATCAAATATTTCCGCTAATATTCCATCAATATTATCACATGGATTACATATATGATGATGATAATCTAAAACCATAGGTCTATTTATTTTTTTACATAAACTAAGTACATCTTTTGCATTATATATTTTATCATCATTTTCTATTACTATAGAATTTTTAATATTATCTGGTAATTTATTAAAATTATTTACAAACCTTGTTATTGACTTTTCTTTTCCAAATACGCTGCTTCCAGTATGTAAAACTATTACTGGATTTTTTATTTTTAAGGCTTCTAATATATTTATATGATATTTAAGAATTTCAATTGAATTATTTATTGTTTCTTTATTAGTACTGTTAAGTACACAAAACTGATCCGGGTGTACATCAACTCTCATATTATTTTTATTTATAATTTGTGATATTTTATTATAATAATCTTTATACTTATTTATATATTCAAAAGATACATCTTTATGTGTTGCGAGTGGGATTAATTTTGATGTTAATCTATAAAAATGAATATTATTTTTTACGTTATAACTTAATATTTTTTCTAAATTTTCCAGATTTGATTTTATAATTTTATCTAGTTTTTCATCTTTATTTTCTTCTTTTAAATAATTTGTATATGTTATTGTACCAGAAGATGTTATATCAATTGCTTTACTAATTGCAACATATCCAAGTCTTATTATCATTTTATTCACCATTTATATTATTAACAAAAAAAAGAAGACTTATTTGTCTTCAATTAATTTTTTAGCAATTTTTGTTACATTACCTGCGCCAAGTGTTAATATTATATCGTTTTCTTTTACATGTTTTCTTAAATAATCTACAATTTCATCATAATCACTTATATAAATTGCATC
>ERZ773108.2127-NODE-2127-length-17760-cov-4.735837_pt1 | contig 17760 bp, 9 predicted proteins | sample MGYA00580570_ERZ773108 | MGnify/ENA primary metagenome ERZ773108 (study PRJEB29015, sample SAMEA2737840) | human gut metagenome | biome: human gut; feature: human-associated habitat; material: faeces | place: China | collected 2012 ...
ATGTATATGATGTAGGGGAAGATGATAACCTGCATTATATTGTGATGGAATTAGTAGAAGGAATTACATTAAAGAAGTTTATTGAGCGCAAAGGCAAGTTAGAGATCAATGAGGCAATCGGTATTGGTATCCAGATCGCACAGGGAATTGATGAAGCACATAAGAACCATATCATACACAGAGATATTAAGCCGCAGAATATCATTATTTCCCGTGAAGGAAAAGTCAAGGTGACTGACTTTGGTATTGCAAAAGCAGCCACTTCAAACACGATCACTTCCAATGCCATGGGATCAGTGCATTATATCAGTCCGGAGCAGGCAAGAGGCGGATATAGCGATGAAAAGAGTGATATCTATTCTTTAGGTGTTACCTTGTATGAGATGCTTGCAGGTCATGTTCCTTTTGAAGGTGAAAGTACGGTATCGGTGGCATATGCTCATGTACATGAAGAAGCTGTTCCGTTAGAAGAAGTGGATGCAGAGATTCCAAGAAGCCTTTCACGCATTGTACAAAAATGTATGCAGAAAAAGCCGGATCTTCGTTATGAAAATGCATCGGCACTTGTTTTAGATCTTCGTCGTGCCGTATCGGATCCGGATGGCGATTATGTTGTTTTAGAAGAGGAGACAGATGATTCTCCGACAATTATGCTCGGAGATGATGTTGTGCAGGCTGTTAAAGATAATAAAAAACATCTTGGAACGGAAGAAGGACGTAGAGTGGCAGACAATGATAAAGCAGCAGAAGATGCATTAGATCCAAAGCTGGAAAGAATCTTAAAGATTTGTAGTGGTGTAGTCGCTGTGATCATTGTGATCGTGATTTTTCTGATCATCGGTAAAGTTGCCGGCTGGTGGGGTGGCGGCTCAAAGGACAATTCTGCGAAGAAAGTAGCAGAAGCGAGTGCAACTCCGGACGCATCTTCTGATGTATCAGATGGAGACCAGGTGGAAGTACCTTCACTGGTAGGAAAAACACTGGAAGAAGCACAGCAATTGCTAGAAGACAAGAATTTAAAATACAAATTAGAGGCAGTAGAATCTGATGAAGAGGCAAATACAGTTGTCAGTCAGAGCCCGGAAGCAGATGAAAAAGTAGATGAATACACAGAGGTAACAATCTCTTATAGTAAAGGTGATAGTGGAATTACTATTCCTGATCTGAAGAACAAATCGGTATCAGATGCAATGTCTGCGATTCAGGATCTGGGGCTTACAGTAGCAAAGACAACGAAAGAATATAGTGATTCAGTAAGTGAAGGAAAGGTCTGTGGAACAGATCCTGTTGTCGGAACCAGTGTTAAGAAAGGAACTGCCGTTACGATCCTAGTCAGCAAAGGGGCAGAAAGTGATATGGTTCCGGTACCTAACCTTGTAGGCAAGAAAGAAGAAGTGGCATTGGAAAAACTTGCTGATGTCGGACTTTCTACAAAAGAATCAAGAGTAACTTATGTATACTCAAACACATATGCAAAAGGAAAAGTTGTATCACAGAATGGTAAAATTGATAAGAAAGCACTGCCAAAGCCGGTTGCACAGCCAAAGAATCTGAAAGAACCCCAGACTCCTATGCAGAAGAAGATTTTTGAAATCGTTGCAGACGTTGTGGAGAATGATTTTTTTGGAACTGACACAAGTTTTTACAGGGCGGGGCTGTCTTCTATCAGTGCCATGAAGCTTTGTATTCTAATCTCAGAGGAATTCGGAGTGACTGTGAAAACCAGTGATATCCACGAAAACAATACGGTGGAGAAACTGGAAAAATATGTGATGCTTGCACCGAAGATCAGAACCTATGAAAAGAGAGAAGTTTACCCTCTTACCGGCTCCCAGAAGGGTATTTTTGCAGAGTGCATGAAGAATCCTGAGAGTACGGTATACAATATTCCGTTCCTGTTTGAACTGGAAAGCTCTGTTGACGTTCAGAAGCTGTCAGATGCCATTTCTCAGATGATCGCTGCACATCCGTATCTGCTGACAAAGGTTTATTTAAGTGACAGCGGAGAGATGGTGCAGAAGCCTTGTGAGGAAGCCTTTGTACCAGAGGTGGTCCGGACCACAAATGAGCAGTTTGAAAAGATGAAAGATGAGCTGGTGCGTCCCTTTAAGCTGGAAAAGGGACGGCTGTTCCGGGCGGGGATTTATGTGACAGAAGACAGGAAATATCTTTTTACAGATTTCCACCATATCCTGGCAGATGGTAATTCCTATGATATTATTTTTGAGGATATCGATCGGGCCTATCTGGGTGAGAAATTGGAGAAAGAATCCTACACAGGCTTTGATGCTGCCCTTGATGAAGAACAGCAGATGAAAGAGGGAAAATATAAGAAGGCCGAGAAATATTATGACAGTATTTTCGAGGGAATTGAGACAGAATCCCTGCCTCTTCCTGACTGTTCAGGAAAGACTCCTGAGAGAGGATATCTGTCGATGCCTGTGGACACCGGAGAGTCTCTGGTACTTTCTGCCTGCGAGAAGCTGGGGGTTACTCCAAACATTCTGTTTACAGGTGTATTCGGCATTCTCATGAGCAGATATTCCAATTCCGAGGAGAGTCTTTTTGCAACTATTTATAATGGAAGAAATGATTCCAGACTGGAGAATACAGTCTGCATGCTTGTAAAGACTCTGCCGGTTTACTGTTCCTGTGATCCGAAAATCACCATACAGGCCTATATGACAGAGCTCTCTGAGCAGATTCTTTCTTCCATGGCAAATGATATTTTTCCGTTCTCTGATATCTGTGCAAAGTACGGGATTAATTCTGATCTGGTATTTGCATATCAGGCAGAGCTTGGGGATGATTTCCCAATCGGGGATACTGTTGCCAGGGGCCATGACCTTTCTCCGGATATGTCAAAGATGCCTCTGTTGATCCAGGTAAGAGAATACGATCATAAATATGTGCTTACTGCAGAATACCGCAGTGACATGTACAGTGAAGCCTTTGTACGTGGAATGCTGGAATCCTATGAGGCAGCTATGGATTCCCTGCTGAAAGCAAAATATATTTCGGAAGTTTCTGTTCTTTCCCAAAATGGAGCGGACACAATTGCGGAATTTAATAATACTGCCTGCGAATATGACAGAAGTAAGACCATCGCTGATATGTTTGAGGAGCTGGTACAGACCATTCCTGACCATACGGCTGTGGTATTTAAGGATAAAAAATATACTTACAGAGAACTGGATGAGATCAGCGACAGACTTGGAAAATATATCGCATCCCAGGGAATCGGCAGTGAGGATGTTGTTTCCATTCTGATCCCCCGCTGTGAATATATGGCGATCGCGCCGATGGGCGTGATAAAGGCAGGTGCAGCTTACCAGCCTCTGGATCCAACCTATCCCAGGGACCGCCTGATGTACATGATGGAGGATTCTTCTGCAAAGCTTCTCATTGCTGACAGAGAGCTTCTTTCTCTGGTAGACGGATATAAAGGACCGGTGCTGTTTACAGATCAGATCTGGCAGCTGGAGGATAGGGATGTTGTGCTTAAGAAGCCGCAGCTGCATGATCTGTTTATCCTTTTGTATACTTCCGGTTCCACAGGTGTGCCAAAGGGCTGTATGCTGGAATATGGAAATATTACTGCTTTCTGTCACTGGTTCAAGAGATATTATGGCATAGATTCGGAGTCCAGGATAGCTGCATATGCTTCCTTTGGTTTTGATGCCTGCATGATGGATATTTACGGTGCCATCACAAACGGTGCACAGCTTCACATTATTCCGGAGGAAATCCGTCTGGATTTCATTGGACTGCAGCGCTATTTTGAGGAAAATGGTATCACGCATTCCTTTATGACTACTCAGGTGGGAAGGCAGTTTGCGCTGGAGATGGATTGTAAGAGCCTGAGATATCTTTCTGTAGGAGGAGAGAAGCTGGTTCCATGTGAGCCGCCAAAAGATTATAAGTTTATCAATGCTTATGGACCTACAGAGGCGACTATTTTTACGACTGTATTTGAAGTGGACAAATATTATCCAAATGTCCCGATCGGAAAAGCACTTGACAATGTGAAGCTTTATATTACGGACAAGCTGGGGCATATGCTTCCTCCCGGTGCATGCGGAGAGCTGATGATCACCGGCTGGCAGGTTTCCAGAGGATATCTTAACAAGCCGGAAAAAACTGCCGAGGTCTATACAAAGAATCTTTATGATGATACACCGGGATACGAAGTGATGTATCATTCAGGTGATGTGGCAAGATTTCTTCCGGATGGAAAGATCCAGATCATTGGCAGAAAGGATTCCCAGGTTAAGATCAGAGGTTTCAGGATTGAGCTTTCTGAGGTTGAGGAAGTGATCCGCAGATATGAGGGCATCAGGGATGCCACTGTAGTTGCCTTTGATGATCCAAATGGTGGAAAATATATTGCTGCCTATGTGGTATCGGACAGCACTGTTGATATCAATGCCCTGAATGATTTTATTAAAGAGACAAAGCCTGCCTATATGGTACCTGCAGTTACCATGCAGATTGACAAAATTCCTCTGAACCAGAACCAGAAGGTAAATAAAAAGGCTCTTCCTCTGCCTGAGAAAAAAGCAGCGGAGATCATTAAGCCTGAGAATGAGGTTCAGCAGATATTATTTGACTGTATCGCAGAGGTTCTGGGGTATACGGATTTTGGGATTACCACAGATATTTATGAGGCAGGTCTGACATCCATCACTGCCATTAAGCTGAATATCCTGATCTCCAAAGCCTTTGACATTGTGATCAAAACTTCAGATATTAAGAATCATCCTACTATCCGAATGATGGAGGAATTTGTAAAAACTGCGGGAAAAGAAAGCAAAAGGGAAGTACAGGAAAGTTATCCTCTTACCAACACTCAGGAGGGGATTTTCATTGAGTGTACTGCAAATATGGGTTCTACCATTTACAATATCCCGTATCTGTTAAAGCTTGATAACAAGGTGGATCTGGACAGACTGGCAGAAGCCATTGACAGTACTGTTGAGGCGCATCCTTATCTGAAAACCCGTCTGTTTATGGATGACAACGGAAATGTACTTCAGAAACGAAACGATGGGCTCAGTTATAAAACACCGATTTTAAACGGAATGAACAGAGACACTCTGGTACGTCCATATATGTTGTTTAATGAACAGCTTTTCCGGTTTGAAATCTACAGAACCTGTGATGGCAATTATCTGTTCCTGGACCTTCACCACATTGTTGCCGATGGTACATCTCTGGCTATTATAATTAATGATATTAACAGAGCTTACAGCGGTGAGAAGCTGGAACCGGAAGGTTATACTTCCTATGATCTGGCACTGGATAACAGAGATGTCCTGGCAGGTGATATCTATAAAAATGCAGAGAATTATTATAAGTCAGTATTTGAACATGCAGGTGGAAGCATCAGCTTCTATCCGGACAAAAACGGTGCGGCTCCAACAGCAGAACTTTACCACAGAGAGACCAGATCCATTTCCGTGCAGGATGTGAAGGAATTCTGTAAAAAGCATGGAATTACGGAGAATGTATTCTTCATTTCCGCTTTTGGTATCACACTTGGAAAATATAATTTCAAAAAGGATGCTGTATTTACCACTATTTACCATGGAAGAAACGATTCCAGACTTTCGGAAACAGTGGGTATGCTGGTAAAAACACTCCCTGTTTTCTGCGATTTCTCAGGAACAGCTAAAGATTGCTTAAGCGGTGTACAGAAACAGCTGATCGATTCCATGAACAACGATATTTATCCTTTCTCACAGATCAGCCATGAGTTTGATATTAAGGCAGATGCCATGGTTATTTACCAGGGCGACAATTTTGCTTTTGACACCATTGGCGGGGAATATGCACAGGAGGAGCCTGTCAGCCTGAACATGGCAAAGGCACCGGTTTCTGTCAGCATTTCCATTGAAAAGAACAGATTTGTCTTTGAGATTGAGTACAGAGGGGATATGTACCATGAGGAAACTATCCGGTATCTGGCTGACAATCTGGAAACCACTGCAGAGGGAATCTTAAGGGAATGCGATCCGGCTGATATCCGGCTGATGTTTGAGGAAAAAACTCAGATGGAGGATATTCCGGAACATGCAGGAAAGACCTTCATAGATCTGTTTAAGGAGATGGCTGCCAGATATCCGGACAGACCGGCAGTGCGGGATGACTCCGGAGATTTTACTTACAGAGAGTTGGACAGAATGTCTGATTATATTGCTCAGAAGCTTACGGAAAACGGATTTGGCCCGGAACAGGCAGCAGGTATCCTGTGCGGCAGGACAAAGGAATATACAGTAGCCTATGTGGGTGTTATGAAGGCCGGCGGAGCCTATGTTCCTCTGGATCCGGAGTATCCACAGAGCAGAATTGAATATATGCTGAAGGATTCAGGAGCAAGAAATCTCCTTGTGATCGATCAGTATCAGAATCTTGTGGAATTTTATGACGGAAATGTGATCAGTCTGGACAGTGTGTCAGATGAGGCTGAGGATTTTGAACTTTCTGCAGAGCTTATTTCTCCGAAACCGGAGAACCTTGCCTATATGATCTATACCTCAGGCTCCACAGGAAAGCCAAAGGGTGTTATGATCGAGCACAGAAATCTGTTGAACCTGATCGAATATATCACACTGAGCAGAAATACTTCACCGGATGACATTGTGGCAGAGTTTGCGAGCTTCTGTTTCGATGCGTCAGTGATCGATCTGTTTGCACCTCTTACCGCAGGAGCAGTCCTGTATATTTTACCGGAGAGTATCCGTAAGGACGCCATTGCCATAAGCAGATATATAAAGGAAAAAGAGATCACCACCGTAACCTTCCCTACCCAGATGGGAGAACTGGTTACAGAACTTCTGGAGGATGCACCTGCTCTTAAATTTGTTACACTTGGCGGCGAGAAATTCAAGCATTACCGTAACCGTACCTATCAGATGATCAATGGCTACGGTCCTACAGAGAATACGGTTTCTTCCACAGAGTTTTTGGTAGACAGACAGTATGACAACATCCCGATCGGAAAATCACAGCGGAATGTGCGCAGCTACATTGTGGATGAGAATCTGAACCGGCTTCCGGTGGGTGCGTCCGGCGAACTTTGTCACGCAGGAAGGCAGATTGCCAGAGGATATCATAATCTTCCGGAAAAAACAGCATCTGTGTTTGTAGAAAATCCATTTGCTGTATGTGAGCAGGAAAGCCGTCTTTACAGGACCGGTGATATGGTCCGCATGAAAGGTGACGGAAATATTGAGTACATAGGCCGGATCGATTCACAGGTGAAGATCAGAGGATATCGTGTGGAGCTTGGTGAGATCGAAGGTGCCCTTCTGAAACATGAGCTGGTGAAAAATGCAGCCGTTACAGTAATTGAAAAGGGTGGAAATAAATATATCACAGCTTATTATACAGGAGAAGCCATCCCGGAGGATGAACTGAAGACCTTCCTGGAGCCGCTGATCCCGGATTATATGATGCCGTCTTTCTTTGTCAGCATTGAGGAAATGCCTGTGACACCGGGCGGTAAGATTGATAAAAAAGCACTGCCAATGCCGGAGGTAACCACGAACACTGCCAGCTATGTAGAGCCGGTTACAGCAGCTCAGAGAGCACTCTGTGAGATTTTTGAGAAAGCACTGGGAATTGAAAGAGTAGGGATTGAGGACAACTTCTTTGAGCTGGGCGGATCTTCCCTTACTGCATCCAAGGTTGCTGTTATGTGTCTGTCAAAGAATATTTCACTGGTATATGCGGATATTTTCAAATATCCTACTGTACGGGAACTTGCAGCTCTGGTTGATGATGACGGAGTTACAGAGGCTGCACAGAGCAAGAATGAATTTTCGGATTATAACTATAACAGGATCCAGAATGTGATCAGCGCAAATACAGAAGAAAATGCAGACCGGATCACAAAGGAAAAGCTGGGAGATATTATGGTCACAGGTGCCACAGGTTTCCTGGGGATCCATGTCCTTAAAGCATTCATTGACAATTATGACGGTAAGGTTTACTGTCTTGTACGTAAGGGCAAATATGAATCGCCTGAAAAGCGAATGATGAACATGCTGATGTACTATTTTGATGATCCATACAAAGAGCTGTTTGAAAGCCGTATTATCTGTGTGGATGGGGATATTACCTCAAAGGAACAGGTAACAGGATTTTCAGAATACAAATTCAGCACCATCATTAACTGCGCTGCCTGCGTAAAGCATTTTGCGGCTGATGATGTACTGGAAAGAATTAATGTGCAGGGTGTGGAAAATCTGATCGATTTCTGTAAGAATAACGGCCGCAGACTGATCCAGATTTCTACGGTTTCCGTTGCGGGAGAAGGTTCTGACGGTGTTCCGCCAATGTCCAGAGTTTTCTGTGAGAATGATCTGTACATCGGACAGAATATTACCAACGAATATATCCGCACCAAATTCCTGGCAGAGAGGGCGGTTCTGGAAGCAGTTTCCGAGGGACTGGACGGCAAGGTAGTCCGGGTAGGTAATCTGATGAGCCGAAACTCTGACGGCGAGTTCCAGATTAATTTCATTACCAATGGATTCCTTCGCAGCCTGAGAGGTTATGCGGCTGTAGGTAAATTCCCTATGGGCGGTATGCATGAGGCGGCAGAATTCTCACCGATTGATTCTACTGCGCTGGCAGTTCTGAGACTGGCTCAGACCGACCGGAGATTTACTGTATTCCATGCATGCAACAGCCATCATATTTATATGGCAGACCTGATCTACGCAATGCGCAGCTATGGATTCAGGATTGATATTGTAAGAGATGAGGATTTTGAGGCAGCAGTGAAGGAATTTGCAAAGACCGGACAGGATTCCGATGCGGTTTCCGGACTGATTGCCTATACCTCACATAATGAAAATGAAATCTATACCATTGATTACAGCAATCGTTTTACAGCACAGGTTCTGTACAGGCTGGATTATAAATGGCCGGTTACAGATGACAGATATCTGGAAAATGCAATTGCAGCACTTGACAGACTTACATTTTTTGATTGATTCAGGAGGAAAAATTACAATGGAAATTATCACAAAAACAGAAGGTAACAAAGCAACTATGGAAATCAGCGGATGGCTTGATACACAGACAGCTCCCCAGTTAGGGGAGGCTCTGTCCGGACTTGAAGACAGCATCACAAGTCTGGTATTTGATTTTACAAATCTGGAGTATATTTCATCTGCGGGCTTACGTCAGGTGATCGTAGCCTACAAAAAAATGGCGCCAAAGGATGGATTTAAGATCATTAATGTTTCTGATGAGGTTTACGATGTATTCAGCCTTACAGGGTTTGACAGCAAGATCGATATTCAGAAGAAGTAACTGTTGATCAGATGCAGAAATTATACAGGATCAATATTAATCATTTTGAGGATCCGCTTAAGAATGAAGGGCTTCTGAATCTGGTTGGAATCAGAAGAAGAGAAAAGGTCATCAGGTATCGTATGCCTGATGACCGCAAAAGAAGTCTGGGTGCAGGAATCATCATCAGAAAAATCCTCGATGAAAACGGGCTTACGGAAAGCTGCCTGAGATATTCTGACAATGAAAAGCCGGTTGTGGATGGACTTTTCTTTAATGTATCTCATGCGGGAGACTATGTTGTGGGAGTGCTGTCAGACTGCGAAGTCGGGTGCGACATTGAGAAAAATGCCAATGCGCCTCTTGAGGTGGCAGAACATTATTTCTACCATTCAGAGCTTGCTTACATCAAGGCTGCGGAGGACAAAGATAAGGCGTTTTTTACGCTCTGGACATTAAAAGAAAGTTATATGAAAATGACAGGCAGAGGAATGAGCCTTCCTTTGGATTCTTTTGAAGTGGTTCCCACAGCAGATGGGTTTGTCCTTGGAAAATCCTCAGAAAGGCCATGTTTTTTTGAGACAATGGAATTTGACGGTTATATTTTCGCGGTCAGCAGTGAGAGGGTTTTTTCTCTTCACAATCCATTGGAAATTGCTTTTGACGATATTTATATATGATCACAGAGGATTTTTTAGAGTTCCAATCAGACAGGAAAGCGTATATGTCAAATATTGCTTCTGCTGTACGGGAGAACTGAGGAAGGCATCGGAGCAGGTAAACCAGGTGTAACAGGTATTTCTGGTTGCTGCTTTCCGGTGCTTTCTGTCAATTCCGGACCCGAGAGATTTCGGGATAACCGTATCCTCCTCCGGGAGATAATAGTAATCCTTATAATTTGCATAGTATTGTTTCAGTTTCCCGTCAGTTGTTTTGATAATTAAATTGATTTCTTCGTCTTTTCCTGTCAGATAGAAGTCGGTGTTTCCATTGGAAAATTCCTGTGGCAGTGTGCAGGGGAGCTTCAGTTTCAGAATCAGGTTGTCTCCGTCAAATTCGCTGTATGTAACTTCATAATCTCCATCATAGATGCAAAGATATCCCAGCATATCAAAGATTCTTCCCAGTCCCAGCACATCCTCCAGGTTGTGTCCCAGGATTTCATCAGCTGTAAAGGCATCTCTTTTTTTCAGAAAATCTTTGTAAAGTTTAATGCATTCCTTACCATTATCATAAATCCTGTCTTTGATCCCCAGAAATTCTTCCATGCAGGGCTGTTTCATGGCAGACAGTTTTAAAAGTGACTTTAACGGTTTTAATGTCAGGTAGAGATCCAGCGACTGTTTTCCCGTAAACGGAGAGGGAATTCCATATTTTTCACATCGTGCTTCCAGATATGGCTGGTCGAAGCGGTCTCCGTTGTAGGAAATCAGCAAATCACATTGCTGAAGAAATTGTGAAAAAATTCTCAGAATTGTCTCTTCTTCACTTGCATTTTCCGCCATCCATTGATAAAAATTCCAAGTTTCATCTTCAATTCCAACAGCTCCAATCAGGTATAAATACGTGGAATTTCTTGATAATCCGGTGGTTTCAATGTCGTAAAAAACAGGTGTAAAATTGTATTTTTGGAAGAATTTTCCGGTGAAAAATTTAACAGTCTCAAAGTCTGGAAACCCTTGTAAAATGGGCATTTTTTTAACAATCATGTTAATAATTTTTCCTTTCTGAAATTGTATTTAATTATACACAAGAAAATGAAATTTGGGTAGTGCTTTTTTTGAAAAAATGGTTTATATTATAAACAGGTTGATAAAAATGTACAAAAAAGTATATGGATTTTATCAAAAATAGAGCACTTTGGTGGTGCTTAATATAAAAGGAGGGAACGAAATGGGAATTTTAACCTTTAAGGGTGGTGTTCATCCTTATGACGGAAAAGAATTATCCAAGAACAGTCCGGTAGTGAAATATCTGCCAAAGGGAGATATGGTATATCCTCTTTCCCAGCATATCGGTGCTCCGGCTGCAGCGATAGTTCAGAAGGGAGACCATGTGCTCGCAGGACAGAAGATCGCAGATGCTGCGGGGTTTGTCTCATCACCGATCCATTCGTCTGTTTCCGGTACGGTAAAAGGAATCGAACCGCGCCTGACAGCAACAGGTTCTATGGTCAATTCCATTATCATTGAGAATGACCAGCAGTATGAAAGTGTGGAATTTACTCCTGCACGTCTGGAAGATCTTTCGAAAGAGGAAATTCTGGCGAGAATTAAAGAAGGCGGAGTTGTGGGAATGGGTGGCGCCGGATTCCCCACACAGGTAAAGCTTGCGCCAAAGGAACCGGAGAAGATCGATCATATCCTTGTAAACGGTGCCGAGTGTGAACCCTATCTTACCAGTGACTACAGAAGAATGCTGGATGACTCTGAGAAGCTGATCGAGGGCTTAAGAGTTATGCTGAAGCTCTTTGACAATGCGAAGGGATATATCTGTATTGAGGATAACAAGCCTGACTGTATTGCGAAACTGAAAGAAATGGTAAAAGATATTCCACGTATTGAAGTAGCAGAGCTGATGACCAAGTACCCACAGGGTGGTGAGCGTTTCCTGATCAAGGCTGTCACAGACAGAGAGATTAACTCTGCCATGCTTCCGGCAGATGCAGGATGCGTAGTTGACAACGTAGATACCGTAATTGCTGTTTATGAAGCCGTTATCCTTGGAAAACCTGTTATGGACCGTATCGTAACAGTAACAGGGCAGGGAATTAAGAATCCGCAGAACTTTGATGTCCTTTCCGGAACAGATATGGCAGAGCTTATAGAAGCTGCCGGCGGACTGACAGACAATGTATCCAAAGTAATTTCAGGTGGTCCTATGATGGGATTTGCCATGTATGACACTCATGTACCATGTATTAAGACAAGCTCCGCATGTCTCTGCCTGGAGAAGGATGATGTGGCAGATGCCGAACAGACTGCATGCATTAACTGCGGCAGATGTGTAGGAGTCTGTCCCGGCCATGTCATTCCTGCAAGACTTGCAACCTTTGCAGAGCATGGTGACATGGAGAGCTTCCAGAAATTTGATGGTATGGAGTGCTGCGAATGTGGCTGCTGCAGTTATATCTGCCCTGCCAAGCGTCCGCTGACCCAGATGATCAAATCTATGCGTAAGATGGTTCTGGCAAGCCGTAAGAAAAAGTAAAAGGGGGACATCATAATGGATCAGATGTTACATGTATCATCCAATCCCCATGTCCGGGATAAGATGACAACAAGCAAAATCATGCAGCTTGTGGCACTGGCGCTTCTGCCGACCACATTGTTTGGAATTTATAATTTTGGCCTTCGCGCCTTACTGGTAGTAGTGATCACCGTCGCTTCCAGTGTATTCTTTGAGTGGATTTATGACAAGCTGATGCATAAGAAGAACACAATTACAGACTTCAGTGCAGTTGTTACAGGTTTATTACTTGCATTAAATATGCCTGCATCAATTCCGCTCTGGATGCCTGTACTTGGCAGTGCATTTGCGATCATCGTTGTAAAACAGCTCTTTGGTGGTCTGGGACAGAACTTCATGAACCCGGCACTTGCAGGAAGATGTTTCCTGATGATCTCTTTCGCAGGAAAGATGACAGACTTCGCAGTAAGCGACAGCTTCAGAGGTGTGGTAGATACTGTATCCGGTGCAACTCCTCTGGCAGCTCTGAAACAGAATGGATTTACAGACAGTTCTGTATCTGTATTACATATGTTTATCGGTGATATCCAGGGAACTATCGGTGAGACTTCTGCCCTTGCGATCCTGATCGGAGCAGCAATCCTTCTGGTTTTCAAGGTGATCGATCTGAAGATCCCGCTTACCTATATTGGAAGTTTCGCAGTATTTGTAATCCTTTACATGCTTGGAACAGGCAAGGGATTTGACGTGAACTATCTGTTCAGCCACATCTTCGGCGGTGGTCTTATGCTTGGTGCATGGTTTATGGCTACAGACTATGTCACAACACCGATCACACCAAGAGGACAGTATGTATACGGTGTCTGTCTTGGTGTACTGACTGCGGTTTTCCGTCTCTTTGGCGGTTCCGCAGAGGGCGTATCCTATGCGATCATTTTCTGCAACCTGTTAGTTCCGATGATCGAACGTGTGACTCGTCACCCGGCATTTGGGAAAGGGGGCAAAAAGGCATGAGTAACAGAATTATCAAAGATACCATAGCCATTACAGTGATCACACTGGTGGCAGGACTTGCCCTTGGTGTAGTCCAGGATATTACAGCAGATCCTATTGCAAAGCAGGAAGCACAGGCGAAACAGGATGCGTATAAGGCAGTATTTGCAGATGCGGACAGCTTTGAGACAGTGGATGTGGATGCGGATGCCATGCAGTCTTATCTGGATGAGAACGGATATGCGGCACAGTCCATAGATGAGACTATGCTTGCCAAGGATGCTTCAGGCAATGAACTGGGATATGCATTTACAGTAACCACTTCCGAGGGTTACGGCGGAGATATCCAGTTTGCAATGGGTATCCAGGATGACGGTACCTTAAATGGAATTTCCATTCTTTCTATCGGTGAGACCGCAGGTCTTGGTATGAGAGCAAACACAGATGCATTTAAGGATCAGTTCAAAGATAAGAACGTAGACAAATTTGAATATACAAAGACCGGTGCCACAGCGGATGATCAGATCGATGCGTTAAGTGGTGCCACTATTACAACGAATGCCATGACAAACGGTGTTAATGCTGGATTATGTGCATTCCAGTATGAGAAAGGGGGAAATCAGTGATGAAACCAAACACACCTGTTGAACGTTTATATAACGGAATCATCAAAGAAAATCCTACCTTTGTACTGATGCTTGGTATGTGTCCTACACTGGCTATCACCACATCTGCAACCAATGGTATCGGAATGGGACTTACTACAACAGTGATCCTTGCAGCATCCAACTTAATGATCTCTCTTCTGAGAAACTTTATTCCGGACAGAGTGCGTATGCCTGCATTTATCGTAGTTGTTGCTTCCTTTGTAACAGTTGTACAGCTTCTTTTACAGGGATTTATTCCAAGCCTGTATGACTCCCTTGGAATCTATATTCCTCTGATCGTAGTTAACTGTATCATCCTTGGACGTGCAGAAGCATATGCATCCAAGAATAAACCGATTGCCTCTCTGTTTGATGGTATTGGTATGGGCCTTGGATTTACCTTAAGTATCACCTGTATCGGTGCAGTACGTGAGCTGATCGGCGCAGGTTCTCTGTTCGGACATCAGATCCTTCCTCTGGCAGATGCTGCAGCAGGTAAGGCTGGTTATGAACCGATCACAATCTTTATCCTGGCACCCGGAGCATTCTTTGTTCTGGCAGCGCTTTCTGCATTACAGAACAAATTCAAAATCGGTGCAGCCAAACGTGGCATTGATCCAAGTAATCCTGATTGCGGCGGAAGCTGTGCAGCCTGTGGCAATACCATGTGTAAGGGAAAAAGGGGGTAATGGATTATGAAAGAACTTTTGATCATACTTGTAAGCTCAGCGATTGTAAATAACGTAGTCCTCAGCCAGTTCCTTGGCCTCTGTCCTTTCCTTGGTGTTTCCAAGAGTGTTGAGACAGCAGCCGGCATGGGCGGTGCGATCATCTTCGTTATTACACTGTCATCTTTTGTGACAGGTATTATTTACAATGCTATCCTGGTTCCTACGAACCTGACTTATCTGCAGACTATCGTATTCATCCTGCTGATCGCGGCGCTGGTACAGTTTGTAGAGATGTTCCTTAAGAAGACAATGCCTTCCCTGTATCAGGCACTTGGTGTGTATCTTCCATTGATCACAACAAACTGTGCGGTTCTTGGTGTTGCCCTTACAAACGTGCAGAAAGAGTATAATGTTCTTCAGGGAACAGTGAACGGATTTGCAACAGCAGTGGGCTTTACTATTTCCATCGTGCTGATGGCTGGTATCCGTGAGAAAATCGCATACAATGACATTCCAAAATCCTTCCAGGGATTCCCTACAGTTCTGCTGACAGCCGGACTGATGGCAATTGCCTTCTTCGGATTTTCAGGACTGATTTAAGGAGGGGACTGGTATGAATATAGGAGCAATTATCGCGGCAACTGTACTGGTTGCGGCAGTAGGTCTTTTTATCGGTGTTTTCCTTGGCGTTGCCGGTAAGAAGTTTGCTGTGGAAGTGGATGAGAAGGAAGTTGCTGTTCGTGAGGCGCTTCCCGGTAATAATTGCGGTGGCTGTGGTTATCCCGGCTGTGATGGTCTGGCAGCAGCGATCGCCAAAGGTGAGGCACCTGTAAACGGATGTCCGGTAGGCGGTGAGCCTGTCGGAAAAGTAATCGCAGCGATCATGGGACAGGAAGTTGTGGAGACTGCCCGTCAGGTGGCGTATGTGAAGTGTGCGGGTACCTGTGAGAAGACGAAGGATAATTATGAGTATACAGGTGTGGAAGACTGTGAGATGATGGCTTTCATTCCCGGTGGTGGTGCGAAGTCCTGTACTTATGGATGCCTTGGTTTTGGAAGCTGCGTGAAGGCCTGTCCGTTTGGGGCGATTGATGTTGTGAACGGTGTGGCGGTTGTTGATAAGGAGGCTTGTAAGGCATGCGGTAAGTGCGTTGCCAAGTGTCCGAAGCATTTGATTGAGCTTGTACCCTATGAGCAGACTACGTTTGTGCAGTGTAGTTCTCATGCCAAAGGTAAGGCTGTTACTTCTGCGTGTGAGGTTGGCTGTATCGGATGTAAGAAGTGTGAGAAGACCTGTCCGAATGGGGCAATTACGGTTGATAATTTCTGTGCGCATATTGATTATAGTAAGTGTACGAATTGTGGGGCTTGTAAAGAGGTTTGTCCGAGACATATTATTCAGTAATGGGAGGAAGAACTGCTGTGTGAAGGCATGGCGGTTCTTTTTTTTCGATTAAGGGACGCGCGGGACATTATTTCTGTTTGGACTCAGTTTCGGAAGCTAGGAACTCTAAGTTTCGGAAAATCTGCTAAAAGCATTCGCAAAATACTCAAACTCGCTTGCGGCTCAGACAGTGAGTATTTTGCTCATAACGCAGATTTCCCGGAACTAAGAGTTACTACGCTTCCTGCAAAATTCGCCCAAACAGAAATAATGTCCCGTGCTGGTTGTTGGAAAAATACTTGAATAAAACTAAGTAAATTTATTTCAGAAGTTCGAATATATGTTTGCACTATGGAGGGGGATGTGTTATGATGGTTCAGAAGTGATGAAGATGGAAACGGAGGAAGCATTATGATTGCATTTGTTCGTGGAACGGCGGTGGATATGACCGAGAATTCTGTCATTGTTGAGGCAGGGGGAATCGGATATGAGATATATATGACGGGTACGGATCTTTCGCAGATTCATATGGGAGAGGAAGTGAAGATTCATACTTATTTTAATGTGAGAGAGGATGCCATGCAGTTGTATGGTTTCAGGTCTAAGGATGATCTGCAGATGTTTAAGCTGCTTCTGGGCGTGAACGGAGTAGGGCCGAAGGCGGCTGTTGGAGTTCTGGCGGGAATTACTGCGGATGAATTGAGATTTGCGATTCTTTCGGATGATGTGAAGACTTTGTCTAAGGCTCCTGGAATTGGTAAGAAGACAGCTCAGAAATTGATTCTTGAGTTGAAGGATAAGATGCAGAAAGCGTTCCCGACACTGTCCGGAGCATCGCAGACCAAACGCTCTGCGGGCAAGGGAAGTGTGCCTTCAGCCGCATTTACTTCCGCAGTTTCGGATGCCCGTGACGCACTGCTCGTTCTCGGATATTCGCAGGCGGATGTCAATGAGGCACTTAGCTTCTGCGATACATCCGCCGGAACCGATGAGATCATCAAAGCCGCGCTTGCATATCTGACTTCCAACTGACCGCTGACTGAGAAAGAAGGTCACATATGGACGATTTCGATTTTGAAAACAGAATAGTATCCACGGATGCGACATCCGAGGATAACGAAAACGAGGTGAGCCTTCGCCCGTTCGATATGGACGAGTATATCGGACAGGAGAAGGCAAAGGAGATTCTCAAAATATATATTGACGCGGTGAAGCTGCGAGGGGATTATCTTGATCATGTGCTGCTTTACGGACCTCCGGGTCTCGGAAAAACAACGCTGTCCGGCATAATCGCCGCCGAACTCGGCGTGAATTTCCGCGTGACCTCGGGACCTGCAATTGAAAAGCAGGGCGACCTTGCCGCACTTCTCACCAACCTCGGCGAGGGAGATGTTCTTTTTATCGACGAGATACATCGCCTTTCGCGCTCGATCGAGGAGATTTTGTATCCCGCGATGGAGGACTTTTCGCTTGATATAATCATCGGAAAGGGACCGGCAGCACGCTCGATTCGCGTCCCGCTTGCGCACTTCACGCTTATAGGGGCCACAACACGCACGGGCCAGCTTACAAC
>ERZ773108.2131-NODE-2131-length-17738-cov-8.774360_pt1 | contig 17738 bp, 16 predicted proteins | sample MGYA00580570_ERZ773108 | MGnify/ENA primary metagenome ERZ773108 (study PRJEB29015, sample SAMEA2737840) | human gut metagenome | biome: human gut; feature: human-associated habitat; material: faeces | place: China | collected 2012 ...
CATACTTTGTTTTTATGCCGCGCGCAAGCCGCAAAATTATTAATGATTCGGCAAACAAAAATCAAACAAGCCCTTGACAAGATATTAATTAAATGCTACAATAAATTTGTATGAAAAAGTTAAGACAGGTACGGCTTACTGCCTGCTTTAACACAAGTCAAAATCGGTTTATCCGACGAAAATTTAGACTGCTTGGCTGAACTTGTTTTCAGAACTCAGCCAAAACAACTGGAGGTTTTTTAAATGACAAATTTTGAACAGTGGAATGGTTTTAAGGGTTCAAAATGGCGTGATGACATTGACACACGTGATTTTATAATCGAAAACTATACACCGTACGATGGTGACGAATCGTTCCTTGAGGGCCCGACTGAGGCTACCGATAAGCTTTGGGGCAAGCTTCAGCAGCTTCAGAAGGAAGAGCGCGCAAAGGGCGGCGTTCTTGATATGGACACTCATATCGTTACGGGTCTTACCGCTCACAAGCCCGGCTATATTGATGAAGATATGAAGGATCTTGAACAGATTGTCGGTCTTCAGACAGACAAGCCTTTAAAGCGTGCGTTTATGCCATTCGGCGGCATAAAGATGGCAGAAGAGGCTTGCAGCACCTACGGCTACGAGCCCGATCCCGAGCTTCACAAAATCTTTAACGAATATCACAAGACTCATAACCAGGGCGTATTTGATGTTTATACACCCGAGATGAGAAAGATTCGTAAGAACAAGATTGTTACGGGTCTTCCCGATACCTACGGCAGAGGAAGAATAGTAGGAGACTACCGTCGTGTTGCTCTTTACGGAATTGATAGACTTATAGAAAAGAAGCAGGAGGATTTTGCAAACGTAGACAGCGAAACTATGTTTGAAAACGAAATCCGTCTCCGCGAGGAACTTGCTGACCAGATTAAAGCATTAAAGGGAATCAAGGCAATGGCTGAACAATACGGATTTGACATTTCTCAGCCGGCTAAAAATGCAAAGGAAGCTTGCCAGTGGCTTTACTTCGGCTATCTTGCAGCTATTAAAACTCAGAACGGCGCAGCTATGAGTGTCGGCAGAGTTTCTACCTTCCTTGATATATATATTCAGCGTGACCTTGACAACGGTACTCTCACCGAGAAGGAAGCGCAGGAGCTTATCGACCATATGGTTATGAAGTTCCGTATGGTTAAGTTTGCACGTATCCCGTCGTATAACGAGCTTTTCTCGGGCGACCCGGTATGGGCTACCTTAAATGTTGGCGGTAAGGGAATCGATGGACGCTCTATGGTTACAAAGAACGACTTCCGTTTCCTCCACACATTAGAGAATATGGGTCCCTCACCCGAGCCGAACCTCACCGTTCTCTATTCGTCAGAGCTGCCAGAAGCTTTCAGACGCTATGCGGCTGCAATCTCTGTTCGTACAAGCTCTATCCAGTATGAAAATGATGACGTTATGCGTGTTGTATGGGGCGATGACTACGCTATCTGCTGCTGCGTATCCGCAACCCAGACGGGTAAAGAAATGCAGTTCTTCGGCGCACGCGCTAACCTTGCAAAGTGCCTGCTTTATGCAATAAACGGCGGCGTTGACTGCAAGACAAAGGTTCAGGTAGGACCTGAGTTCCCGAAGATTACTTCAGAGTATCTTGATTATGACGAGGTTCTTGCCAAGTATGACAAGATGATGGATTGGCTTGCAAAGGTGTATGTAAAGGTATTGAATGTAATTCACTATATGCACGACAAGTATTATTATGAAGCAGCCGAGATGGCTCTTATAGATACAGATGTACGCCGTACGTTTGCAACGGGTATCGCAGGATTCTCACACGTTGTTGACTCGCTTTCGGCTATAAAATATGCGAAGGTTAAGGCTATCCGCGATGAAGACGGAATCACACAGGACTTTGAGATTGAGGGTGACTTCCCGCGTTACGGTAATGACGACGAGCGTGCGGACGAAATCGCTGTATGGCTTCTTAAGACCTTTATGGGTAAGGTTAAAAAGTGCCACACATACAGAGATTCAGAGCCTACAACATCGATTCTTACCATTACTTCAAACGTTGTTTATGGTAAGGCTACAGGTACTTTGCCTGACGGACGTAAGGGCGGCGAGCCGTTGTCTCCGGGTGCTAACCCGAGTTACGGTGCAGAAAAGAACGGTCTTTTGGCATCGCTTAACTCTGTTGCAAAGCTTCCGTATGAGTATGCTCTGGACGGAATTTCAAATACGCAGACAATTAACCCCGATGCTTTGGGGCATAACGAGAACGAGCAGACAACAAACCTTGTTAATGTTCTTGACGGTTACTTTGACAAGGGCGCTCATCACCTTAATGTAAATGTCTTCGGTAAAGAAAAGCTTATCGATGCTATGGAACACCCCGAGAAGGAAGAATATGCTAACTTTACAATTCGTGTTTCGGGTTACGCTGTTAAGTTTATCGACCTTACACGTGAGCAGCAGCTTGATGTTATTTCAAGAACCTGCCACGGTTCACTGTAAGCCATATGTTAGGACGGATTCATTCAACCGAGAGCTTCGGCGCGGCAGACGGGCCCGGTGTCAGATTTATAATATTTGTCCAGGGCTGCGGTATGCGCTGCAGATATTGCCACAATCCCGATACTTGGGATAAGACAAAAGGCGAAGAAGTGACAGCGGATTCGCTTATTGAGAAGGCTCTCAGGTATAAAACCTACTGGCGCAGCAACGGAGGAATAACTGTAAGCGGCGGCGAGCCTCTATTGCAGATTGACTTTTTGCTTGAGCTTTTGAAAAAGGCGAAAGAGCACGGAATAAACACGGTTATAGATACTGCGGGTAAACCTTTTACCCGCAGAGAGCCGTTTTTCTCCAAGTTCAATGAAGTTATGAAATATACTGATTTGGTTATGCTTGATATAAAAGAGTTTAACGCAGAACGTCATAAGGACTTAACCGGTTTTGAAAATGATAATATTGTTGATATGGCAAGATATCTTTCCGAAATCGGAAAGCCGATGTGGATAAGGCACGTGCTTGTGCCGGGACACAGCGATTTTGACGAGGATTTGGACGCTCTCGGCGAGTTTATAGGAACGCTTTCAAACGTTGATAAGGTAGAGGTTCTACCGTATCACACTCTCGGAAAGTTTAAATGGGAGAATCTCGGTATTCCCTATAGCTTAGAGGATGTTAATCCACCTTCGCCCGATAGGGTGAAGAATGCCGAGCAGAGGCTTAAGGCGCATTGGAAAAAGGCATAAAGCATTTTTGTTTAACGGGCTGTATAAAAACAGTCCGTTAAACAAAAAAACATATAAATATACTTGACTAAATTTAATTTTGGGTATATAATATAACAGAGATGAGAAGATGGGGGTATAGCTCAGTTGGGAGAGCGGTTGCTTCGCATGTAACAGGTCTGGGGTTCGAATCCCCATATCTCCACCAGAGGAAAAACCTTTGAAAAGGTCGTAAAAACGGCGTTTTCAAAGGTTTTTCTTTTATTTTTCTATAGTTTCATTTAAGGCTATTTTGGGTCATTTTACAATAAAAATGTTGTCAAGATGTTGTCAGGATTTTAAGTCTTGCGATTAATTATGTTGCGGAATTTATTTTTTGTGTGGTCACGGTATGCGTACCGTGATATTTTCTTTTTTGAATTTTTAATCTTTTTTAAAAAGCCTTATGGCTTTAATCTTGTCCGTTTTGTCCGTTTTACCTATGATATAATTTAGAATGTCAATAGAAGTTCCGAGAGGAACTCCCTCCAAAGTGAGCGGACGGTGATAAACTGTCCGTTTTCATTTTTAAACTGAATTGGCTGCCCTTGCGCCCGATAAACGAAAACATATAAGGTTTTTATAACTTTGCTTATTAATAGATTATTTGTTTTTGGATTAGAGAAAGTGTCAAGCGAGGTGATTGTATGGCGAGAGGAAAGAAGCTTAAACCGCAGCAGGTTTACGATATTATGTCAAGCTGGGCAGTAACCGACAACTTTTCGGAAACATCGAGAGAGCTTGGCTACGCTGTTTCAACCGTTGAGCTTGTTGTTAAAAAGAATAAGGACAAAGATGAATTTGTGAAACTTCGGGAGCAAAAAAGGGCTGACTTTTCTGCAAGAGCCGGAAAAATTATAGACAAGGGATTAAGAGTGCTTGACAGGCAGCTTAGCCGTGCAATTGAAATGGAAAACGAAATTGACGCACTTATTGATGAGGTTTACGAAGTTAATGAAGATGTTATGAGCGACAGAGATAAAAACGATACGGTGAAAAAGCTGTCTCGGCTTAAGATTGAAGACATCAGAGCGCTTACCACGGCAATAGGAACGCTTTATGACAAAAAGGCGTTGACAGACGGCAAAGCAACATCAAATACGGAAATAACATTCAAGCTTCCCGAGGGGTTTGATGAATATGCAGAGTAATGCACTGTCTGACGGGATTGCTTCGGCAAATCCGAAGCAAATACAGTTTTTTAAAGCGAAAAACCGTTTTGTTGCATATGGCGGTGCGAGAGGCGGCGGTAAATCGTGGGCCTTGCAGCGCAAGATAACAATGATGTGCCTGCGCTTTGACGGAATAAAGGTGTTGCTTCTCAGACGGACATATCCCGAGCTTCAGGAAAATCATATTAACACGCTGATGTCACTTTTAAAGGGTGCTGCGATATACAAGGCGAGTGAAAAGACGTTTCTGTTTGCAAACGGCAGCCGTATCAAGTGCGGTTACTGCAAAGCCGAAAGCGATGTTCTTCAATATCAGGGACAGGAATACGATATTATTTGTATCGATGAGGCAACTCAATTTACCGAATACCAATTTGAAACGCTGACTGCCTGCCTGCGCGGTGCGAACGACTTTCCGAAACGGATGTATTTAACCTGCAACCCCGGCGGAGTGGGGCATGAATGGGTAAAGCGGCTTTTTGTTTCAAGGCGGTATAAAGCGAGTGAAAAGCCGGATGATTACACCTTTATACCCGCGACGGTATTTGACAATAAGATTTTGCTTGAAAAAGACCCCGGGTATGTCAATATGCTGAACAATCTGTCTGAGGGCTTAAGAGAGGCGTGGCGTGACGGAAACTGGGATATGCTTGCCGGTCAATACTTTTCGGAATTTGACAGGAGCGTTCACGTTGTTGAACCCTTTGAAATACCCGAATACTGGCGCAAGTACCGCACAATTGACTACGGGCTTGACTGCTTGGCGTGCCTTTGGGCAGCTGTGGACGAGCTTGGTGATATTTATATTTACCGCGAATACGCCGAAGCCGACAAGATTATTTCGGTCGGCGGCTCGGATATCGTAAATCTTTCGCAAGGCGAAAAGATTATGTACACGGTTGCTCCGTCTGACTTATGGGCAAGGTCACAGGAGAGCGCGAAGACAAAGGCGGATTTATTTTATGAAGCGGGGCTTCCGCTTGTCGAGGGAAGCCGTGACAGAGAGACGGGATGGCTTGCGATAAAAGACCTTTTAAAAATTTGCGGTACCGGGACGGAAAGTAAAAGCAGACTTAAAATATTTAAAAGCTGCGAAAAACTGATTGAGTGTTTGCCTGCGCTTCAGCGCGACAGCAAGAAACCGTCTGACTGTATGACAGAGCCGCACGATATTACGCATTTGCCCGACGCTTTAAGGTATTTTGTTTTGCAGTATATGTATCCGAGTAAGAATCCCGACAAAAAAACAGAGCTGCAGAAATACAGAGAAAAACGCTTAAATTCAGGCGGAACAAAAGGAAGGAGATTTTATTAATGTACATCAAAAAAATTAAAAGAAGGTGCGATGTGAAAGGCTGTAAAAATACAGATACCTTTTGTATATCGCGGTCAAGTGAAATCGGAAACAGCGTTATTATATGCAAAAACTGTCTGACAGAGGCGTTGAATGCTGTCGAAAATTATACTGAACCCAAAAAAACGGCGATGAGTAATCCGCCTGCGCTTTTCTTTGGAACGGCGGCGGGTGATACGCTGAAAAATGAGACTGCTGCGGACGGAACGGACGCGGAGAAAACCGAAATTAACGAAGCCGTGGATACAGCTGAAGCTATCGGTGAGGAGACTGAAATTAACATAGAAGCTTCCGAATCCGATGAGGAGAGCATTGCGCAAAATGCGGCTGAAACGTCAAATACAGAGAATAACACAAAAGAACAACCAAATGATGCAGATTTAAGCAATAAAGCACTTGATAAAGAAAAAACGAAGAACACGGCAGAGAGGAAGCCGAAGAATACGGCAAAGAGGAAGCCGTCGAATCAGGCGGCATCAACAGCCGCAGCACAGGAGGGTAAATAATGGTTATATGCGTTATATGCGCCGCTTTTTCGTGTATTATTGTTGCTTTAAGCGTTTTGCAATACTTAGAGCGCAGGGAACTGTACAACAGAATAATGGGTAATCAGCCCAAAAAACATATTAAGCCGCCGAGTGCGCCGAAGTCTGCTCACGAAAAGGTTCTTGAGGATTGGCGGCGTGTAAACTGAGGTGGTGATACATTATGAATATAAGATTCAGCCCTACGGTTGACGGAATAAAGGGGAAGCTTTCGGCTTTATTCGGACGGGGACAAGACGAAGAACCCGACAATCCGATAATCGATACCGACGAGGACGGGAAATCACTTTTTAAAGAGGATATTATATCGGGTGTATTGGAAGACTTGCAGAAGCGCAAGGATGAACGCGGTATGCTTGAACAGCAATGGACGCTTAACGCAAACTTTCTTGTCGGGAATCAGTACTGTGACATAAATCCGTACAGAGGAGACATCGAACAGCTTTCGCCTGTATACGACTGGATGGAACGTGAGGCCTTTAACAATATTGCGGTATTAATTGACACGAGAATAGCAAATCTGAAAAAGATTTCGTACAAAATGAAGGTAAAACCCAGAACAAACGAGCTTGACGATTATGCAAAAGCCGAAATTTCTACCGACATATTACAGTATGCGCAGAACAACACCGATTTTGAGGCAAAAAAGAATACGGCGATATATTGGAACGAACTTTGCGGAAATGTATTCTTTCTGTCTTGGTGGGATAAAGACAAGGGCGAGATTGCCGCAACGGAGGAAGTAATAACAACTGATGAAAACGGAAATGAGCATAAAAGCGAACGGGCTTATTATCAGGGGGATATCGATTACGGCTTGATTACTCCGTACGAGCTTTATCCCGAGAGCGTATTTAAAGAAACACTTGAGGCGCAGCGCTCTGTTATTATAGAGCAGGTAAAGACCGCAGATGATGTATATGATTTGTACGGGATAAAGACGGAAGGCGGAGATGTTGAGACGTTTGAACTTACTCCGCTGTCATCGGGCGGAGGCTTTGGAAGGGAAAACACGGTAATGACCATAGGTCATCGAACAATGGAAAATGCGGTGAAGGTTATTACATATATGGAAAAACCTACGAGAAACAGACCTCACGGGAAAATGATTATTGTTGTAGGAGATGATGAGCTTGCCTATTACGGTGACCTGCCGTACGACAGGATTCCGATAATACAGATTACCTGCCGCGAGGTTGCGGGGCAGTTTTACGGCAAATCGGTTATTGAAGATTTAATACCTTATCAAAGAGCATTAAACGGCTGTATAAATAAAATTCACGAATATATTAAAAGGCTTGTTCTTAATGAATGGTATGTTCAGGAAGGCAGCGTTGACATAGAAGAGTATGAGACAAACGGTCTGCATCCGGGGGCAATGCTTGTATACGAACGCGGCTCACAGCCGCCGACTCCTGTTCCGAACGGTAACCTTCCCGCTGAGATTATGCAGGAAAGATATAATCTTAAGTCGGATATGGAATATGTTGCGGGAACATCTCAGCTTATGGTGAACGGAGCAACTCCATCGGGAGTGACATCGGGAACGGCGATAGAGAATCTTATGGAAATAGATAACACAAGGCTTTCTATGACAGGTGATTTTATCAGAAACGGTATACGAAAAATGGCGATACTTTGGCTTGATATATACAAAAGATATGCAAATACACAGCGTATTGTCAGGTATGTGGGAAGCAATGATATAGCCAAAGCCGTTGTATGGTGCGGAGAGGATATAAACAGCACCGATGTTGAGTTTACGACCGAAAATGAGCTGCTGACATCTGAGGAGATGCAGAAGCAAAAGTTTATGGAGGCTTATAATATGGGGCTTTTTGCTGACAGCAACGGACGTGTCTCTGAACGTGTAAAGAATAAAATGATTGAATATATGAAGGTCGGAAATTACAGCGAGATAATGTCGCTTAACACCCTTCATACCCAAGCGGCTCAGCGTGAAAACGTCTTTTTTGAACAGGGTGTAATGCCCGAGGTATCCGAGTTTGATAATCACGAGATACACATTGAAGAACATATGCGATATATACTGCAAATGGACTTTCATATTTTGAAGATGAAAAAACCCGAATGGGCGGCGGTTTTGGAAAAACATCTTAAAGAACATCAAAATGCCGCGGCACAGGCAGCAGCAGCGGCGATGGCGGCGGTGATGAGATAACGGATAGGCTTATCGGCGCAGATGAGGCATTTGTAACCGCGCCTGCGATTCTTGACGGTGAGCCGCTGATTAAGTTTTATCGTGATGATGATACGGTGCTTGAGACAAAAGCGAAAGTGACGGTTAAGATCGACAAAGCGAGAATGGGAAAGCTGATATTAATGCAGAATTAAAAATAGAAAGGAATGATTTATTATGGCAAAGACTTTTGAGGAAGCGACAAAAGAGGCTGAAGATATCTTCGGCAATACGGAAAATACGGAAAGTGCAGAGAATGCGGAAAGTTTTGATAATGCGGAAAACGGAACGCCGGAGAATGCCGGGGAAAACACAGTGCCCGACCGAGAGGTTAATTCAGACGGCGGGAATGAAAACACGGATACAGAGAACAGCGAAACGACCGTGGGCAATGGCGAAAATGCGGAGCAATCGGCAGGTGCGGAAAGCATTGCAAATCGGGAAGCTGAAACGCTTGACAGCGCGGTAAATACAGCTGAGGCGGCGGCACAGGAGCTTAATCGGACAAGCGGTGAGCTGAATCAAATGAGAGAACAAAACGCGGCTTTAACCGAGCAGATAAGACAGCTGAGCGAACAAATGAGGCAGATGTCACAGCAACAGGAGGAGAGTATTGTTGCGGAAACGCTTGAAGCCCCGAGACTTGATATTAATTCGCTTGCTTTTGCGGATGAAAATACCGTAAGAAATGCAGAGGCTGAATATGCCGAAAAGATGGCGCAATATATACGCGGCGGTATTATGAAGGAAATCTCGCCTTATATAGAACAGGCGAGAGAGGGAAAACTTAGGGCTGAGCGAGATAAGGCGTTTGAGGGACTTTCTAAAATGAGTGAACTTCGCGGGATGGCGGATATGCGGTCTAAGCTTGACAACATTATTGCAAACAACAAGGCTTTATCGTCCGATGACATTCCCGATGATGAAAAATACATCTTGGCGTATACAATAGCCCGTGGCGTTGACGCGATGAACACGCCCGAGCCTGAACCGCCCAAGGAAATGACACCCGAGGAGTTTCTTGAAAAATATAAAGCGAATGAGGATTACAGAAAGCTTATTGAGCAGGAGAGGGTAAACTCTCTTAAAAACAGTCAGCAAGTGCCGTCGTTTTCTGCGAGCAGCGGAGCGGTTAACGCAGCGCTTAATATACCCGGAAAGCCTAAGACGTGGGACGAAGCCTCTGAACGTACGCGTCACGCTTTCAGATAAAACAGCAAAAAAATTAAAATTATATAATACAAGGAGAGATTTAAATGTCATATGAACAGAACCTTAAGACTTATGAAAAAGTCTTGAAAGAAAACTACTTACCCGTATGGAACAATATGCTTAGCATTGAGCCTACTCCGTTCCTTTCAAAAATCAAGAAAAAGACGCTTAAAGGCAACAAAATTGTAGCGTCTGCACCCATCGGGCTTGCCGGCGGTTTTGGCTTTGGCGAAGAGGGTATGGCAACGCCGCAGGCGGGACGCGTAAACTTTGAAAGATTTACGACCGAGGCAAAGGATATGTATGTGGATATCGGAATATCCGCAAAGGCGGTAAGGCTTACCGGAAGCGCGGGAGCGATGGCTGACGCACTTGATACCGAAATAAAGGGCGCTTATGCGGCGGCAAAGTGGAATGTCGGACGCGCGTACTTCGGCAACGGAACGGGCGTGCTTTGTAAGCTTCGCAGCGCTACCACATACTCAGACGGCGTTATTACGGCAAAGGTAAACGATATAAAGATGCTTAAAGAAGGTCTGACGGTTGACCTTTATGCTGCGGGCGGAACCGCACCCGATACAAACGGCAAGGGGCTTAGAATAAAGTCTGTCACCAGAACCGCAGAATCACTTACACCGACAAACGGCAGCGCCGAGAACGTATATACGGTTACATTTGACGGCGCTTCTGCAAATACGTCTATCAGCGCGGTTACCGTAGACGCGTCTAAAGGAACGGAATCGGGCGGAGGTTTTATTACCGTTCAAAATTCGTACAACCGTGAGATTACGGGTCTTGGCGCAATATTTGACAACAATATTGCATCTATATACGGTGTAAACAAGGCGGATAATCCTTATCTTTACCCGACTGTTATAGACTGCAACAGCGACATATCAAATTCATTTATAACAAAGGGATTGAGAACTGCGCAGAGAGACAAAAACTCTAAGGTTGATATGCTTCTTTGCGGAGACAGGGCATTTGACGAATATGTTACCTATCTTGAGACAAACAAGCTTCGCGTTGAGGGCAGAGACTTGGAGGGCGGCTTTAAGTCGGTAACATTTGTATTTGGCAACCGTGAGGTTGACATCGTCAATGAAGAGTTTGTGCCCGATAACGAGATGTGGGGTATTGATACTACCGCGCTTGAACTGCATTCTCAGGAATGGAGCTTCTGTGAGCTTCAGGGCGGAGGAATATTTAACCTTAAAGAAAATCAGTCGGTTTACCGTGCTTTGCTTGCAAACTACGGCGAGCTTATCTGCACAAACCCCGGCGGCTGTGTAAGATTTTATAACTGCGCAGCGTAAAATATAAACGCTTCGAGACCGCTTTTTTGAGCGGTCTCGGACACGGCGCTTGCTGAACAAACAAAAATAGATACGGAGGTGTGTCCGATGATAAATTTAAAAACAGTTTTTGAAAAAGTAAACCTTGTTGTACCGGTGGAACAACGGAGGTTTTTTAATTATTTTAACGATACTGTCACGGAGCTTGAGGCTTCATACGGTGAGCTTGTATTTGATAAGGACAAAGGCTTTGAACCTGTATATGATATTGATGATTTTTGCCCGATACGTCCGCTGTACCTTGCGGCAATTGTTGACAATATTTTATATTTTACAAGCGGGCAGGATACGTATAAAACGGAGTTTATCAGAAAGGCGCAGGAGGCATACCTCAGATACTGGAACAATAAATCAAAAGGAAAAAGATGGGGCGGAAGGGAAGTGACTTGGTGATGTTTGACGGTAAAATAAGTGCGGCGGACTTAATCGCCGATATTATAAGCGAAGCGGATATTGCATATCCTGTTTCGGAGAGGAGTTATGTCGGTTGGCTTAACGCTGCCGAGCAACTTATTTACAGCGAGATTATCAAAGAGCAGAGAGAGATTCGCCTTGAGCGAGAGGATATTGAAAAAGATGTAATAAAATTGAGCAATATTTCTGTCCCCGCGGGTGAAGACAATATAAGATTTGAGGATATATATACTGTATACGTAGGTTCAAAACAGCTTATTAAAACAACGCTTACAAGCGGGAAACTGTTTGATGACACCTATTATAAATCCGCAGAGAATTTGGGGTTTAACTGCCCTTACGCCAAGGCGTACGGAATAAGAATACTGTATTTTGCACGTCCGAAGCTTAAGACTGTATCGGAAACAGGGGAAATATCCCGTGAAAATGTATGCCTGCCGCCCGAATTTACGGATATCTTACGCGCCAAGCTGAGAGGAGAGGCGTATAAGATAGCAAATGAGGATGTTTTGGCCGCGAAATGGCTGAACGACTATAACGTTTTGATTGAAACGTTTAAAGAATGGATAAAACAGAGAGAATCGGCTTTTTCGATGTAGAGGGGTGCGTGGTTATGGCAAAGAAAAAGAAAGAGGATGAGGGGCTTAAATATCTGCAAATGCCTCTGCCGCAATCGGCAAAGTCTTATAAAACCGTAAAAATAAATTGGAGCGGTCTGAACCGCAGACAGGATATAGATACGGGTATGCTGTCGGAAGAGGCAAATATTTCAACCGCATACGCACCGTATCTTACCCCGTCCGCCAAACACATAAGACTTAAATTGACGGAATATTCCTGCCCTGTTGCGCTTTACGGCTTTGATGATTTTTTATGCTGTATTTATAAAAAAGGTGACGGAATATGGGTTGACTATATTAAAAATGAGGGCACAAAGGTTTATACGGGGCTTGTTTGCGAGCAGTCTGAATTTGATGAAAGCGTATACAGAAGTATGGTTCAATTTAATGTATACGATACCCCGACAGACCCTTTGGGAGGCTCTTACAGGCGGCGGCTTTTAATCTTTCCCGATAAGGCGGCAATGGCTATGTATATAGAAGAAGACAGCTTTGACATAACCTCTTATACAGATGCCGAAACAGAAAGAACCTGTTATTATGCCGACAAATCGGATATAGAGCCGAAAGAATACGGGACGCTTTATTTTAACCGAAAAGACGGCAAATGGTATGAATATACAGACGTTGAAACCGATGAAAAAACGGGCAATTACGGAAAATATAAGTTCAGACTGAACAGCGATGAATCTTACTTTAAATGCGACGGTATGGACGCCGCGGTAAGAACCTTTACAAAAGCCAAAGATGACAGCATTATAGCCGGCATAGATGATATGTCTGACGAAGAAAAGGAAAAGGCTTTGGAAGAATGGACGTTATCGTCTATGCCCGACAAGACGGCAAACGCAAATTATTATTACTATAATGCGGCAACAAAAGAGACGTGGCGGTATGTTGAGGTTGAGCTTGAAAACGGCGGAACAAAATGGGATTGGCGCGTATCGACCGCCCCTGCCGTGCCGGGTTTAAAATATGCGGCGGTACACTTAAGCCGCGTGTTTGGAGTAGATGATACAAGAGTTTATGCAAGCGGATTTAATGATTATTGTAACTGGACGCTTGACACGGTGCAGTCATACAATGAGGCCAATGCGTGGGTATCGGCTTCTCAGGCGAGTTCTAAGGCTGACGGAATTTTTACGGGTATTGTCGTGTATGACGGGCGTGTTGTTTGCTTTAAACGCGATTATATGCAGGAGATTTATAATACAAAAAATCCTTTCAGAATAAACGAAATATTTGCCGAGGGCGCTATTGACTTCAGAAGCATACAGGAGGTTGACGGACGACTGATGTTTGTGTCGGACGATAATGTTAAACTTTATACAGGTTCTAATCCGAGAATATTAAGCTATAGCCTGAATATTGACGGGTACAGATATGCCGCGGCGGGGTCTGACGGCAGATGTTACATCTTGTATTGCGAGGATATAAGCGGAAATAAGTATATGTTTACCTATGACACTATTGCCGAGCAATGGTCAAGGCAGACGGTATCACGGAGGATTGCTGCTTTTTCCCATAATACACAAGGTATGTATTATCTGAACGAAGATGGGGAAATATACAAAACCGATACGGGGGATTATGCGCATAAATGGAGCTTTGAAACAGATGTAACAACAAGACAGGACGGCAATGAAATATCGGCAAATATCAAACATATAAAGAAGCTTCAAATGCTTGCTGAAGTCTCTGAAGGAGCTGAATTTAAAGTTTATCTTTTGTATGACGGCGAGGAGTTTGATAAGGATAAGTCTCATCTTGTATATTCGTCGGGCGGCAAACGCGGGAGGCTTCCTGTCAGGGTTAAGCCGAGACAGACGGCTCACTGGGGTGTGCGGCTTTATGTTGAGGGATATGGATTTGTAAAGCTTTACGGAATGGAATTATGGTATGAGCCGGGAGGCGATTTGTATGTCTGACCTTGAAGTTTCAAAAATGAATTTTAAACAGCTGAGGAATGAGGTTTTTGAGCTTCGCGATGAGCTTGCCAAGTTTAAGCGGCTTTTTGCCGACAGTATCGAAAACCTTGATAACGACAACTTCAGCTCGCACATTTTAAAGGAAAAGGAGCATATGAAAACCGAAATCTCGGTAAGTGCCGACGGTATCAAAACGCTTGTTGTTAAAACCGATAATCTGGAAAGCGGAATGACCGAGATGAGCAGTACAATAGAGCAGACAGCGGAAAAAATAGAGACAAAGGTCTCAAAGGATGAGCTTGACGGCGAGATTAAAAAAAGCTCTGTTATCACTCAGCTGTCGGACAGCATTAAAACAAAGGTTGAAAAAGAAGATTTAACTAAGGAGCTTTCAAAGTATTCTACAATTGAGCAGACGGAGGACAGCATAACCTCTGCCGTTACAGAGGTTAACAATGATTTAAAAGAAGCTTTTGAATCGAGTATAGAGCAGACAAAAAACAGTATATCAATGATAGTAAAGGCGAATTACGGAAGCCCTCTGGAAGTAACGGTGTTTAACAAAAACACCGCTGACACGGGCGTTGTATACTATGAATCATCTACCAATCTTTATTGGCATTATGACGGCGAGAAATGGCAGAGCGGAGCAAACGGAAACTTTGGTTCTGTGTTTAAACAGACCGCAAACGGTTTTGAACTTGACGGAAAAGTAAAAATAAGCGGTGACCTTATTACTGACGGGACAATATCGGCTGACAGAATAGATACAGATAACTTATTCTGTACTAAATTATATTCACCTGAGGGAGAGTATTATGCAAAAGTGTGGTCAAGAACAGGAGATTTCGGATTATATTCTCCGTTTGCGGCCAGAAATGCAACTCCGATTGATTCAACTTGTATATGGGGCGTTTACAATAATGTTGATGCTGTTAACTTTTATATAAACGGAGTAAATTATTTGGGATATAACCTAAATGTAAATAAGGTTTATCCAAAAGGCGAGTGGGACTTTTCGTCTTGTACGGTTACGAATTTAAACGGCGGAGGCTCGGGCGGAGTAGCTGTGTTTGGGTGAGGTGTTGATTATTGGCAAGCTGGGATGTTATTGAAGTAGGAAGAGATTATTTTAAAGTTGGGGTTTATAACCTTGAAAAAGCTTTTTCGAGCAGCAACTATAATGCCATTGTTCTTACCGGCACGGATTACGGTACAGACTGCGTATCTGTAGGCGATATTAAATACTTTCTGCCGCCTTACAGCGACAGCGCAAAGTCATTTGAAACCAGCTTAAGCGCGAATCCCGATACGACTTATACGCTGTACTGCTACGCGTGGGTAAACGACAGCGCGGACGCTGACCCGTATTACAAAATAGGCGGACGCATTACGTTTACCACTATGTCTGAAAGCTCTGCGCTGTCGGCACCGAACGAGCCTGAGCTTGTATACCGCTTTCAGCAATTTGACGATTACCCGGACGCGTATATTAAGCTTTCGGGTATGACGGAAAGCGATGCGGCGTACTATGTACAAAGCAAAGCAAAATACGGATCGGGCGAGGTTTCTGAATTTAGTATAACAAGAGATTCATCCGTTAAGACCGAAAAGCTTAGCGAAATATCAAATGCAAATGAGTTTTGCACAACGTATATGCTGCGTTTGGGAGCAGTAAACGAGACAACCGGTGAATCGGCGTGGAGCGGATGGACGGAGCTTACAACTCCACCGAGCAGACGGGCTGCTTCGGATACACTATCGTTTTCGAGAAAAGGCAGCGTTATTACGATTAAAGCCAAAGCTTATCCGATTGAGTATGATTTTACTTATCTTTTTGTCAAAATAAGCAGTGATGTATCCGAAGATATAATAATAAAAATTGCGAAATCTGACATAGAGGCAGAGGGAAGCAATTTGAAAACCGAACTGAAAACGTCCGGATATTATACGGCTTATACTACCTGTGCATATTTAAAAGACGGTACGCTTATTTATGCGGTGACATCAGACGGAAATACATATGCTTCGGCAAACTCAATCGATTACAGAAGGCCCGAGCTGTTTGAATGGAAGGTTAAGCCCGAATCGGGAGCCGCCGCCTCAAGTACACCATACAGCGACTGGAATTTGCTTTTAAGAAATGCAAATCTTGTGATTAAACATTTTAAAGGGAGAGACGATATAACAATACCGTATAACACCGAGCTTTATGGGGATATGTGCGGCAGGAATATAAATATACTTGGTTCATATGAAGCGGATATATACGGAAATCCGCTTAATCCGCCGCGAGGAATAGCTATACGCAAGGATAAAACCGTATACGCGTGGAGGTACAACGCGCTTAACTATATAATATGCTGTTTGAATAACACGGACAGCGAAACGGATGTAACAAACAGTAATTATGCCGATAAATTTACAAGCGGCAAGCCTTTATACGCAAGGTATCTGACCGCTTTGTCGGATAAGCTTAATGCAATAACATAAATATATCAGGAGGTTTTACAATGAAAGTAAAGATTACCGCAGGGAAAAAAGAAAAAATACTGAAATGCAGCGAGCCTGTAGAACAGCTAATCAAGCAGAGCACTTCATCAAAATGGGTTTTGGCATTTGTGATGCGCGAGGAAATGAATACGGATGATATTGATGAATTTTTCGGCTCGGGGAATATTGATGCTCTTGAATTTGAAGCTGAGGACAGCATGGGCACAAAATGGACAATAAGCGGATATCAAACGCTTAATTCTGCATCAATCAGAAGAACATCTGACGGAGGAACATCTGTAGAGGTTCAGCTTATAAAAACAATGAGCGGGGGCGGCGAATATGGAACAGTTTAGCGGTGAAACAAGAAATACCTTTTCTTTTGTGTATGAACGTATTTTAAAGCCGAATGAAACGGTTATAGTAAAAATGCCGCGTGTTTCTGCCAATAAACGCAGCGTAAACGATATAGGCTGGGCTTGTGACAATGATGACCTTAAACTTTACGGAACACTATCAAACCACCCCGAATCGCCGACGGCTTTATGGCAAGAAATTTCAGCATTTGATGATATTAATAAAACCGTTGCGTATCTGAAAATTATAAACGCGGATAGCATAAGCCGAATATGTATCCGGGCAATACTGTGTTGAGGTGAGAAAGATGATTGGTAATTTGTCAAAGCATAAAAGGAATAACGATGATACATATAGACGAAGTGAGATTGATTTAATTGTGAGCAACGCCAAAAAGAGCGCGGTAAAATATGCCGAGGAACTGGCGGAAAAGAAGCTTGATAAAGACGAAAATAAGGGTTTATCGGCAAATGATTATACCGATTCCGATAAGGCGGAAGTTGCAAAAGTCAAGGACAAAGTCGATAAAGTAAGCGGAAAGGGGTTATCGACAAACGATTACACCAACGCAGAAAAAGCCGAGGTCGCAAAGGTTAAGGATAAGGTTGATAAGGTAAGTGGAAAGGGCTTATCGACCAATGACTTTACATCTGCGTATAAGACAAAGCTTGACAATTTGGATACAACTTTAAGCGCAAAAGTTGATAAAGTCACAGGTAAAGGATTGTCAAAAAACGATTTTACCGATGACTACAAGGCAAAGCTTGATAACCTCAATACAAATATATCCGAGACACTTGCGGGCAAGGCGGATAAAACAGAGGTTTTAAC
>ERZ773108.2132-NODE-2132-length-17722-cov-7.189506_pt1 | contig 17722 bp, 18 predicted proteins | sample MGYA00580570_ERZ773108 | MGnify/ENA primary metagenome ERZ773108 (study PRJEB29015, sample SAMEA2737840) | human gut metagenome | biome: human gut; feature: human-associated habitat; material: faeces | place: China | collected 2012 ...
TCGACGACTTTCATCGCGGGCCGGGCCTTGAGGTATTCGCCGCACTGCATCAGGGCGATCGGGTGCGAGTGTACCTCGCGGATGTCGGCGATTTGCTGTCCCGGAAGCGCCGCCAGCACGTGCGAGATGCGGAGCTTGTACTCGCCGATGACCGTCAGCGTGCTGCGGCGCAGCAGTTCGTGGTTAGGCAGCAGGCTTCCGGCAATGGTGTTTTCGATGGCCGCCACCCCCAGCAGCTCCGCGTCGGCCGCCATGCGGGCGAACTGCTCGTCGAAACTCACGCAGGGCAGCACTTCGACCTCTTCGCCGGGGAAACTTCCGTGCGCCGCCGTCTCGTGGAAACAACCCGCTATCCCCTGTATCGTTATCCGTTTCATCTTCTGAATCGCATTAAAAAATCCCGCTCTTCTGCAGAACGGGATTCTTCGTGTTTTCACTCTATTGTTTTATACAGTTAATTGCATGCCATCCCGCTTCTTCCCTTGCTATAAAAGAAAAAGTAAAAGAAATAATATGCAAAACCGTAAAGTCTCATTGTCTCCTTGGTGGATTAACCTCTGGCAAATGTAGTGAAATATTCCCGAAATCCAAATTTTCAGCCCTGTTTTTTGCCTGTCACGGCCAGTTTGCGCTCCCTGAAACGCTTCTTGAACTGCTGGCGGCGTCCGAACAGAAGCCTGAAAAACGTGCCCCGCAGCAGCGTGTCGTCCATATCCCACTGCCGCGTTTCGGCGTAGCGGTCGAGGATGTATAGAAACGCCACGGCCGGGCAGCTCAGCCGCCGCAGGTTGATCATGCATTCGTCGGGGCGGAGCGGCCGCCGGAGGAATTTCATGCGGTTTATGTCGATCAGCTGGAAATGGTAGCGTCCCGTCGCCTCGTCGTGCCGCCAGAGGATGTTGGTCTGGTTGAAATCCTCGTGGCAGATCCCTTTTTCGTGCAGCCGGACGGTGAAACGGGCGAATGCTTCGAGCATGGGCAGCGAATCGGAGGTCGGGAACCGTTCCGTAGCCGCCGTGAGCGGTGCGTAGTCCGATCGGCGGGATACGAAATAGGTCTCCGTTATCAGCCCGTTGCGGCGGTATTCGCTCCATGCGACGGGTTCGGGCGTGTCGATTTCCAGCTCGCGCAGGCGCAGGGCGTGTTCGTAGGCGCGGCGGGCCTTGCTCTTGCGGAAAAACGAGTACATGACGGCATTGAACGCGCTGGGCCGTTTGTAACGCTTGACCACGAGCCGTTCGCCTCCGATGTCGAAGGCGCGTATCTGATTGCGGCCGTCGTGAAGCACTTCGCCCGACGCCGGGAAAAGCTCCGGAAGCTGCCGGACGAACTGCCGCAGGTGTTCCATGCCGGGATTGACCGTAATTTTCATGTCCGTATTCATTTACACGGCAAAGTTACGGCAAACGATCGGCTTGGATAGTCCATTTTGGGCGCAGTATTGGCTGATTGGGCGGCAATCGGGCTTCGGATTGTTTGTTTTGTCGCTTTTCGTCTGCCTGAAGCGGCTGCCCCTTCCGGAGACTTCCGCATGGGACGCGGCGTCTCGGCGGCCGGCGGACCCCAGCGTGCGTCTCCGCATTTGGCATCTCGGCAGCCTGCCCACCCCAGCGTGCATCTCCGCATTTGGCGTCTTGGCAGCCAACGCCCCTCCCCGGCCTGCATCTTTCGCATTGGGCATCTCCGCAGCCGGCGGACCGCTGCCGTCCGCTCCGCCTGTTCCCTGTCAGGCCTTTCCGCCGAAATGAAAAAAGGATTACGTGACACGTAATCCTTGCTTTGCGAGCTGTTGACGAGGATTGAACTCGTGACCTCTTCCTTACCAAGGAAGTGCTCTACCACTGAGCTACAACAGCAACATTTCTCATTCGAGTGGTGCAAAAGTACATAAGAAAAATGAAAAGACCAAAAATTTGTGCGGTTTTCGCAATTATTTTCTATCTTTACTTTTGAATTATAACTCTAAACCCATGAAACGTATACTGATAATAGGCGCCGGAGGCCAGATAGGTTCCGAGCTGACGGTTTACCTGCGCAAAATCTACGGCGACCGCAACGTCGTCGCCACCGACATGCGCGAATGCAAGGCTCTCGGCGAAGCGGGGCCTTTCGAAGTGCTCAACGCCCTCGACGCTACGGCCATGGCCTCGGTGGTCGCCCGTTACCATATCGACTCGATCTTCAACCTCGTGGCGCTGCTCTCGGCCGTCGGCGAGCGCAATCCCCAGATGGCGTGGAACGTCAACATGGGTGCGCTGAACAACTCGCTCGAAGTGGCCCGCCAGCACCACTGCGCGCTCTTCACGCCCAGCTCGATCGGCGCCTTCGGCCCCACCTCGCCCAAGGACCGGACCCCGCAGGATACCATCATGCAGCCCACGACGATCTACGGCATCTGCAAGGTCACGGGCGAAATGCTGGGCAACTACTACCACCACAAATACGGCGTCGATACCCGCTCGGTGCGTTTTCCGGGCATTATTTCGAACGTCACGCTGCCCGGCGGCGGCACGACCGACTATGCGGTCGAGATCTACTACGAGGCCATCCGCTCCGGGCGGTTCACCTGCCCCGTGCCGCCGGACGTCTATATGGACATGATCTACATGCCCGACGCGCTGCGCGCCTGCGTCGAACTGATGGAGGCCGATCCCGCGAAACTCGTTCACCGCAACAGCTTCAACATCGCCTCGATGAGCTTCACGCCGGAGATCATCTGCGCCGAGATCAGGAAGCGTCTGCCCGATTTCACGATGGATTACGACGTCGATCCCGTCAAGAAGGAGATCGCCGAGAGCTGGCCCAATTCGCTGGACGACACCTGCGCCCGCGAGGAGTGGGGCTGGAAACCCGAATGGGACCTTTCGCGCATGACCGACGACATGCTGGCGCACATCCGGACGAAACTGGCTGCCGAATGAGTCTGTCCGGCGGCCGTCCTGCGGTAACGCGTGTCGCCGAGACCGCTTCGAGCTGGGACGGCGCGCCGCTTCCGGCCTATCCGGCGGGGCGGCCGCAGGTGACGATTCTCCGGGCGACGATTCCGCCGCATGCGACACTCCCGCGGCACACGCATGCCGTCGTCAATGCCGGCGTGATCCTCCGCGGCGAACTGACCGTGGTCTCCGACAACGGGACGGAGCGGACTTTCCGCGCCGGCGAGGGTATCGTGGAGCTGGTCGGCACGGTCCATTACGGCGAAAACCGCGGCGACGGGGAGACCGAGATGGTGATGTTTTACGCCGGAACGGAGGGCGTGCCGCTCTCCGAGAGTGCGGATCTATAACCGAAAGTTATGACGACGAGACGAATTACGCGGACCATAGCCCTTTTTGTGCTGTTGCTGACAGCTGCGGTTATCGGCGGGAGTTTCTATATGCTCGGCTTCTCGCTGCGCCCTGAAGAGACGATGCGGGCGAAAAATGCGACGGCCTATGAATATATGTACGCCGAGTATCCTTTCCTGCGTCCGTGGACGGACAGCCTCGAACGGGCCGGAGCGTTGCGCGATACGGTGATCGTCGATCCGCAGGGTGTGCGGCTACACGCGCTCTACGCCGCGGCTCCCGAACCGACCGACCGCACGGCCGTCATCGTCCACGGATATACCGACTGCGCCGTGCGGATGCTGATGATCGGCTACCTCTATAATCACGACCTGCGTTACAACATCCTGCTGCCCGACCTGCATTACCACGGCCGGAGCGAAGGCCGGGCGATCCGCATGGGCTGGCTCGACCGGCTGGACGTGCTGCGCTGGATGGAAGTCGCCAACGCGCTTTTCGGCGGCAATACGCAGATGGTCGTCCACGGTATCTCGATGGGTGCCGCCACGACGATGATGGTTGCAGGCGAGCCGCAGCGCCCCTATGTGAAGTGTTTTGTCGAGGACTGCGGCTACACGAGCGTCTGGGACGAGTTCTCGAACGAGCTGAAAACCTCGTTCGGACTTCCCGCATTCCCGCTGATGTACACTGCGAGCTGGCTCTGTGATCTAAAATACGGCTGGAATTTCCGCGAGGCTTCGGCGCTGGCGCAGGTGGCCAAGTGCGAACTTCCGATGCTCTTCATCCACGGCGACGCCGACGATTACGTGCCTACGTGGATGGTCTATCCGCTCTATGAAGCCAAGCCGGGCGAAAAGGAGCTGTGGCTCGTTCCCGGAGCCGGACACGCCTACTCCTACCGGGACAACAGGGAGGAATACACCGCCGTCGTCCGGGCGTTCGTCGGAAAATACGTCCGCTGATTCCGCGGCCGCCCGGTCCGTGCTGGAGCCGTAACCGCCTCGGACCGCATGGACTCCGATCGGTCGCAGGAGACCGGTCCGCCGATCCGACAACGGCTGCGGTCCCGATAACAGTGCTGGCCTGACAACGGTGCAGCCCTCAAAGGGACCGCAGCTCTGAAAACGGTGCCGAACCCGAAATCGGCTGCGGTCCTGACAACGGTGCGCCCCGCATGAAACCCCAAGGCCGGAACTTCTCTGAAGTTCCGGCCTTGACATCTTCCGGATTTGCGGACCGTTCCCGGAAGTGCCGGGAAGAGGGGCGGCCGCGAAAATCCGCCTATCCGGGGCGCCTAATTGGAGGCGAGCTTTTTCACCGTTCCGGAGAACGATCCCGTCACCAGATAGGGCATCGGGTGGTCGTCGCCCGTCGAGAACGACACTTCGTAGTCCGTTCCGTTCGACGTTTTCAGGGTCAGCGAACCGTTGGTCATCGGGGCATGGGGCGTGCGGCCGCTGTAGAACCACGTGTTCACGGCCCGGAGATTTCCGCCGCCGAGCTCTTCCCGTGTGCCGGGCAGGAAGCCGGGCGTGTCGTCCGAGGTCGCTTTGTAGGTGCCCGACGGAATGTATTCCTGCCCCGGAGCCGTTTTCAGCCTGAACCAGAGGTAGTAACCCGTCGCGCCCTGCGTCGCGTAGCACTCCTTTTCGTAGAAGTGCAGGTCCCAGCGGTCGTACCGGGCCGTACATTCGTCCGTGATCTTCTTGATCGAAACCACCGGCGCGTCGGCGTTCATCGCATAGTCGGCATTCAGTTTCGAGTCGCCGCGGTAAGAGTCGTTTATGCGGTTTTCGAATTCAAGCGCTCCGCGGTAGCTGACGCGCAGCGTGCTGTCGTCTTCGTCGATGAACTCCGCCTTGATCGTGGTGATGCCGTTGTCGGTCTTGATCCGCATCTTTCCGCCGACGATGGCGTGGGGCGTTGTGGAACCCTCCTCTTCGTCAGGCTCGTTCCAATAGGTGCCGAACAGAGCCGGCATGCCGAAGGAATCGGTTCCGAGAAATCCCTCGATGAATACGCCTGCCTTGTTGTCGGTGGATTTGCCGATGGTGTATTCGCCGTCCAGCGGACGCGCGCTTTTCGGATCGGTCGCCAGTACGCTCAGGAAGTCGATGTCGAGCCGGTACTTGTAGGGCGCGGCATCGGCCTGATCGAGGTCTGCGTCGGTCAGCACCAGATAGTAGTCGCCGGCCGCATCGCCCCAGTAGGTGTGGTAATAGGTGCCGTAGGCGTGGGGGAGTGCGAGGTAATCGGGATCGGTCTCTCCGCCGTCTCCGCCGTTTTCATTGTCGTCGTTGCTGCATGCGGCGAAGGCCGTCAGGGCCAGCGCGGCGGTCAGGAGCAGTGATTTTCTGAAGATCTGCATAGGTCGTAACGTATTTGGGGATTAGTTTTTGAATCCGGGTTCTCCGGTGTAGGTGAACGAAAACGTCTCTTCGGCCCCGTCGTCGCGGAGCGTTCCCTCTATTTTCCAGCTTTCGCCGACGGTCGAGACGGTGAACGATCCCGACGTGGCGACGTAGGTGGCTTCGTCGGTTTTCCAGTAGGTGCCGGCGGCCCGGCCGCTCTGGGAGATGTAGCCTGAGCGGAACGTGAAGGTTTCGTTGGCGTATTTTCCCGCTTCCGAACGCAGGTCGATCGTGTATTTGCCGTCGCTGGGCAGCGGCGCCGCCGGATCGGCGGCCGGCACGCTGCGGAGCTGCGAATGCAGTTCGACCCTTTCGTTGCCGCCGCGGAGCATGTAGGTGTCGGCCGCAATGCCGTAGTCGTCGGGATAGTAGTCGCCGAAGACCATCGACAGCCGTTCGTACACGACCGGGTCTTCCTCTCCGGATTCGTTTGCGAAGGCCAGCGCGCCGCTCCACGAGAACGAGAGGGCGGTTTTGTCCCCGTCGGTCACCTCGCCCGACAGGGTGAAGGTCCCGTCGCCCGATGCTGCGGGCGCGAGCGTCATGCTGCCCGCACGGATCGCGAACTTCGTTTTCTGCCCGGCCTGATTCGCGCTCCGGACCTCGACGCCGCTTTTGACGGTTTCCCACGAGGATGCCTCCGGCGCGAACGTTCCCGCCCGGCGGGTCTCCGCCGCCGTGTAAACGCCCGCTTCGGGCATCGCGGCGGAGGGTTTGGGGGCTTTGACGCTCGTCAGATCCGCCTCCAGCACGTCTCCGTCCGCATTGGTCAATGTCAGACGGTAATTGCCCTCTCCGGTTTGGTATTTGTCTCCGAGGTAAACCGCCTGCGAGACGGTCGAGAACTCGATGGTATAATTTACGGCCCGCACGGGCGGCTCCTTCTCCTTGTCGTCGGAACAGGACGCGGAAGACAGTACTGCGGCCGCCAGCAGCGGCAGCAGCAAGGTTTTTTCTATTCTCTCCATAATTAACCTGATTTGATTGTGATTGGTCCGGCATCGGCATAGTGCCGCTCGGCAGCAAAAATAGAAATACCCCCTTTCTTGTCAAAACAAAGCCGGGGGTCAAATCGGGTGTGGGGCGTTGCTGTTAAGTACTTGTTATTTAGTCCGATGACTCTGTCCGGTCCCGCCCGGACCGGGGTATATCCGATGTCTCCGCGTCGCTTTGCGTCCGGAATTCCGCGCCCTTGCGACTCTTTTCTCCGGAGCTGCCGTTTTCCGGCAACGCATGCCGGAAACGAAAGAAACCCGGTCTCGAAAGACCGGGTTTCTTTGTCGGAATGTTGCGGATTAAGCCTTGCCGGCCGAACCCAGCACGCTCTCGCACTTGTGCATGTAGAGTTTCTTCAGCTCGTCGCGGGCCGGACCCAGATATTTGCGGGGGTCGAACTCGGCGGGCTGGTCTACGAAGATCTTGCGGATGGCTGCGGTCATCGCCAGACGGCCGTCCGAGTCGATGTTGATCTTGCAGACGGCGCTCTTGGCAGCCTTGCGGAGCTGCTCTTCGGGAATGCCTACGGCATCCTTCAGCGCACCGCCGTGCGTGTTGATGATCTTCACGTACTCCTGCGGAACCGACGACGATCCGTGCAGCACGATGGGGAAGCCCGGAAGCTCCTTCTCGATCTCGGCCAGAATGTCGAAACGCAGTTCGGGCGGAACGAGGATGCCCTCGGCGTTGCGGGTGCACTGTTCGGGCTTGAACTTGTTGGCGCCGTGCGAGGTGCCGATCGAGATGGCCAGCGAATCTACGCCGGTCTTGGATACGAAATCCACGACGTCCTTGGGATCGGTGTAGGTGTGGTGCTCGGCCGAAACCTCGTCCTCCACACCGGCCAGTACGCCCAGCTCGCCTTCTACCGTCACGTCGAACTGGTGTGCGTAATCGACCACCTGCTTGGTGAGCGCCACGTTCTCCTCATAGGGGAGGTGCGAACCGTCGATCATCACCGACGAGAAGCCCATGTCGATGCAGCTCTTGCAAAGCTCGAACGAGTTGCCGTGGTCGAGGTGCAGAACGATCGGAATGTTCTTGCCCAGTTCCTTGGCATATTCGACGGCGCCCTGAGCCATGTAGCGGAGCAGGGTCTGGTTGGCGTACTTGCGCGCGCCCGACGACACCTGAAGAATTACCGGCGACGAAGCCTCCACGCAAGCCTGAATGATGGCCTGCATCTGCTCCATGTTGTTGAAGTTGAATGCCGGGATGGCATAACCGCCCTTGATGGCCTTTGCGAACATCTCACGGGTGTTCACAAGACCCAAATCTTTGTAGGATACCATAGTAATTTAATTTATGCAGTGAATTGTTTCTCTCGAAAAACCGCACAAATTTAATAAATATTCTAATTAATTGCGCCTGTTCGGGCTATTTTATTCGCCTTTTTGTGAAAAAAATAACAGACGGCCGGAAATTGTTGCGCAATCCGGATTGTTTTTTGTATTTTTGCATGGCTTTAGCTCCGGGGGATTCCCGAATCGCGGACGGGCTTCCGCGCCCCGCGGCGGTCGAAGCGTCGGGGCGGACTGTAAGGATTGCAAGGATATTGATACTACAAACATAAACAAACTACCATTATGGCTGATTTTATTTATCAGGAGCCGTTCCCCGTGGGGGAGGACAAAACCGAGTACCGTCTTTTGACGAAGGATTACGTGAAGGTCGTCGAGTGCGACGGACGTAAAATCCTGAAGGTGGACCCCGCGGGTCTCGAACTGTTGTCGAAGGCCGCTTACTGCGACGTGTCGTTCTATCTGCGCGCCGCGCACCTGCAGAAACTGCGCAACATCCTCGAAGATCCCGAAGCTACCGACAACGACAAGTTCGTGGCCTACACCATGCTGCTGAATCAGGTCGTTGCGGCCGAGGGCGAGCTGCCGACCTGTCAGGACACCGGCACGGCCATCTGCATCGGCCATAAGGGCGAGGACGTCTACACGGGGGCCGACGACGCCGCGTGCATCGCGAAGGGCGTTTACGAAACCTACAAGGACCGCAACCTGCGCTATTCGCAGGTCGTGCCCTTCACGATGACCGACGAGAAGAATTCGGGCACCAACCTGCCGGCCCAGATCGACATCTACGGCGGCCGTCCGGGCATGGAATACGAATTCCTCTTCATCACCAAGGGCGGCGGCTCGGCCAACAAAACCTTCCTCTACCAGCAGACCAAGGCGCTGCTGAACGAGGAGTCGCTCACGAAATTCATCAAACAGCATATCTTCGACCTCGGCACGTCGGCCTGCCCGCCCTACCACCTCGCGATCTGCATCGGCGGCACGTCGGCCGAAATGTGCCTTTCGACCGTGAAGAAGGCCTCGGCCGGCTACCTCGACGAGCTGCCCACTTCGGGCAACGAGGGAGGCCGCTGCTTCCGCGACCTCGAATGGGAGGAGAAGGTGCTCAGGATCTGTCAGGAGAGCGGCGTCGGCGCGCAGTTCGGCGGCAAGTACCTCGTACACGACGTGCGCGTGATCCGCGCCCCGCGCCATGCGGCTTCGTGCCCCGTGGCCATCGGCGTCAGCTGCTCGGCGGACCGTAACATCAAGGCCAAGATCACGCCCGACGGCATCTTCCTCGAAGCGCTGGAGAAGAACCCCGCCCGCTTCCTGCCCGCCGAGGCGCCCGCCATGTCGCCCGCCGTGGACATCGACCTCGACGAAGGCATGGACAAGGTCCGCGAAATCCTTACCAAATATCCGATCAAGACGCGCCTGAACCTGAAGGGCACGCTGATCGTGGCGCGCGACATCGCCCACGCCCGCATCAAGCAGATGCTCGACGAGGGCAAGCCCATGCCCGAATACTTCAAGAAGCACCCGGTGTACTACGCGGGTCCGGCCAAGACGCCGGAGGGCATGGCTTCGGGCTCGTTCGGCCCCACGACGGCCGGACGCATGGACCCCTACGTGGATCTGTTCCAGTCGCACGGCGGTTCGCTGGTGATGGTGGCCAAGGGCAATCGCTCGCAGCAGGTCACCGACGCCTGCCGCAAGCACGGCGGTTTCTACCTCGGTTCGATCGGCGGCCCGGCGGCTATTCTGGCCAAGAACTCGATCAAGTCGGTCGAGGTCGTGGACTTCCCCGAACTGGGCATGGAGGCTGTCCGCAAGATCTACGTCGAGAACTTCCCGGCGTTCATCATCGTCGACGACAAGGGCAACGACTTTTTTGCCGATTTCAAACATTAAAAAACGGCCCGGAGATATACTAACGGGCAAAAGTTTACGTTGTAAAATCTGAAGAAAGATTTTATTGTAAGGCTCAATGAGAGATTTCATTGCGAAAATATCCCTGACGGCGCTCTTCGCGCTGGCGATCTTCTCGGCATCGGCTGCCGAGAAGGTCACTTTTGAGGCCAGCTCTCCGCTGACGGTCGCCGTCGGCGAAGCGTTCCGCGTGGAGTTCGCGCTCAACGCCTATCCCGACAAGGGGACGTTCAAGGCGCCTTCGTTCGACGGATTCGACGTGATCGCCGGCCCGGCCGAGTCGTCGGGCCAGTCGATCCAGATCGTCAACGGAGCGATGACCAAAAGCATCAATTACACGATCACCTACGTCCTGCTTCCGCAGGCTGCGGGCAACGTCACCGTCGGGGCTGCCGAAGTCACGGTGGACGGCACCGTCTACCGTTCCAACGCCCTGCCGATCGAGATCGTGAACGAGGGCAAGTCCCCCGGCGCCGGCGGCACGCAGTCCCGGCCGCGCGAGGACTCCTCGCCGGACGTTACGGCGCAGAACCAGATCGCCAAGGACGACATTCTGCTGCGCGCCGTCGTGTCGCGGACCTCGGTCTACAAGGGCGAGCCGCTGCGCGTGACGTTCAAGCTGTACGAGCGGGTGCCGGTCGTGGGATACAACGACGTGAAATTCCCGTCGTTCAACGGATTCTGGGCGCAGGAGCTCAATACCGACAATGCCCGGCGCCAGCGCGAGACCTTCAACGGCAAGGTCTATGAGACGCTCGTGGCCAAGGAGTACCTGCTCTACCCGCAGCAGGCCGGGACGCTCGTGATCGAGCCGGCCGAACTGACGGCCGTGGCGCAGGTCGTGGTGCCGGGACGCCGCAACGTGGATCCCTTCTTCGGGGGCGGTCCCGACTTCGTCAACGTGCCCCGCAAGGTGCAGAGTCCGCGCATCAACATCGCCGTCAAGCCGCTGCCAGCGGGCGCTCCCGCCAGCTTCAGCGGCGCCGTGGGCAGTTTCACGATGGACGCCGTGCTTCCGCAGGAGCGGCTGGCCGCCAACTCCGCGGCGACCTATACGGTGAAGATCTCCGGCACGGGCAACCTTACGTTCGTGCAGGCCCCCAAACTGACGCTCCCCGCTTCGTTCGAGCAGTATAACGTCAAGACCACCGAGTCGATCAACACCTCGGCGGCCGGCATCTCCGGCTACCGCCAGTTCGAATATCCCTTCATCGCGCGCGCCGAAGGCACGTACGAGGTGGAACCCGTCGAATTCAGCTATTTCGACCCGTCGCGCATGCAGTACATGACGCTGAAGTCGAAGGCGCTGGAGCTGGAGATCACGCCCGACGCCAAGGGCGGCGGCGACGCTCTCGTGGTGCAGGGCCGCGGCATGTCGAAGGAGGAGGTCAAGCTGCTCGGACAGGATATCCGCTTCATCAAGCTGGGCAGTCCGCAGCTGCGTTCGGTCCGCGAACCGTTCCTCTTCAGCGCGGCCTACTGGGTGCTGTTCTTCGGCATCCTGATCCTCTTCGCAATGGTCTACGTCGCGCTGCGCCGGCAGATCCGCGAGTCGCAGAACGTGGCCCTGCTGCGGGGCAAGCGCGCCAACAAGGTCGCCGTGCAGCGTTTCCGCGCCGCCAAACGCTACATGGAGGAGCAGAACCGCCATGCGTTCTACGAGGAGATGCTCCGCGCGTTGTGGGGCTACATGAGCGACAAGTTCAACATTCCGGTCGCCAACCTCACGAAAGAGAACGTCCGCGAGGAGCTGCACAAACGGGGCGTCTCGTCCGAAGAGTCGCAGCGTTTCACGGCCATCATCACCAAGTGCGACGAGGCGCAGTATTCGCCGGCCGCATCGGCCCGGATGACCGAGGTCTACGGCGAGGGCGTCGATATCATTTCGCGGATCGAAGCGATGATAAAACGATAGGAACAGCTATGAAAAAACGAATTTCAGTTTGTCTCGTCCTGCTGCTGGGGTGTCTGGCATCCTATGCGCAGGAGCCTGCCGACAGCCTTGCGCAGCCGGCAGCGGAGCAGAGCGAGTCCGCGCCCCGGCCCACGACCGATGAGTTGTGGGACATGGCCAACACGGCCTATATCAACGGCAATTTCCATTCGGCCGCCGAAGTCTACGAAGAGATTCTTTCCCGCGGGGTAAGCTCCGTGAAACTCTACTATAACCTCGCCAATGCCTACTTCAAGGAGGACCGCATTGGCAAGGCCATCCTCTATTACAAACGGGCGCTGCGGCTGGCGCCCGGCAACGACGACATCCGCCACAACCTGAGCGTCGCCGAAGCCCGCACGAAGGACAACATCGAGGACATCCCCGAATTCTTCTTCGTGACGTGGATGCGCGAAGCCCGCCACACGATGAGCTGTACGGCGTGGAGCGTCCTTTCGCTGGTGCTGCTGGCCTGCGCGCTGGCGCTGTTTCTGGTCTACCTGCTGGCCCAGCGGCTTTCGCTGCGCAAGGCCGGGTTCTACGGCACCGTCGTCGCCGTGCTGTTGTGCATGCTGACGACGTGGTTCGCGCTGGGCGAACGCCGCGAGATGCTCGACGACACTTCGGCCGTGGTCATGACCGCTTCTACGGCGGTCAAGAGTTCGCCCGACAAGTCGTCCACCGACCTTTTCGTGCTGCACGAAGGCACGGTCGTGACGATCACGAACCGGCTCGACGACTGGTGCGAAGTGGTGATCGCCGACGGCAAGAAAGGGTGGCTGGAGTGCCGCAAAATCGAAACGATCTGAATGTCTAAATTACTACAGGACGTCGTCGGCGAGTTGTCGAAGCTTCCGGGCGTGGGGCGCCGTACGGCGCTGCGCCTCGCCATCCACATCCTGCGCATGGAGCGGGAGTCGGTGGCCGAAATGACGGAGAGCATCGACCGTTTCCGCAATGACGTGAAATACTGCGCCGAGTGCAACAACCTTTCGGACGAGGAGGTGTGCCCGATCTGTCTGGACGACGAGCGCGACCGGACCACGATCTGCGTCGTGGAGCAGGTCGCCGACGTGCTTTCGATCGAGAATACCCACCAGTACAAGGGGCTCTACCACGTGCTGGGCGGGGTCATTTCGCCGATGCAGGGCATTTCGCCTTCGGATCTGAAGATCGACCTGCTGACCGAACGCATCGCCCGCGGCGGCGTGAAGGAGGTGATCCTCGCCATTTCGACTTCGGTCGAGGGCGAGACGACGCTCTTCTACCTGATGAACCGCCTGCGGCAGTTCCCCGGCGTGAAAGTCACCTCGATCGCCCGCGGCATCGGCTTCGGCGACGAGCTGGAATACGTCGACGAGCTGACCATCACGCATGCTTTGCGGAACCGCCGCGAAGTCGAATGATTCGCGGCCCGATAAATAAACGGTACGAAAAATGAAAAGAGGAATAATGACCCTCGCGGCGTTGGCCGCCATGTTGTGGAGCCTGCCCGCTGCGGCGCAGGAGGAATACCGGCAACCCGCGCTGGAGAATCCCGAATCGTGGAGCGTCGTGGTGATCCCCGACCTGCAGGGATATGCCAAGAACGAAGCCAGCCAGCCCATCGCCCGCCTGATGACGGCGTGGATCGCCGACAACATCGAGCGGCTGAACGTTCGGATGGTGCTCTGCGTGGGCGACGTGGTCGAGCAGAACGACCGCATCGGCAACGGTTTTTCAGGCGATCTGACCTCGGTGCGCCAATGGCAGGGCATGGCCGATGCGTTCGACGTGCTGGACGGCCGCGTGCCCTATCTGGTCGCCACCGGCAACCACGACTACACCTATACCCGCAGCGGCGCGCGGCGCACGCACCTGAACGAATATTTCCCGATCGGCCGCAACCCGCTCAACGCGGCGGCGATCTGTCAGTTCGGACTCGATTCGGACGAGAATCCCGCCGTCGAGAACTGCGCCTTCGAACTGAAGGCCCCCGACGGCAAGGACTACCTTTTCCTGAATATGGAGTTCGCGCCCCGCGATACGGTGATGAAGTGGGCGCAGCAGGTGGCGGGGCTGGAGGAGTACGCCGATCACCGGATCGTGCTGATGACCCACGCTTACCTCGATGCCAAGGACCAGCGGCTGTCCGGTCCCTGCAAGGTGACGAGCTACGAGCCGCTGGTGCGCAACGGCAGGATCGTGAAGATCAAGGGACTGCCGCTTCCCGACGCCAGCAACGGCGAGGAGCTCTGGCAGAAACTGGTCCGCCCGGCTTCCAACATCGAACTGGTGGTCTGCGGCCACATTTCGGGAAGCGGGTTCCGCACCGACAGAAACAGCGCCGGAAAAGACGTACACCAGATGCTCTTCGACGCGCAGTCGATGGGCGGCGGTTACGAGGGTAACGGCGGCGACGGCTGGATACGCATTCTGGAGTTTATGCCCGACGGCGTGACGGTGAAGGCGACGACTTTCTCGCCCCTGTTCGCCATTTCGCCCACTACGCGGCAGTTCGCTTGGATGCGCGACGCGAAGAACGAATTTACGTTCCGCTTCAGCAAATAAGACCCGGGTACGGGATCGTACCCAATTTAAAATAGTTTCAGTTATGGAATTTCTGACAAACGACAAACTCACGATCGTGGGCGCGGCCGGTATGATCGGCTCGAACATGGCCCAGACGGCGCTGATGATGCGCCTTACGCCGAACATCTGCCTGTATGACCCGTACGCTCCCGCGCTCGAAGGCGTGGCCGAGGAGCTTTATCACTGCGCGTTCGAAGGGGTGAACATCACTTGGACGAGCGATATCAGGGAGGCTCTTACGGACGCTTCGTATGTCGTTTCGTCGGGCGGCGCGGCGCGCAAGGCGGGCATGACGCGCGAAGACCTGCTGAAAGGCAATACCGAGATCGCCGCGCAGCTGGGCAAGGACATCAAGACCTACTGCCCCGGTGTGAAGCATGTGGTCGTGGTTTTCAATCCCGCCGACATCACGGGACTGGTAACGCTGATCTATGCGGGCATCCGTCCCTCGCAGCTTTCGACCCTTGCCGCGCTGGACAGCACGCGCCTGCGTTCGGAGCTGGCCAAGTATTTCAAGATTTCGCCCGACGAAATCCGCAACTGCCGCACCTACGGCGGCCACGGCGAGCAGATGGCCGTCTTCGCCTCGACGACGCTCGTCGCCGGACGTCCCCTTTCGGAGCTGATCGGCCATGAAATGCCCGAAGGCGACTGGCACGACCTGCAGCAGCGTGTGATTCAGGGCGGCAAGCATATCATCGACCTGCGCGGCCGCTCGTCGTTCCAAAGCCCGGCCTACCTGTCGATCTGCATGATCGCTGCGGCCATGGGCGGCAAGCCGTTCGGCTATCCGGCCGGCGTATTCGTGCACAACGATGAGTTCAAGCATATCCTGATGGCGATGGAGACCCAGATCACCAAGGAGGGCGTCAGCTACAAGAACGTGCAGGGCACGGCCGAGGAGAACAAGACCCTCGCCGCCAGCTACGAACACCTCTGCAAACTGCGCGACGAGGTGATTTCGATGGGTATCATCCCGCCCGTGGAGGAATGGCGCAGCCTGAATCCGCACCTGAAATAGAGGCGGCGAGCCGTATGAAAAAGGGAAGGACTTTCCGAAAGTCCTCCCTTTTTCTGTCGTCAGGCTGCGCCCGTGCTTCGTCTCAGGGCTTCGCCTGAAATACGGCCCGCAGTTCGCCGTCGCTCAGCAGGAGCAGCATCGGTCCGTCCATATCGTAGTGCGTCGTCGATTCGAGCGCCTTGGTGAACGCGTCCTCCTGCTCCATGCCGGGGCATACCATCATCGTCGATGCCAGCGGCCCGATCTTCAGCGCGCCCTTCTCGGTCGCTTCGTACCTCCCCATGATGCGGTTGCAGGCGCCGATGCCCGCGATGCGGTTCTCTTCGGCCAGAAACGTAAGCGTGAATTTGCCCTCTTCGGGTTTGACGGCCTTGCCGCCCAGCTGAATGAGCTGCCATTCGGTGCCGACGAGCGGCCTGCGGTTTTTCTTCTGGTAGGAACGGCAGCTGCAGCACCCTGCGGCGAGGGCCGCAACGGCGGCGAGGGCCGCGATTTTCAGCAAAATCTTCATAGTATATTATTATATATGTGTTGTGCAAATATAGGGAATAAATCGTACCTTTGTGTAAAATTTGAAAAATACCCGTTATGAAGAAGATTATCGCATCGCCCCATGCGCCCAAAGCCGTGGGACCCTACTCGCAGGCCGTCGAAGCCGGCGGCGCGCTCTATGTTTCGGGCCAGCTTCCGATCGACGGCGCCACCAGTAAAATGGACGAAGGCGTCGAAGCCCAGACGCACCGGTCGCTTACGAACCTGCGCCACATCCTCGAAGAGGGCGGCTATACGCTCGGCGACGTGGTCAAGACCACCGTCCTGCTGCAGAACATCGGCGATTTCGCCGCGATGAACGCCGTTTACGCCCGGTTCTTTACCGAGCGGATGCCCGCCCGCGTGTGCTATCAGGTGGCGGCGCTTCCGATGGGCGCGCTGGTCGAGATCGACGCCGTGGCGGTGAAGTAGCCGGTGCTTTTCTGGGCCGCGGTCCGCACGCCGAAACCGGCGCCGCGGGTTTCCGCCGGCCGATAAATGCGTCTCACGTATGCGGGGCGCATCTTTTACACCTTTTGTAAATAACTTGTGGATAAAATTGGTGTGCGTCGCTGGTTTTTTCCATATAAAAGAGTCATTTTTGTAAAACCGGACTTTGTCCGTTCCGACGCTAAAATTCTGAAATAAAGTAATATAGTCATGTCAAAAGCCGCAAAACCCGTGGCGCCGCAGAAAGTCGAATACAACGATGCGGTCGCCGAGTCGAAAAAGTATTTCGAAGGGGACGACCTCGCCGCAACGGTGTGGGTCAGCAAGTACGCCCTCAAGGACTCTTTCGGCAATATTTACGAAACGTCGCCCAAGCAGATGCACGAGCGTATCGCCGCCGAGATCGAGCGCATCGAACGCAAGTATCCCGATCCGATGAGCAAGGAGGAGGTGTTCGAGCTGCTCGACCATTTCCGGTACGTGATTCCGCAGGGCGGCCCGATGACGGGTATCGGCAACAACTTTCAGGTGGCCTCGCTCTCGAACTGCTTCGTGATCGGCCATAAGAACCCGGCCGACTCGTACGGCGGCATTTTCCGCATGGACGAGGAGCAGGTGCAGCTGATGAAGCGCCGCGGCGGCGTGGGGCACGACCTTTCACACATCCGTCCCACGGGCAGCCCCGTGAGCAGGGTCAGGGCCTCTTCGATACTGCGGACGGCATAGATGGCAAACTGTCCCTTTTCCACGGCCTGGAGCACATCCGGGGAGAGCATCAGGTGATCCACATTGTCGTGGGGGATGATGACCCCCTGGCTGCCCGTGAGACCATGCCGTGCGCAGACCTTGAAGAAACCTTCGATCTTCCGCGTCACGCCGCCCACGGCCATGATCTGCCCGGAATGGCTGACCGCGCCCGTGAAGGCCAGGTCGAGCCGCACGGGCACATCGGCAAGGGCGGAGAGCAGGGCCACCAGCTCCGCACCGGAAGCGGAGTCGCCTTCGATACCGGCATAGCTTTGTTCGAAATAGAGCGATCCGGCCAGAACAAGAGGTTTCTTGCGGGCAAAGAGATTGGTCAGGTAGCTCTTGAGGATCATCATGGCCTTGGTATGGATGGGGCCGCCCAGTTCGGCTTCCCGCTCCAGGTCAATGATGCCTTCATGGCCGACGCCCACGGTACAGGAAATGCGGTGGGGCAGGCCGAATTCAAAATCACCGTAGCCGGTGACCGACAGGCCGTTGACCTGACCGATGGCACTGCCTGAAGTACAGACCTTGATCATCTCGCGGTCGTACTCTTC
>ERZ773108.2145-NODE-2145-length-17642-cov-28.550975_pt1 | contig 17642 bp, 10 predicted proteins | sample MGYA00580570_ERZ773108 | MGnify/ENA primary metagenome ERZ773108 (study PRJEB29015, sample SAMEA2737840) | human gut metagenome | biome: human gut; feature: human-associated habitat; material: faeces | place: China | collected 2012 ...
CCGGCGAGAGCATCAAGACCTCTATCCGTACTCGCACCCGTATAGAACAGCTTACAGAGGAAGGTCACTATACCGGTGGAACGGTTGCTTTCGGGTACAAGCGTGTAAAAAAGGGTCGCGTGAACAAGAAAAATCAGGAAGTCTGTGAGCTGGAAATCAACGAGGAAGAAGCAGAGATCGTCCGTCTGATATTCCAGAAATACGTTTATGAAGGCTACGGTGTAAAGCGAATCTGCAACTACCTTGTAGAGAACAACATCATGGGACGGAACGGCAAGAACATCCCGACCACGACTCTGGTTCGGATGGTGCGAAATAAAACCTATCTGGGCTACCTCATCAACGGCAATGTCGAAAAGGAATGCCCGGAATTGAGGATCATCGAGCCGGAAGTATTTGAAAAGGCTCAGGAGCTGCGGGATGCTCGTCGCAGAGAGAAGGGCGAAGACTCTGATAGTTACAGTCCTCATGCTCTGCTTTGTGGGAAGGTGTTCTGTGCACACTGCGGAAATCGCCTGAACATCACGAGCAGCGGACGCACCAGACTGCGTGCGGATGGCTCCACGGTGAAGGAAAAGCGGTTCCGTTATAGCTGCCATTATAATGTACGGCATCCGGGTCAATGCGATGGACAGTCCGGCTACGGTGTAACAAAACTGGACGCAATCGTAGAGAGTATCGTATGCACCAAGTTTTCGGAGATTTTAGAGTGTTCCAAAAGCAAGCTGCTTCAGGATATGCTTCGCAAGGACATGGAAGTAGCGCAGAAAGAAGTATCACGCGCAAAGAGTGAACTCGACCTCAAGGATGACGAACGGAATGCATTGAAGGATGAAATGATTCGCGTCATCCGGGGAAAGAGCAGCATTGACCGTGATATGATCCAGCAGCTTCTGGATGAAAATCAAGCTGCGATCCAAGCAGCACAGGACGCCCTGACCGCTGCACAGAACAAGCTAGAGGAGATTGAGCAGGAAAACAAGAAAGCTGAAAATGATTGCAGCAATCTGTTCACTTGGGCAAGCACCTATCAGAACGCATCCTTTCAGCAGCGGCAGGCAATCCTCAACCAGTTCATCAAGGAAGTCCGTGTTGGACGGGATTATGATATTGAGATCATCCTCAATGTTCCACTGGAGGAGTTTGAAGAATTTAAGAGTCATTCACTCTCGGTGCGTACTCCGAGTGGACGGAAAACGGACCTTAAACAAGCACCCGTTAGGGGGCTGGGTACTCCGAATGGGGGAATCGTCGTTTTTGACAAAACTTCTGGTGAAGCTATGAACATTATGCCGAAAAGTTCGGCACACGTCACTTTGCGCTGTCAAGACGAATGATGCACGATTTTGCAAAGAACGGCAAAAAGAAACGCCGTATCGTTTAACACGATACGGCGTTTTATGGACTCGAAGGGAGTCGAACCCTCGACCTTTCGGATGCGAACCGAACGCTCTCCCAACTGAGCTACGAGCCCATATTTAAGCCCCCAAAAACCGCTTGGGGGCGCGTGGTATATAACTCCAGATTGTTTAAGGACCGCATGGGCTCCCAACTGAGCTATAGGCCCATATTTGTTTTTCAGAACAAAAATAGTGTAACTCTTTTAGAAGGATTTGTCAAGGACTTTTCACCCGGGCGGCCTGCGGGGAATGGCCGGGTGGCTCTGCCGCGCCGTTTCTTATAAAAACGGCAGATCCTTTCGTAAAAATAACAGTGGCTCTCAGAGAAAAAGCGTGCTACAATAATGCTGAGACTTCTGTACATGAAAAGTCTATCACCCAAAGTCAGGAGGACAACGGTTATGGAATTTACTAAGGTCGTTGCAGAGCGTTATTCCTGCAAGAATTTCAGCACACGTAAGGTAGAAGCCGAGAAGCTGACGGAGATCCTGGAAGCGGGTCGGCTGGCCCCGACCGCCAAGAATTCTCAGGAGCAGCGCATCTATGTGCTGCAGTCGGAAGAAAGCCTGGCAAAGCTCGACAAGGTGACGCCCTGCCGCTATGGCGCACCTACCTGCCTTGTTGTGGCCTTCGATAAAAACAGCGTCTTTACTTATCCCGGCGGAAAGCGGGACTCCGGCATGGAGGATGCCGCCATCGTGGCGACCCACCTGATGCTGGCCGCCGCCAACGCAGGTGTGGACAGCTGCTGGCTCAACTTCTTCGATCCGGATGAGCTGGCCAAGGAACTGGGCTTGCCGGAAAATGAAGAGGTCCTGATGATCCTCGACCTCGGCTATGCCGCAGAGGGCGCAGGGCCGCTGGCAAACCACGGCTCGAGAAAGCCCCTGTCCGAGACGGTCGCATACATGTAATACCAAAAAACACCCGGAGATGCTTCCGGGTGTTTTTTGCGTTATTGTCCGACGATACGCCAGTGTTCGGGCCTGTTGTGATCGGTGGTCACGCCGTCGTCGGTATACATCCGGTAGGGCGCAGGCTGGCCGTCGGGCGCGAAGCGCCAGAAGGTGAGGGCCGTATCGTTCAGCTGGGCGGTGTTGGCGACGGGCTGTGCCACCGGTACGGTGTGGCCCGGACGGATGAAGAGCAGCACCTCGCCAAGTTCGCAGGGCAGATAGTGCCGCCCGGCGGGCAGAACTTCCTCGTCGTAGTCGGAGACGCTGCGCAGACGCAGCATCTTCATCGCCTCAGGCAGATAGACCGTCCGGCCATGGGCGTTCTGGGTGTGGACGGGTGCGACCATCAGGCCCTCGCCAAGAAGCAGCTGGTCGTCCACCTCCCGGGCGTCGGGGTCGGCAGGGTAGTCAAAAGCCAAAGGCCGGAAGTAAGGTGCATCCTCAAGCGCGGCCTTCATGAACTCACTGTAGAGGTAGGGCAGGAGGGCATACCGCAGATCCAGCATATTGCGGATGGCGGGCAGAACATCGGTAAAGCGGTAAAATTCCTGCTCCCGGCTCTCGGCGTCGGCGTGGTTGCGCATGAGAGGTGTGAACAATCCGAACTCGAGCCAGCGGAGCGCCAGATCGGGGGTGGTGTCCTCACTGAAACCGCACAAATCGGCACCGCTGTAAAGGAAGCCGCACATCTGAACGGCAGGCATCATCTGGATGTTGGCCAGCAGCTGGCTCCACGAGGAGTGGTTGTCGCCCAGCCAGATCCCGCCCCAGCGGTGGGCGCCGATGATGCTGCTGCGGCAGTAGAGCAGGGTGCGCTGGCCGGGATGCAGGGTCTGGAACGCCTCGCCGGCAGCACGGGTCATGCAGCCGCCGTAGAGGTTGTGGACGCGATCGTGGCGCACCCGCCCGGCAGCGGTATCGTGGTAGAAACTGCGGTAGTCCTCGGGGGCATTCATCAGGCCCATCACCGAGCGCACCAACCCGAAGAAATCGTTCTGGTCGAGGTTATCCTTCCGGCTCAGGGCGGCGGCATTCTCGAAGAAGGCTTTCAGCCGTTCAGGGGAGTAGAAGAGGGCAGGCTCGTTCATGTCGTTCCAGAAGCCCTCGATGCCGAGGTCGGTGAGCATCTTATACTGTTTGCCGAACCACGCCCGGGCCTCGGGACGGAGAAAGTCGGTGAAGTAGGCCTTGCCGGGCCAGACCGCCGCCACAAAGGGCGTGCCGTCTTCTTTTGTGCAGAAATAGCCCTTCTCGAGGCCCTCGCAGCAGACGGGGTCATTGTCGTCGCAGCGGATGCCTGCGTCGATGATGGGGACGAGCCGGATGCCCTCGGCTTTCAGGTCGGCGGCAAGTTTGCCGAGGTCGGGGAAGCGGGCCTTGTCGATGGTAAAATCAGCGTAGGACTGCATGTAATCAATATCCATGCAGATCATGTCCAGCGGCAGACCGTTGGCCTTGTACTGCGCGGCCACCTCCCGGATGTCGGCCTCGGTCTTGTAGCCGAAGCGGCTCTGGGCCAGACCGAACGCCCACTTGGGCGGGATATAGCTGGGGCCGATGAGCTGCCGGAATTTCTTTGCGACCTCTGCCGCTGCAGGGGCTGTGATGAGGTAGAGCGCATAGTTCGGCTCTGCCGTGGCAAAGCGGAGGGTGTCGTGGCGGGTATAGCCGATGTCGTAGCTCACTTTGCCCGGGAAATCGACGAAGACGCCGATGCATCCGCTGCCGTCGGCAGGGGAGATGAGCAGGAAATTGTGGGCGGCGTAGTAGGAAAGCCGGTTTTCGCCGTGCTCACTCTCGTCGGTGTTGTTCGTCTCGTAGTGCCAGCCGCGCTTGTTGAGGCCCCGGGGAATCTCGCCCAAGCCATAGACGATGTCCTTCTCCTGCATGACATACTGCCAGCCATCGCCGTCCGGTGTCAGGTAAGGCACGGGGCCGGTCTCGGCGGGCAGGTCCAGCACGACGCTCTCGGTGGGAAAAGGCTTCCCGATGACAAAACGCTGTATCATAAACAGAGTGCTCCTCTCAGATGATCTTATGTCTATGGTACGCCGTCCGGCCCGGCGGAGCAAGAGAGAAAACCGTCAGAACGATACAACAAAACCAGCATTTTCGCCCGGGAATGCGGCCCGGGGCTTGTTTGGGCAGGGGAAAATGGTATATAATAAGTATATTCTAGGAATAAAAGGGAGAACCATCATGTATCAAAAAGGAATCAAGCGGCTGCTGGACGTGGTGCTGTCGGCCTGTGGGCTGCTGGTGCTGTCGCCGCTGCTGCTTTTGCTCTGCCTTGCCATCAAGCTGGACTCGCCGGGGCCGGTGTTCTTCAAGCAGAAGCGGGTGGGCATCCATAAGAGCTATTTCAACATCCTGAAATTCCGCACCATGCGCATCGACACCCCCCACGACATGCCCACCCATCTGCTCCACGACCCGGAGCAGTATATCACCCGGGTGGGCCGTTTCCTGCGCAAGACCAGTCTGGACGAGCTGCCCCAGCTGTGGAATATCCTTGTGGGCGACATGGCAGTCATCGGTCCGCGCCCGGCCCTCTGGAACCAGTACGACCTGCTGGCCGAACGGGACAAGTACGGCGCAAACGACGTCCGCCCCGGCCTGACCGGCTGGGCGCAGATCCATGGCCGCGACGAGCTGGAGATCACGGAGAAAGCGAAGCTGGACGGCTGGTATGTGGAGCATATGAGCTTCTGGCTGGACGTCAAATGCTTCTTCGGCACCATCAGGGCTGTGGCCGACCACGACGGCGTGGTGGAGGGCGGCACCGGGACGCTGCACGAAGAAGGAAAGTGATTCGTCCTTTCTCTTGATTTATCCCCCGAAAAGCGTATAATAAAACAGTACACAAGACACAGAAGGAGGATTTCCATGGAACGCACCTATATCAATGAGGTACAAAAGGAAATTGGCAGCACGGTCAAGGTGCAGGGCTTTATCGAGAACCTGCGCAACAGCAAATATATGGCCTTCATCGTGCTGAAGGATATTACCGGCAAACTTCAGATCACCGTCGAGAAGGAGGACCACCCCGAGCTGGTGGACACCATCGACAAGCTGACCCCGGACTCTGTCATCACCGTCACCGGCAAGGTGATGGAGAACGACTACGTCAAGATGGGCGGCATCGAGATGATCCCCGAGTCCATCGAGATCGAGAGCATCGCCGACGCGCTGCCCATCGTCCGCAAGGAGATCGCCGCCACCAAGAAGAAGAAGGCTGTGGAGCGTTCCAGCATCGACCAGCGCATCGACTATCGCTGGATCGACCTGCGCACCGATGAGAACCAGCTGATGTTCAAGGCACAGAGCTGCTTCGTCAACGCCATGCGTCAGTTCCTGCTCGAGCGCAGCTTCATCGAGATCCACACCCCGAAGCTCATCGCTGCCGCCAGCGAGAGCGGCTCTGAGGTGTTCAAGGTGGACTACTTCGACCGCAACGCCTATCTGGCCCAGAGCCCTCAGTTCTATAAGCAGATGGCCATGGCCGCCGGCTTCGAGCGCATCTTCGAGACCGGCCCCGTCTTCCGCGCGGAGAAGAGCTACACCAACAAGCACTCCACCGAGTTCTCCGGCTTCGACCTTGAGTTCAGCTATATCACCTCTTACAAGGACGTCATGAAGATGGAGGAAGAGCTTCTGACTGCCGGCCTGAAGGCCGTCAAGGAGCAGTACGGCGAGCAGATCAAGGAGCTGTTTGGTCTGGAAGTCGTCGTCCCCACCACGCCGTTCCCTGTGGTCAAGCTGGCCGACCTGTACAAGGGTCTGGAAGAGGAGTTCGGCTACACGGTCGATGAGAGCGAGAAGGGCGACCTGACCACCGAGGCCGAGCGCCTGAGCTACGACTGGGTCAAGAAGCACTACGGCCACGAGTTCCTGTTCATCACCGACTACTCCGCTGAGAAGCGTGCTTTCTACCACATGCGCGACGAGAACGGCGTGCCGCAGGGCTACGACCTCATCTGGCGCGGCGTGGAGATCACCACCGGCGCACAGCGTGAGCATCGCTACGACGTGCTGAAGAAGCAGGCAGAGGAGAAGGGCCTGGCCGAGGATGTCAAGTTCTATCTGGAGTTCTTCCAGTACGGCTGCCCTCCGCACGGCGGCTTCGGTCTGGGCATCGACCGTCTGACCATGTTGCTCTGCGGCCAGTCCATCAAGGACGCCGAGTTCCTGTTCCGCGGCCCCAACCGTCTGACTCCGTAACCTCTTTCAGGCTCTCCCTTTGGGAGAGCTGGCGCGCAAGCGCCTGAGAGGGCAAGGATGTTGACGGAAAATCGCAGGCGCGGCGATAGCATCGCTCTGACAAAGGGCTTGCTTATCGCTGTGCGGAAACTCTTTTATACCAGGCTTGCCCTCTCCGTCACCTTCGGTGACACCTCTCCCAAGGGGAGAGGCTTACAGTAACAACAAAAGCCAGCGCACATTCCGTGCGCTGGCTTTTCTGCATTTTACAGCTTACTGGATGCCGGTGACCTTGTAGTCCTGTGCCTCGACGGCGTTCTTGAGCACATCGTCGGCGACCTCGGCGTTCAGGGTGACGATGGCGGTGCCGGCCTCGTGGCTCACGACAGCCTCGTCCACCTCGGGCAGGGCTTCCAGAGCCTTCTTCACGCGGGCTTCGCAGTGGCCGCACATCATGCCTTCTACTTTCAGGGTCTTCTTCATGGTATGATCCTCCGTTTTGACTTCGGGCGCTTCGGCGTCCGATTTTTTGTTATTTTCAGCCGCAGGCTGCACCGGGGCAGCGGCGGGAGAAGCGGTTTTGTGGTCGTGCCTGGTGCTGTGCAGATCGAACAGGTTCAGCCGCAGCGCGTTGCTCACGACGCAGAAGCTGGACAGGCTCATGGCAGCAGCACCGAACATGGGGTTCAGGGTCAGGCCGAAGGGGATGAACAGACCAGCCGCCAGCGGGATGCCGATGATATTGTAGATGAACGCCCAGAACAGGTTCTCGTGGATGTTCCGCAGGGTGGCGCGGCTGAGGCGGATGGCCGCAGGCACGTCCGAGAGCTTCGAGTTCATCAGCACGACGTCGGCGGCGTCGATGGCCACGTCGGTGCCTGCGCCGATGGCAATGCCGGTGTCGGCACGGGTGAGGGCGGGGGCGTCGTTGATGCCGTCGCCCACCATGGCCACCTTGCCGCTGGCCTGCAGCTGGCGGATGACGGCCTCCTTGCCGTCGGGCAGGACGCCCGCGATGACCTCGTCCACGCCCGCCTGCCTGCCGATGGCGTCGGCGGTGCGCTGGTTGTCGCCGGTGAGCATCACGACCCGGATGCCCATGTTCTGCAGCTGACGGATGGCTTCGGGGCTGTCCTCCTTGATGGTGTCGGCCACGGCGATAACGCCCAGCAGACGGCCTGCGCCGCCGAAGAAGAGGGGAGTCTTGCCCTCAGAGGCCAGCTTTTCAGCCTGCTGTGCCAGTGCGGCGGGCAGGGTGAGCCTGGTCTGGATGAAGGCGGCATTGCCGGCATAGATGTCCATGCCGTCAAGCTTGGCCGTCAGACCGTTGCCCGGCAGGGCCGCGAAGTCAGTGACTTCCGGGGGAGTGATGGCCTTTGTCTCGGCGTCGGCAAGAACAGCCTTTGCCAGAGGGTGCTCGCTGCGGCTTTCCAGCGCTGCGGCCAGCGTCAGAAGCTCCGTCTCGGTGACGCCCTCGGCAGGCAGCAGATCGGTGACACGGGGTGCGCCCTCGGTGATGGTGCCGGTCTTGTCCAGCGCCACGATCTGGGTGCGGCCTGCGGCTTCCAGCGAGGCGGCAGTCTTGAAGAGGATGCCGTTCTTGGCACCGAGACCATTGCCAACCATAATAGCCACAGGTGTTGCAAGGCCCAGTGCGCAGGGGCAGCTGATGACCAGAACGGAGATGCCGCGGGCCAGCGCATAGCCCAGCTCATGGCCCAGCAGCAGCCAGACGATGGTGGTGAGGACGGCAATGGAGATGACCGCCGGGACGAAGAAGCCCGACACGGTGTCGGCGATCTTGGCGATAGGAGCTTTGGTGGCGGCGGCATCGCTGACCATCTTGATGATCTGAGCCAGCGTGGTATCCTCGCCCACGCGGGTGGCCTCACAGCGGAGGAAGCCCGACTGGTTGGTGGTGGCAGCGCTGACCTTGTCGCCGACGGCCTTGTCCACCGGGATGCTCTCGCCGGTCAGGGCGCTCTCATTGACTGCGCTGGTGCCTTCCAGCACCACGCCGTCCACCGGGATATTCTCACCGGGGCGGACCACAAAGACGTCGCCCTTCTGCACGTCGGCGATGGCCACGGTCACTTCCGCGCCGTCCCGCACCAGCGTAGCGGTCTTGGGGGCCAGCTTCATCAGGCTCTTGAGGGCGTCGGTGGTCTTGCCCTTGGAGCGGGCTTCCAGCATCTTGCCCACCGTGATGAGGGTCAGGATCATGGCGGCAGACTCGAAGTAGAACTCCATCATATAGTGCATGACGAGCTCGTCGTTGCCGTCCACCTGAGCGCGGGTCATGGCGAAGAGGGCGTAAGTGCTCCACACGAAGCTTGCCATGGAGCCGAGGGCCACCAGCGTATCCATGTTGGGTGCGCCGTGGATGAGGCCCTTGAAGCCGTTGATGAAGAACTTCTGGTTGATGACCATGACGATGCCCGCCAGAAGCAGCTGGACAAGGCCCATGGCGACGTGGTTGCCATCGAACCAGTGGGGCAGGGGCCAGCCCCACATCATGTGGCCCATGGAGAAGTACATCAGCACCAGCAGGAAGCCCAGCGAGGCGATGAGGCGGCGCTTGAGCTTCGGTGTCTCGCGGTCAGCCAGTGCATCGAGGTCGGCGCTGGCGTCCGAAGTCTTACTGGCAGAGGCATTCTTCGGGCTTGCGCCGTAGCCTGCCTCCTGCACCGCCGAGAGGATGGCGGCAGGGGAGGCTGTGCCTTCTACGCCCATGGAGTTTGTCAGAAGGCTCACCGAGCAGCTGGTGACGCCCGGCACCTTCTTCACGGCCTTTTCCACCCGGGCAGAGCAGGCCGCGCAGCTCATGCCCGTGACATTGTATTGTTCCATTGCGGATTCCTTTCCCTCTTATAGGATGCCCGGAACGGGGTCATTTCATGAGCCGGGGCAGCAGCTGCAGCAGTTCGTCCAGCTTCTGCGTCCCGCCGGCTCTCAAATCGTCGGCTACGCAGGTGCGGACGTGCTGGCTCAGCAGCTCTTTGGAAAAGCCGTTCAGTGCAGCGTTCACCGCAGCCACCTGCACCAGAATATCGGCGCAGTAGACGTCCTTGTCCAGCATCGCGTGGATGCCGCGCACCTGGCCCTCGATGCGGCTCAGCCGGTTGGCAAGGGCACGGTACTCCTCAGGGGTACGGTCCTTGTGGCGGCAGCAGGAGGGGGCAGTGTCCTTTTCGGCAGGCTCGGTGGCGCAGCAGGGCTTTTTTTCAGCATCAGTCATAGCAGATGACTCCTTTCCGGGTGTATCAGTGTGAAGAGGAGATGTACCCTGTGGGGGTAAATCTTCCGACACTCTGATTTTACCACTTGGGGGTATCTGTTTCAAGTGGGTAGGATACACTAACTGTGAAAACTTTGTGAAAATGAAAGCGGCGAAATGCAGAAACGGGAGCCTCCCGGTGAAGGAAAGCTCCCGTTTCTGTTTAGGATAGGAAAGAGAATGTCATAAATAGGGGGAGGGGGTCACAGGTTGGTGTAACCCATCAGATAGCGGTCCACCTCGGCGGCACATTCCGCAGCGTCCCTCTTATATGGTATAACAGAAAAGGCGTCCCAGATGGGTCGGCAAAGACTCATCTGGAACGCCCTTGTTCCGGATAACAAGAATATTATACAAAGGTGCTGAAAAAGATTCAAGTGACAGCTGCACCAAATGTGGGTGCACCGGCCCTCTTTTTTCTTGTTCAAAACAGACACACCCGGTGGGCAGAAGTATGGCTTATCAAGGCCGCGCTTTCCGATGGGCCGATGGACAAATCGCTCACACCACTGCACAGAAGGTGTGGCGCAGCGGCCTTTTTGTGAGAAATGACAAATATTCGTCCGAAAGATTGTTGACAAAAGCCATTGAAAAACCTATAGGGGGGGGGGGGGGAAAAAAAAAAAAAAAAAAAAAAAAAAAAAAGGAGGTAAAAATTATGCGGTTACGGAAAACAATGAAGCGCACGGCGGCAGCTGTGCTGGCGCTCAGCATGGCGGTGTCAGCTGCGGCGCTACCGGCATCGGCCGGTTTCAACATCGATATGTCTAAGGTGGATGGCGATGTTGAGATCACGCAGGTAGACGATAACGGCAGCGCAAAAGTGACCATCAAGGTTGGCGGCGTTGAGAAGACGAAAGATTTCAGCGACGGAAAAGAGGGTAATGATGTCACCATCACCGGCGACAACACCAAGTCCACGGCCACCGAAAACCTGAACGCAGAGGAAGAGAACACCTCCGAGGTTGAAAAGTCCGGCGAAAACGCCTCCGAGGTTGAAAAGACTGGTGAGGACACCGCAGAGGCTGAGAAGACCGAGGAGCAGGCCCAGGAGCCCGGCTCTCTGGAGCTGCTGGCCCCGGAGGACGAGGAGAAGCAGGCCCAGGAGAAGGAGACTCAGGAGAAGCCCGCCGACTCTCAGGAGCCGGAGCAGGACAAAAAGACCGAAAAGACCTCCGATCAGGTGATCGAGTACGGCCAGTATGACCCCGAGGCCCAGAAGGAGGCCACCAAGTCTGCCGCAAAGCCCGCCGCAAAGCCTGCTGCGGAGCAGGAGGCTGAGGAGAAAAAGCCCGCTGAGGAGAAGACCTACGAGGCCACCAACGCCCCCACCTCCCTTACCGAAAAGGCTCAGGAAGCCGCCCGCAATGTGGTGAAGATCATCAATAACTCTGCCAATGCTCTGAAGGTCATCCTCCGTGACCTGAAGGTGGATGCAGGGGATACGGCCCAGAACGCTATGACGGTCCAAGGCAAAGGCGATGTGACTCTGGAGCTGGACGGCAAGAATGAGCTGACCGGTGGAACGGGAATCAAGCAATACGACATAAACCGTGCAGGAGCGGGGCTCAGAGCTGAGGGAAAAGGTACAGCGACCATCGAAGACAAAGACGGTAATGGTTCCTTGGTAGCCACTGGAGGAGCAATTACAGTAAGTGATGCAATGAAAAATTATGTTGTGTCTGCGTCTGGCAGCGGAATTGATGGCGCAGAGATTGCCGGCGGAAATGTCATCGGAAAAGGCGGCGATATTATAAACGATGTTTCAAAATGCGAAAATAGGTTTTTTGGAGGAGGTTCCGGAATTATAACGAAAAAGATTTCGGGCGGTATCGTAGAAGCGATTGGCGGAGATGTCACAGGGGCTGACGGCGATGTTAAGACGTGCGCTGGTAACGGCCTAGGCGGTGATGGCTATGGAAATGCGTACAGCGGCCCCATAGAAATTTCCGGCGGAACGGTAAAAGCAACGGGCGGAAATATTTTGATTGATCGTAGTGACTCGTATAAACAAAATCCTGATGATGGAGCGGGCGGCGTCTATATTAGTAATGAAGTAAGAGTCTCCGAAGGAACGCTGATTGCACAGGGAGGCAACACAAAAGATAGTAACGGAGGAGCGGGCATTGGTAATGCGACGATCTCCGGCGGCACTGTTGTGGCTGTTGGTGGTGCGGGAAGCAAAACCGGCGGCGATGGTTTTAATAAAAATGGCACAGTGAAGGTTACTGGCGGCAGTGTGACCGCTCAGGGCGGCAAGGGCAAAGAGAAGGATGGTGCTGCAGTTGGGAGTGAGGAGAATCTTACCGGCACTGTAACTAAGGTCGACTCGAACCATGTGCATCAGTACGCCGATGGCGGCGTTGTGAAAGAGGCCACCTGCACCAGCGAGGGCTACAAGCTGAAGAAGTGCGGCTGCGGTGCAGAAGAATTGGAACGCATCCCCAAGAAAGCCCATAACTGGGTAGAGAACGAGCACCAGGACGCTACCTGTGTCAAAGACGGATACACCGAGTATAAGTGCTTCGCCTGCGGCGCAACAAAGCGGGACGAAATACCTGCTACTGGTGAACACCACTTTACCGTAGTTAAAGAGGTGGTCGCCCCCACCTACACCTCCGAGGGCTACACCATCTACAAGTGCGAGACTTGTGATGAGACCGAGAAGCGGGACATTGTGCCCATGCTGGTGCCCGAGAGCAACGGCGGCTCCTCCGCTGTCACCCTGACCGTTACCGGGGCAGGGGCCTACGAGACCTCCATTGCCGAGGGCCGGTATGTTGTGGCAGCACCCGCTGAGGCTGCGGTGCTTTCCGGCTGCCTGGGCAACCTGAAGGAGCTGAAGGCTCAGGGCGCAGACACCATCGTGTTCCGCACCCAGCTCCGTGAGACCGCCCTGAACATCGACAGTATGCTGTCTCTGGGCGTGGACGACACCCTCTTTGCCCTCACCCACTCCGGTGAGAGCGCAGAGCTGACAGTGGGCGGTTTTGCACACAATGAGCTGCTCCACTAAATAACCAACCTCCCAAGGCGGAGAGCTTCCGCATCTCCCCGCTTTGTACGAAAAGCCCCCGGCACTTCCGCATCGTGCCGGGGGCTTTTTTGTTAATGTGACGCTTACGAACCGCCCAGACAGGCGGCAAGATCGTCCTCCGGCGTGGTGATGGGTCGGAGGTCATACTTCTCCTGCAAAACAGCGGCCACCCCGGGGGAGAGGAAGGCAGGCAGGGTGGGGCCGAGACGGATGCCCCGGATGCCCAGCGCCAGCAGGGCCATCAGCACACAGACCGCCTTCTGCTCGAACCAGCAGAGGATGATGGAGAGGGGCAGCTCGTTGACCGAGCAGTCAAAAGCGCCCGCCAGACCCAGCGCGATCCGGATGGCACTGTAGGCGTCGTTGCACTGGCCCACATCGAGGATGCGGGGCAGACCGGCCACCGTGCCCAGCGGCAGGTCGTTGAGCCGGAACTTGCCGCAGGCCAGCGTCAGGATGACGGTGTCGGGCGGGGTCAGCTTGGCGAAATCCGTGTAGTACCGGCGGGAGGGGCGGGTGCCGTCGCAGCCGCCGATGAGGAAAAAGTGCCGGATGGCACCCTCGTGGACGGCTTGGACGATCTCCTCCGCATGGCTCAGTACGGCATGGTGGGCAAACCCGGTGGTGACCACACTGCCGCCGTTCATGCCCGGGATGAGGGTGTCCTCCGGGTAGCCGCCCAGCTCAAGCGCCTTGGCGATGACCGGCGAAAAATCCCGGTCCTCTCCGATGTGGGTGACGCCGGGATAGGAGACGACAGAGGTGGTGAATACCCGGTCGGCATAGCTGGGCCGGAGGGGCATGATGCAGTTGGTGGTGAAGAGCACCGGTGCAGGGATGTCCTCAAACTCCCGCTGCTGGTTCTGCCATGCGGTGCCAAAGTTGCCTTTCAGATGAGGAAAGCGCTTTTTCAGCTCCGGGTAGCCGTGGGCAGGCAGCATCTCGGAGTGGGTGTAGACATTGATGCCCTTGCCCTCGGTCTGCTCCAACAGGCACTTGGCGTCGTAGAGGTCGTGGCCGGAGATGACGATGAAAGGCCCTTTCTCGATGGTCAGGGGCACCTCCACCGGCTCCGGGTCGCCAAACGCGCCGGTGTTGGCCTTGTCCAGCTCAGCCATGACCCGGTAGGCCATCCGCCCGGTGTCCTCCACCAGCTGGAAGAGCTTGTCCTTGTCCCGCTCCTGTGCGATGGCCCGCAGCGCCGTGCAGAAAAACAGGTCGATCTCGCCGTCGGTGTAATCCAGCACCCGGGCGTGGTAAGAGTAGGCCGCCATGCCCCGCAGGCCGAACAGCACGAAGGACTTCAGGCTCTTGACGTCCGGGTCCGGCTCCTGCCACAGCTTCTGCATATCGTAGTCCGACACTGGTGCAGGTGCAGGGCTGGCCGAGGCAAAGGCTTCCTGCTTGGCCTTCCAGACCTTATCGGTCAGCTGCGCCACCGTCTGGGGGTCGAAATCAACATTGGTGATGGTGGTGAACAATCCTTCCGTCAGCAGGAGTGCCTGCGGGGGCTGGATGGGTCTGCCGATGTCCAGCAGCAGGGTGGCAAAGCCGATGAGTGCCCCGGTGAGCTTGTCCTGCGCGTCGGCTGTCTCGGCTGATTTGCCACAGACACCCGCTTTTCCGGTGCAGGCCGTGCAGTTTGCCGCCTGCTCGCATTGATAACAGAACATCATTTCGTCCATGCAAAAACCTCTTTTCGTTTGATGAAAGGAGTATGAGCGGGACAGCAGACAGTTATGCAGACAGGCGGGCAAAACAAAAGGGCCGCACCCGGTGTGGGTGCAGCCCTCTGGAACGATTTGGAAAAAGTTTAGTAGGTGATGCCCTGAGCCATCATGGCGGTAGCGACCTTCAGGAAGCCGGCGCAGTTTGCACCGACCATCAGGTTGCCCTCGGAGCCAGCGGCCACGGATGCATCGTAGGAAGCATGGAAGATGCCCTCCATGATGCCCTTCAGCTTTGCATCGACCTCTTCGAAGCTCCAGCTCAGACGCTCGGAGTTCTGGCTCATCTCCAGACCAGAGGTGGCCACGCCGCCGGCGTTGGAAGCCTTTGCGGGTCCGTACAGGATGCCGTTGGACAGGTAGACCTCGATGGCCTCGGGAGTGCTGGGCATGTTAGCGCCCTCGCAGACCACGGTGCAGCCGCCCTTCACCAGAGCCTCTGCGGACTCCTTGTTGATCTCGTTCTGGGTAGCGCAGGGCAGGGCGATGTCGCAGGGGACAGTCCAGACCTTGGTACAGTCAGCAACATAGGTCGCATCCTTGTGGGTCTCAGCATACTCCTTGATGCGGCCGCGGCGGACTTCCTTCAGGTCCTTGACGTAGGCCAGGTCGATGCCGTTGGGGTCGTAGACATAGCCGTTGGAGTCGGACATGGTGACGACCTTGGCACCCAGCTGGGTAGCCTTCTCGCAGGCGTAGATGGCGACATTGCCGGAGCCGGAGATGACCACGGTCTTGCCCTCGAAGCTGTCGCTGCGCATGCACTTCAGAGCCTCAGCGGTGAAGTAGCACAGGCCGTAGCCGGTAGCCTCGGTACGGGCCAGAGAACCGCCGAAGGTCAGGCCCTTGCCGGTGAGCATACCGCCCTGGAAGCTGTTGGTCAGACGCTTGTACTGGCCGAACATATAGCCGACCTCGCGGCCGCCGACGCCAATATCACCGGCGGGGCAGTCCACGAACTGGCCGATGTGGCGGTACAGCTCGGTCATGAAGCTCTGGCAGAAGCGCATGACTTCCATGTCGCTCTTGCCGTGGGGGTCGAAGTCAGAGCCGCCCTTGCCGCCGCCCATGGGCAGGGTGGTCAGGCTGTTCTTGAAGGTCTGCTCGAAGCCGAGGAACTTCAGGATGCCCTGGTTGACAGAAGGATGGAAGCGCAGGCCGCCCTTGTAGGGGCCGATGGCGCTGTTGAACTGGACGCGGTAGCCGCGGTTCACCTGGACCTTGCCCTGGTCATCGACCCAGGGTACACGGAAGGTGATGATGCGCTCAGGCTCGACCAGACGCTCGATGAGGCCGGCCTTCTCGTACTCGGGATGCTTCTCCACGACGGGCTGGATGCTCTCCAGCACCTCGCGGACAGCCTGCAGGAACTCGGGCTCGTTGGCATTGCGCTTTTCCAGGCCCTCGTAGACACGCTTCAGATATTCATTCGTCAGCATAATGATATACTCCTTTTCCCTTATCTCTATTGTGTGGAGGCTCCGTCTTTCCCGTTTCCCACGGCGGGGCTGATAAGCCTCTGACCACTTTGCTATTATAAAGCTTTATCTGCCGATTTACAAGATGGCCCGCCTCGCAAAAACCGGAAAATCTTTCAAAAAACCATGGAAAAGATGAATACACTTCACGAAAAAGACGGGACACATCAAAAAACTGCGATAAAACCTGCTTTTGGAAAGAAACAAAAAATCCCTGCACCGGCCCGGAACAGGCAGTGCAGGGAGGAAAAGTCTTACTTCAGCAGCTTCTCGCAGGCGTCAGCGGCACCCTCGAGGAACTGTCCGCCGTAGGTCTCGATCATGCCGGCGTCGGACAGCGCAGCCAGCTGCGGGTCGATGGGGCATTTGGCCAGAACGGGCAGGTGATGCTTTGCGGCCACCTCGTCCACATGGCTGTCGCCGAACACATTGATGTGCTTGCCGCAGTCGGGGCAGACGATATAGCTCATGTTCTCGACGATGCCCAGCATCGGCACCTTCATCATCTCGGCCATGTTCACGGCCTTGGCCACGATCATGCTCACCAGCTCCTGCGGGCTTGCCACGACGACGATGCCGTCCACGGGCAGGCTCTGGAAGACGGTCAGGGGGACGTCACCGGTTCCCGGAGGCATATCCACGAACAGGAAATCGACGTCTTTCCAGACCACATCGGTCCAGAACTGCTTGACCGCACCGGCGATGACGGGGCCGCGCCAGACGACGGGGTCTTCCTCGTTCTCCACCAGCAGGTTGATGCTCATGACGTCGATGCCCATCCGGCTCTGGATGGGCCAGCAGCCCTTGTCGTCGGCCATGGCGCGGCCATGGATGCCGAACAGCTTCGGGATGGACGGGCCGGTGATGTCGGCGTCGAGGATGCCGCAGTGGTAGCCGCGGCGTGCCATTGCACAGGCCAGCAGGGCGCTGGTCATGCTCTTGCCGACGCCGCCCTTGCCGGATACGACGCCGATGACCTTCTTGACGCTGCTGTTGGGGTTGGGCGCGTCATGCTGGGGCGCAGCATCGCGGGAAGAACAGGCTGCCCCGCAGTTGGAGCAGTCATGGGTACATTCTTCGCTCATTGTCTCGTTGCGCACGGCCGTGGTACCGGGGTGCGCTTCCTCCTTGCATTCTTAGATCCGGTCTGGCGGAACATTCCCGCCAGATACAATATATATCATATCATAAAACTGGGAAAGAAACAACCCACGGCCCCGCTCATATTTCCCAGAGCAGTTTACATATCTATAAAAAGATACACTGGGGAAAGGGAGGGGTGCGCTGTGCGGCAGAGCTATCTGAAAAACGCAGCCCTGATGACCGGGGCGGACATCCTGCTCCGTCTGGCGGGCATGGGGCTGCGCATCTGGCTGGCGAACGCTCTGGGCGGCGAGGGGATGGGACTGTACCAGCTGGTGCTGGCGGTCTACTCGCTCTTCGTCACGCTGGCGACGGCGGGCGTCTCGGTGGCGGCCACCCGCCTGATGGCCGAAGAGCTGGCCCGCAGCCCGGCGGAGGCCCGGGGGATGCTTCACCGTCTCCTGCTGGCGGGGGCCGGGCTGGG
>ERZ773108.2148-NODE-2148-length-17628-cov-4.406078_pt1 | contig 17628 bp, 12 predicted proteins | sample MGYA00580570_ERZ773108 | MGnify/ENA primary metagenome ERZ773108 (study PRJEB29015, sample SAMEA2737840) | human gut metagenome | biome: human gut; feature: human-associated habitat; material: faeces | place: China | collected 2012 ...
GGATATGTAATGCAGGTGCCGGAGGAGGAGAAGTATCTGATGAGCAAGGATGAGATACTGACCCGGATCACCACATTGTTTGGCGGCCGCGCAGCAGAGCAGATCGTATTTGATTCTGTTACCACAGGTGCCTCCAATGATATAGAGCAGGCAACTAAGCTTGCAAGAGCCATGGTGACACAGTATGGTATGTCAGAAAAGTTCGGACTGATCGGTCTGGAGTCGATCCAGAACCGTTATCTTGATGGACGTGCCGTGTTAAACTGTGGTGATGCCACAGAGGCGGAAATCGATCAGGAGGTTATGCGTATCCTGAAGGAATGTTACGCCAAGGCAGAGGAGCTTTTACGGGGTGACAGAGAAGCATTGGATAAGCTGGCAGAGTTTCTGATCGCTCACGAGACCATTACCGGCAAGGAGTTTATGAAGATCTTCCGACAGGTGAAAGGCATTAAGGATCCGGAGGGAGACTTATATAATGCGCTCGTTCTTGATGTGGATGGTACGCTGGTCGGCTCAGACAAAAAGGTATCGGAAAATACACGTCAGGCATTGATCGAGCTGCAGCAGAGGGGAAAGACCGTGGCGATCGCTTCCGGCCGGTCTATTTCCGGCATCCGGCGTACGGCAGCGGCCATTGAGCTGGAGCAGTTTGGCGGTTATGTGATTGCGTATAACGGCACCACGGTAGTCAACTGCAAGACAGGAGAGTGCATTTACAATCAGACACTGGATCAGGATATGATCAAGCCGGTCTATGAGGCAGCTAAGGAGTTACAGCTTGGCATTACCGTTTATCATGACGAAGCAAAAGAGCTTTTGGCGGGGAATGGCATAGATTCTTATATTGAAGCAGATGCCAAGGCATGTGATATCACGATCCGTCAGGTCAATGATCTGGTTCGTGCGATCGACTTCCCGGTAAACAAGCTTCTTCTTTCCGGAGCACCGGACAAGATGAAGGAAGTGGAAAAGACATTGAAGGAACGCTTCGGAGACAAACTCAATGTGTTCCGTTCCGATCCTTATTATGTAGAGATCCTGCCGAAGTTTGTAGATAAATCAGTAGCGGTGGACAAATTAATGAAATTCCTGGAGATCAACCGGGAAAAGGTCATCTGTGTCGGTGACAGCTTCAATGATCTGCCAATGCTGCGGTATGCGGGGAAAGGCGTTGCAATGGGAAATGCCCAGAAAGAAGTCAAGGAGGCAGCGGACTATGTTACGTCATCTAATGATGAGGATGGTATCGTGGAAATCATCCGGAAATTTATGACACCACAGGCCGAAAATGACAACGGGGACGATAGCGGGAATCCCGCTGACAGCTTGTAAAGCATAGGTAAATATGATAAAATGAAAGTCGGGGTATTTTTTTACCCCGACTCTTTTTTGACTTAAATGGTCGTTATAATAGTGCCTAAATTATAAATCTGAGGAGATACTCATGAAAAGAATGAACAAAAAATACTTGGCGGTATTGCTGGCAGCCTGTGTTGCTCTGGCCGGCTGGCATGTGGATGTGAAAAATGCGAATGCTGCGACATTTTCGGATATTAATCAGGACAGTGTATTTTTAAAACAGCCGTCCGGCAGCAGTCTTTGTACGCTGGTGGCTGCGACTATGCTGGTGCGCCGCGGGGCAATGATGAACGGAAATGCGAATTGGGCCTCCATTACAACGGATATGATGCGTTCTGCGGCATGGGTCGAAGGGACAGGCTTAAAATGGAACTTTACCTGTGGTGGTATGACGGTAGCACATGACAGCTTTTCCGGAAATGCCACAGATCTGGCGGTCAAACTGTCAGAGCATCCGGAGGGGATTGTTGTATACAAACAGAAGTCCGATCAGCAGCATGCCGTTTTGGTGACAGATTATACAGATGGGATATTCTATTGTGCCGATCCTGCTGCCGGCATTTTTGCCGGGAGAATCCCAATCACCTCTGCCAGTATCGGGATTGAAGAATCCAATTATATCTGGTATATCAGCAGTCCGGATCTTTATCTGACAGATGATTCCGGCAACCAGATTCCTCATGCGGTGGAGACTCCAAAGCCGTCTACCAGCAGCCCGAAGCCGACGGCGACTGCAACCGTCAAGCCGACTGCGACAACAAAACCGAAGGCGACAGCGATGACAAAGCCCAAAACCACAAAGAAACCGAAGGCGACGACAAAACCGAAAACTGCAGCAAAGTCAAAGGCAACAGGAAAGGCAGACGCAGAAGAAAAAACAACAGAAAAGGTGACAGCACCGGGGAAGGTAAGCGGTGTGGCTGTTAAAAATAACAAAAAAAAGACATTGACGATTACCTGGAAAAGCACCAAAGGAGCGAAGGGATATCAGGTCCGTTTTGCAACGAGTAAAAAGATTCCCAAGGGAGCAGCTTCTGTAATATTGACGGGGCATAGAGCTGCCCTGACAGATCTTTCCAGAGGCAGTGTCTTTTATGTAAAGGTGCGGGCATATAAGTTAAATGGCAAAAAGAAAGTATTTGGTCCCTATAGCGGGGTAAAAAAAGGAAAGGTCAAAAAATAAAAGTGTTTGATATTGAGGAGGAGCTAAAAAAACTGCCGGGAAAGCCGGGAGTCTATCTGATGCATGATGCAAAGGATGCGATTATTTATGTGGGGAAAGCCATCAGCCTGAAAAACAGGGTACGGCAGTATTTTCAGCCCAGCAGAAATGTTTCACCCAAGATAGAAAAAATGATATCCCAGATTGATCATTTTGAGTATATCATTACGGACTCTGAGGTGGAGGCTCTGGTTTTGGAGAGCAATCTGATCAAGGAGCATCGTCCGAAATACAACACCATGCTCAAGGATGACAAGAGCTATCCTTTTATTAAAGCGACGGTGGGTGAGGATTTTCCCAGACTTGTCTTTTCCAGACAGGAAAAACGGGATAAATCGAAATATTTCGGTCCTTATACAAGTGCAGGCTCTGCAAAGGATACCCTGGAACTGCTTCGTAAAATCTATCATATCCGAAGCTGCCGGCGGGTGCTGCCCAGAGATACCAGCAAGGAACGCCCATGTCTGAATTATCATATTGGCCAGTGTGATGCGCCATGTCAGGGATATATTTCTTCCGGGGATTACAAAGAGCATTTCCGGGAAGCTCTGAAGATTCTGGAAGGAGATTACACAGGGGTACTGCAGTATCTGCAGGAAAAGATGGCGGCGGCATCAGCAGCAATGCAGTTTGAGGAAGCGGCACAGTACAGAGATCTGATGGAAAGTGTCAGGAAGGCTTCTGTTCATCAGAAGATTACCAGCTTTGATGGTCTTGACCGGGATATCATTGCTCTGGCGAAGGATCAGAGCGAAGCCGTGGTGCAGGTATTCTTTATCCGGGAAGGAAGAATGATCGGAAGAGATCATTTTCATTTAGGTGGTGTAGACGGCTCCACCCGGCAGGAGATTCTACAGGCATTTCTTAAGCAGTTTTATGCAGGAACACCTTTTATTCCCAAGGAACTCATGTTAGAATATGAGATAGAAGATGCAGAGGTTATCGCCAGATGGCTCAGTGAACGTCGTGGCGACAAGGTGCGTATTCTGGTACCCAAGAAGGGACAGAAGGAGCGGCTGGTAGAGCTGGCACACAAAAATGCGCTGATGGTTCTGGAACAGGATGCCCAGAAGATCCGCCGGGCAGAGGAGAGGACCATCGGTGCCATGCAGGAAATTTGTTCCTGGATCGGTATCACGGGAGTACACAGAGTGGAATCCTACGATATTTCGAATATCAGCGGATTTCAATCAGTAGGCTCTATGGTGGTTTTTGAGGATGGCAGTCCCCGCAAAAGCGACTACCGGAAGTTCCGGATCAAAACGGTTCAGGGACCGGATGATTATGCCAGCATGCGGGAGGTTCTTACCAGACGTTTTGAGCATGGGCTGGAAGAGGAGAAAAAGCTGGCAGAGCAGGGCTTTGATGAGGAAAAGGGCAGCTTTACCCGCTATCCGGATCTGATCATGATGGACGGTGGAAAGGGGCAGGTGCATATTGCCGAGGAGGTGCTTCGTAAGCTTCATTTAACCATTCCTGTCTGTGGTATGGTCAAGGATGACAGACACCGTACCAGAGGAATTTATTTTCAGGGGGAGGAGCTTCCGATTGATATTAACAGCGAAGGCTTTCACCTGATGACCCGGATACAGGATGAGGTACACCGGTTTGCTATCGAGTATCACCGCTCTTTGCGGAGCAAGGTGCAGGTAAAGTCTATTTTGGATGATATTCCGGGGATCGGCGGGAAAAGACGCCGTGCATTAATGAAGAAGTTTGGCTCCATTGAAGCAGTCAGGAGCGCAGACATAGAGGAGTTATCACAAACAGAAACCATGAACTTAGGGGCTGCGCGCAAGGTGTATGATTTCTTCCATCCGGCAGATGGGGAGACCGGCGGGCAGGAAGCACAGATTAAAGGAGAACAGAATGGCAGAGACATATAGTGTATTATTGGAAAAATTAATCGAACAAATGGAACTGGAAAATGTAACCAAGGATGTAGATGTTTCACGGATCGAGATCGTGCAGACTGACGTGAACCGTCCGGCTTTGCAGCTTGCAGGCTTTTTTGATTACTTTGATTCCGGAAGGATACAGATCATTGGTCATGTAGAGCACACATATATGGAGCAGAAGGGTCTGGATTACACATTGGAAATGATGGAGATCATCATGGCAGGCAGTGAGCGTCATACAAAGCCGCCGTGTATTGTATTCTGTCGTGATCTTCACATTGATGACAAGTTGATCCGGCTTGCCAGCAAGTATCAGGTGCCATTGCTTCGCACCGGCAAAGAGACCAATGCCTTTATGGCGGAGGTGATCCGCTGGCTCAATGTAGAGCTTGCACCGCGCTGCAGCGTTCATGGTGTACTTCTTGACCTGTTTGGTGAAGGTGTTCTGATCATGGGTGAGAGCGGCATCGGTAAGTCCGAGGTTGCACTGGAGCTGATCCACAGAGGTCATCGTCTCGTGTCCGATGATGTTGTCGAGATTAAAAAAGTAAGCGATGCCTCCCTGATCGGAAGTGCACCGGATATCACCCGTCATTTTATCGAGCTTCGTGGTATTGGTATTATTGATGCCAAAACGCTGTTTGGTGTCGAGAGTGTAAAAAATGAGCAGGAGATCAATCTGGTCATTAAGCTGGAAGAGTACAACAAAAATCAGGAATATGATCGTCTGGGTCTGGAGGAGCAGTATATTGAGTTTCTTGGAAACAAGGTTGTCTGTCATTCTATTCCGATCCGTCCGGGTCGTAACTGTGCGATCATCTGTGAGTCTGCCGCAGTCAACTACAGACAGAAGAAGATGGGTTACAATGCGGCACTGGAGCTTTATAACCGTGTAACCAACAATATTGCAGAGAAAACACAGAAGAAATAAATTGGGGATGAAGGGAAATTAGGCAGAAGGGAGAATGTATTTATGAAATTTATAAAATCAGATGATTTAAAACTGGGAATGCGTCTGGCAAAGCCTATTTACAATAGAGATGGTGTTATGCTGTATGAGCGCAATTCCAAGCTGACCAGACAGGGTATTGTCAGTATTCAGAATTTTGGATTGATCGGGGTGTATATTCTGGAGCCGGCAGAACCTGTACCGCCGATGTCGGCAGATGATATCGAGTTTGAGCGTTTTCAGGCAATGTCCATTTTTACGATCCGGGAGATCCTGGATGCTGTGACAAAGCAGAGAGAGGCAAAGGGGATGTATCAGTTTGCCAACCAGATCATCCGCCGTTACGGCAGCCTGAATCACAAGATCAGCTTTGTACAGAACCTGAGAAGCAATGAGGATTATGTATATAAGCACTCTCTGAATACGGCAATCCTCTGCGCTATGATCTCTCACAAGCTTCATATGGAGTTTAAGCAGCAGCTGGATATTGTGGTAGCGGCAATTCTGCATGATGTGGGCAGCCTGTTGATCCCACCGCATATCCGCCGCAAACGCAAAAACGAGATCACCCAGGAGGATGAAAAAAAGATCCGGACCTATCATTATGCAGCGGTTCAGCTGATTGATAATGATTATGATCTCGACCCGGAGATCAAACGTACCGTGAAGGGGATCATCAATGCACTTCATCAAACCAATGGTGATGATGCGGCTACATATAAATCCTTAAATATAGACATACTGAAAGTAGCCTATGCATATGATTCTCTGACCGCTATGAATTTTGAGGAAGAACCGGCATCCGAGATTGAGGCTGTCAGAATACTTCTTGATCCGGAGCAGGGCTTTGATCCGGAGGTAGTGACCGCACTGATCCAGAGCATCAATATTTTGCAGCCGGGTGTCTGCGTGGAATTTACCAATGGAGACAAGGGTCTGGTGGTTTCCGCCAATGATGAGGATGTGCTTGCACCGGAGGTTCTTTCGTTCCGGACGAATGTCATCTATAATATGGCCGATCCGGCAGTTACAGCGGAAGTGCAGATCCGCGATATTATGAAGACGATGGATAACCGTTACGTTGTGGATACGGAGCTGTTAAAGAGTTACGAGGGACGTACCGTGCACATGGGTGAGAAACTGACACACAAGAATTATTAAAGGATAAAGAAATGTATATAATAGTAGGTTTAGGAAATCCGGAAAGGAAATACGATGGCACCCGTCACAATATCGGTTTTTCGGCGTTGACGGTGCTGGCGGATACTTACGGGATTTCCATGGATATCAAAAAGCATAAGGCAGTCTGTGGCAAAGGTGTGATCGAGGGACAGAAGGTTCTTCTGGCGATGCCGCAGACCTATATGAATCTCAGCGGAGAGAGTGTCCGGGAGCTGGTGGATTATTACAAGATCGATCCGGAGGAGGAGCTGATCGTTATTTACGATGATATCAATCTGGCACCGGGGAAGCTTCGGATTCGTCCGAAGGGCAGCGCCGGAGGACATAATGGTATCAAAAATATCATTGCACATCTGGGAACCCAGGTCTTTCCACGCATCCGTGTGGGCGTAGGAGAGAAGCCGAAGGGCTGGGATCTGGCGGATTATGTGCTGGGAAGATTTCCCGGAGAAGAAGAACCGGTGATCCGGGAGGCATTGGAAAAGACCACCAAAGCATGCTGCGAGATTATTACGGCGGATGTAACTTCCGCTATGAACAAATATAACAACAAATAACTTTATATAAGGAAAGGACAGCCATTCATGGAAACGCTATGGAAGCCTCTGGAGGAGTTAAATGCCTACGGCAGCGCCAGAGAATGTATTGAGCGGGGCAGAATGCCAATCCGGATATCAGGCTGCATCGACGGACAGAAAAGCCATCTTGTGAGTGGATTATCTCAGGAGAAAAGCTGGACGGTGATCATTACCGCCAATGAGAAAAAGGCACGGGAAATTCTTGCGGATTACCGGATGTACGACAAAAACGCCGTATTTTATCCGGCGAAAGATGTTATCTTTTATAGTGCAGATGTCCATGGCAATGCAGTAGAAACAGAACGATTAAAGACAATCAAATTATTATTAGACCAGGAGGGCGGCACAGTAATCACCACCATGACGGCGGGGATGGAATATGTGCAGTCCTTATCTGTCTATAAGAAATCATGCCGCAGACTGCAGGAGGGAGCGCAGATCGATCTGGAGGATCTGAGCCGCTGCCTGACAGATATGGGATATGAGAGACAGAGCCAGGTGGAACAGCCGGGGCAGTATTCTATCCGGGGAGGGATCGTTGATCTCTATTCTCCCACAGAGGAATGTCCGTACCGGATTGAGTTGTGGGGAGATGAGATCGATACGATACGATCCTTCGATGTGGAAAGCCAGCGGTCCATTGAGCGTGTGGAACAGATCACGATCTTTCCGGCAATGGAGATTATATTAAATGATGCGCAGCTGCGTCAGGGATTTGCAAAGATCAAAAAAGACCGGGATAAGCTGCAGGCAAAGTTCAAAAAAGCAGGGGATTTTGAGGCATATAACCGTCTCGCGGATACTATGCGGGAATGGAAGGAGCGTGTGGAGTACTCACGCAGTGGAGCCGGACTGGAAAGCTTTCTTACCTATTTTGACGGAACAGCGGGTTCTTTTTTTGATTTCTTCGACCCGGAGGAAACGCTGTTTGCGGTAGATGAACCGGTGCGCTGCCTGGAGGCGATGCAGGCGGTGGAGACAGAGTTCCGGGAAAGCATGGAAAACCGTCTGGAAAAGGGACTTTTACTGCCGGGACAAATGGAAGTCTTGTATAGTGCAGAGACAGTCAATGCTATGCTTCAGCAGAAGAAAACGGTATATTTATCCATGCTGGATGGGCTTCCGGCAGGGGTGGAGGTGAAGGAAAGCCTTCATTTGCAGTGCCAGACCATCGCTTCATACAATAAGCATTTCGAACTCCTGGTGGAGGACATGAAACGCTGGCGGGAGCAGGGCTACCGCATTTTGATGCTCTGTGCCTCCAGAACCAGGGCAAAACGTCTGGCGGGAGACTTTGAGCAGTATGATGTGCCGGCATTTTACCGGGAGACGCTGGACCGGGAGCTGCAGCCGGGAGAGCTTATGGTAAGCTATGGCCGTCTTTCAAAAGGATTTTCCTATACGCAGCTTCGTTTTGTAGTGGTGACTGAGAGTGATATCTTTGGCGCACGGACCAGAACGGGACGCAAACGTCAGAAGCAGCACAATGGTCAGGTGATCCAGAGCTTCAATGAACTCAATGTAGGAGATTTTGTGATTCATGAGAACCACGGTCTCGGTATTTACCGTGGTATTGAGAAGATCAAGGTAGACAATGTTGCCAAGGATTTCATCAAAATTGAGTATGGAGACGGTGGGAATCTTTACGTTCCGGCATCGGCACTGGATGTTCTGCAGAAGTATGCCAGTCAGGATGCAGCCAAAAAGCCAAAGCTTAACAAGCTCAACACCATGGAATGGAAAAAGACAAAGACCAGAGTCCGTGGAGCAGTTAAGGAGATTGCCAGAGAGCTGGTGGAGCTGTACGCAAAGCGTCAGGAGCAGCCGGGATACAGGTTCAGTCCGGACACCGTCTGGCAGACAGAGTTCGAGGAGATGTTTCCTTATGAGGAGACGGCAGATCAGCTGGAAGCTATTGCGGCGACAAAACGGGATATGGAAAGCAGCAGGGTGATGGACCGTCTGATCTGCGGCGATGTGGGGTACGGCAAGACAGAAGTGGCGATTCGGGCTGCCTTCAAGGCGGTAAATGACAATAAACAGGTGGCATTTCTGGTGCCAACCACCATACTGGCACAGCAGCATTACAATACCATCAGGGAAAGACTGGGAGATTATCCGATCAATGTGGAAATGATGTCGCGGTTCCGCACAGCCGCACAGCAGAAAAAGACCATTGAAAAGCTCAAGCGGGGCGAAGTGGATATTGTCATTGGTACCCACAGGCTTTTGTCCAAGGATGTTTCCTTCAAGGATCTGGGGCTTCTGATCGTAGATGAGGAGCAGCGCTTTGGTGTGACCCACAAGGAGAAGATCAAGCAGATGAAGGGGGACGTGGATGTACTAACTCTTTCGGCGACACCGATTCCGCGGACCCTGCATATGAGTCTGGTGGGAATCCGTGATATGAGTGTACTGGAGGAACCGCCGGTAGACCGTCTGCCGATCCAGACCTTTGTGATGGAGCATAGCGGAGAGATCATCCGGGAAGCCATCAACCGGGAGCTCGTGCGGGGAGGACAGGTATATTATGTATATAACCGTGTCCGTAATATCGACGAGGTTGCCATGGAGATCGCCCGTCTGGTGCCGGATGCCAATGTGGCATTTGCTCACGGTCAGATGAGTGAGAGGGAGCTGGAGCGCATTATGATGAGTTTTATTCAGGGGGAGATCGATGTGCTGATCGCAACCACCATTATTGAAACGGGGCTTGACATATCTAATGTAAATACTATCATTATAGATAATGCTGATCAGATGGGATTGTCCCAGCTTTATCAGCTCAGAGGACGTGTGGGACGTTCCAACCGGACCGCATATGCCTTTCTGATGTACAAAAAAGACAAGATTCTCCGGGAGGTGGCAGAGAAACGACTGGCAGCGATCCGGGAATATACAGATCTGGGCTCCGGCATCAAAGTTGCTATGCGGGATCTGGAGATCCGGGGAGCCGGTAATCTGCTGGGAGCAGCCCAGTCAGGTCATATGGAGGCAGTAGGATACGAGCTCTACTGCAAAATGCTCAGCGAAGCCGTTCGTACTATGAAGGGAGAACGGCCGGAGAGAGAAGAAATGGAGACAAATATTGACCTGCAGGTTGACGCATTCATTCCGGCATCGTATATTAAAAGTGAGTATCAGAAGCTGGATATGTATAAACGGATCGCGGCACTGGACAATGAGGGAGAACGCTCAGACATGGAAGATGAGCTGGTGGACCGTTTCGGTGACATTCCTCATGCGGCACAGAATCTTCTGCGGATCGCTGTACTGAAAGCGGATGCGCACCGCAGCGGTATTCTTCAGGTGACCCAGAAGCCGGATGGAATCCGGTTTTACATGCAGCCGGAGCTGTCTCTGGATGTTACAGGGATACCGGATATGATACAGGCGTTTGACGGCGATCTCCGTTATATCTCCAAGGGAGAGGCACATTTCCTGTATGTCCGCAGGGCGTTGGAGACAGGGGATGGCAAAGCGGCAGTCACGGGCAAAGCCGCAGCAAAAGAAAAACGTCGGCAGACAGAAAGAATATTTCAGGCAGCAGAAAGTGTTGTGAAGGCCATAGGACAGCTTCAGGGACATGATACAGAAATGACAGCTTCCAGTGGGCAGGATAAAGACGCAAAAGAAAGAATGGAGTAAGCATCATGCAGAGAAAAAAATGGATATCAGGCTTATGTATTGCCATGGCAGCAGCTCTTGTATTTACCGGCTGTGGCCATAAAAAATCATCAAAAGAAGAAAAAGGAACAACGGTGTCCTCCGGTACTGTCGTAATGATGGTCGGAGACGATCAGGTGCGCTATAGTGAAGTGATGGCATATTGTTATTTTCTGAAATGCCAGTATGAGGACAGCTTTGGCAAGGAGCTGTGGCAATACAAGCTGGATGACAATGAAACCATCGGTGACCAGGCAAAGCAGGAGATTGTCAATATGATCACGCAGTTGAAAGTGATCTCCGATGTAGCTCAGCAGCAGGAGGTCAGTCTCTCGGCAGACGAGCAGGACGAGGCGCTTCGTCAGGCGGAAAGTCTGGTGCAGAATGCCAAGGCGGCCGACAAAAAGGAATACGGTCTTTCTGTCCAGAAGATCAGTGAGATCTATCAGGAGAATCTGCTGGCAGAAAAGATGTTTTATGTTGCGACAGATGAAGCAGATACCAATGTGACAGACGAGGAAGCAAGCGAAGCGATCCGGAAGGAGGCAGCAAAAACGGCATCCGGTTCGGCAATGCAGACGGAGGAGGATAGTTCCATCACACAGGATATGATCGATCAGCAGAAGGAAAAGATCATCCGGCAGCGCCAGTCGGATATGTTTGTCAAAAAGTATAATCAATGGCTTCAGGACAAAAAAGTGGACATCAATCAGAGCTTCTGGAACGACTTTACATTGTAGGAAAGGATGTTTACAGAGACAACGTGATTTGTTATACTAAAAGATAGGACAAATGGCAGTATTTGTACGAAAGAGAGGAACGAAAATGGTGAAAGCAGAGCATGTTAATCCATTTATTTTATCTGTGTGCAAGGTTGTAAAGGACGTATGCAAGATGGATCTCAAGATTGGAAAACCCGGAGTAAAGAAAGAAGAGTACCCGGATGATGCTTCTATTATTGAACTTGGCATTGTAGGAGGCCTGAGTGGCAAGGTTATACTCAACATGGAGCATCCGGCAGCGTTAGAAATCATTTCCAAAATGATGATGCAGCCGGTTAATACGATTGATGAGATCGGACAGAGTGCCATCTCCGAACTGGGGAATATGATCGCAGGTAATGCAGCGACAGTATTTGCCAGCAACAATATTCGGATCGACATTACCCCGCCGGGATATTACGATGGCAGCAGCTACCAGGGGCAGGGAAACCAGATGTTGAGCATTCCGTTTTGTTCGGATGCAGGTTCCATATCCGTAGATATTTTTATTGCAGAATAACACAGCCGGCAGCAGACAGCCTGCCGGCTTTCTAAATGAATAAATAACGCAGAAAGGATGCAGGATTACTATGGCAGGATTTAAACGATATCGCAAGGACGATCCCGTTTCGTATTCTCTGGGAATTACACTGACCTTTGAACTCCTTCGATACAAGACAGAATATGTCAATAAAGTATATGTTCACTCCGCAATGAAAGAAGGAGACACATATGATAAGCTGCGGGCAATATGCAGGGAAGCCGGTATACCGGTCCAGCAGACGGACAAAATATTTCACGTACTCTCCCAAAAGGAAAACTGCTACGTGATCGGAGAATTCCGCAAATTTCCTGGAACATTGCAAAAAGACGCCTCTCATATCGTGCTGGTCAATCCGTCCAATGCGGGAAACATGGGAACCATTATGAGAAGTGCCCTTGGATTTGAGCTAAACCAGATGGCAATCGTGCGCCCGGCAGTGGATGCATTTGACCCAAAAGTCGTGCGGGCGTCTATGGGAGCGATCTTTTCCACAGAGTTTCAGTATTTTGATACCTTTGAGGAGTACCGGCAGCAGTTTGGAGACAGAGAACTGTATCCGTTTATGCTGCAGGCACAGATCACATTGCCGGAGATCCATCCGTCAGGGACGTATTCTCTGATCTTTGGCAACGAGGCAACCGGTCTGCCGGGAGAATTTCTCAATATAGGCACATCAGTTATTATCCCGCATTCCCACAGGATTGACAGCCTGAATCTGCCGATTGCCGCCAGTATCGCAATGTATGCGGCTCATAGTGCATCTCGCCGGTGACGGATTTTGCGGCGTTCATATCAGGAGTATATAATCCTGAGGTGTTGACAACAAATGTATAATATATTATAGACAAAGAAGTAAGAAAGGAAGGATTATTATGGCAAAGATTGATATTATTTCGGGATTTTTAGGAGCAGGAAAGACCACATTGATCAAAAAACTGATCGCAGAAGCTTTTACGGGAGAGAAGCTTGTACTGATAGAAAATGAATTTGGTGAGATCGGCATTGATGGCGGTTTCCTGAAGGAGGCCGGCATCCAGATCACAGAGATGAACTCAGGCTGTATCTGCTGTTCGCTGGTGGGCGACTTTGGCGCAGCATTAAAGGAAGTGCTGGAGAAGTATTCTCCGGACCGTGTGATCATTGAGCCGTCCGGTGTAGGCAAGCTGTCTGACGTTATCAAAGCAGTACAGAATATCGGAGAGGGCGTTGAGATCAACAGTACCGCTGTTGTTGTAGATGCCCAGAAATGCAAAATGTATATGAAGAACTACGGAGAGTTCTACAATAACCAGATCGAATATGCAGGAACAGTAATTCTCAGCCGTACCCAGAAGGTGTCTGATGATAAGCTGGACACCTGTGTAAAGATGATCCGTGAAAAGAATGATGAGGCTTCCATCATTACAACACCTTGGGATGATATCAATGGAAAGAACATTCTTGAGGCAATGGAAAAGGTAAATTCTCTGGAAAAAGAGCTTCTGGAAGAGCATGAGCACCATCATCATGATGGCGGATGTTGCTGTGGCCATCACCACGATCATGATGAGCATCATCATGACCATGACGAGCACGAGCATCATCATGATGGAGAGTGTGGCTGCGGCCATCATCATGACGACCATGAGCATCATCATGATGGAGAGTGTGGCTGTGGTCATCACCATGATCATGAGGGACATCATCACGCAGATGATGTATTTACAAGCTGGGGCGTAGAGACTGCTCATAAGTTTACTGAGGAGGAGCTGAAAGATATTCTGGACAAGCTGGCAAAGGGCGACGGGTACGGAGAGGTACTTCGTGCCAAAGGTATCGTGACACCGGTAGAGGGAGAGTGGTTCCACTTCGATCTGGTACCGGAGGAGACAGAGCTTCGCCGTGGTGCGGCAGATTATACAGGACGTATCTGTGTCATCGGTGCAAATCTCAACGAGGATAAGATTAAAGAATTGTTCCGTGTATAATAGAAGAAACACAACGCAACGATTAGTTTATTGTAATGACAAATGACACAACAAAGAGAGGATAGCTATGTTTGGAAAGCAAAAACAGGAGATGATGGTATACGTCATCATGGGATTTCTTGAGGCAGGAAAGACAAGTCTGATCCGCGACTTGCTGGTGGATGAGCTTTTTGACGACAAATCCAAAACACTGATTCTTGTCTGTGAAGAAGGAGAGGAAGAATATCCTCAGGCGCTTCTTGATCAGACCCATGCGGCATGCGAATATATCGAAGACGAGGAGTCCTTCAATGGCAAGGTAGTAGAAAAGTTTCTGAAAAAGCACCGCCCGGATCGTATTATTATAGAATACAATGGAATGTGGTCCACAAAACATATCCCGGAGATGTATGATTTCCTGGAGGATATCTGCTTTGACCGGGAGGTATACTTCCAGACCATAGATGTCGTAAATGACGAAACCTTTTTATTATATACGCGGAATATGCCGTCTATGATGGTAGAGCATTACAAGGTATCGGAGATGGTCATCGTCAACCGTTGCACCGTAGAAAATACCAACAAAAATGCCATTCGCGGCAGCGTAAAAGCAGTAAATCCGAGAGCGCAGATCGTTTATGAGTCAGAGGATGATGCGTTCTACGAGATGAAGGACGAAATGCCATTTGACGTCAAAGCGGATATCATTGATATCAAGGAAGACGATTTTGGCCTCTGGTATGTGGATATGATCGATCATCAGTCTGTTTATGATGGCAAGACACTTCATCTCACAGGACGGATCCAGAAAACCGGAGGACTTGAAAAGGGTTATGTGGTATTTGGACGCCATGCCATGACCTGCTGCGCCGATGACGTGCAGTTTATCGGATTTCTCTGCAAAGCCGATGACTGGTCTGACTTTGCAAATGGCAGCTATGTCACGATCACGGCACGTCTGGAGTTTAAATTCCGCAAAGAATACGGAGAAGAGGGGCCGGTATTTTATGCAGAAGAAGTTGTGGCGGCACAAAAACCGAAGGAAGAACTGGTATATTTTAATTAACCGGTTAAATGTTATGCAAAAATGCCAAGAAAAGTAAAAAATAAATAAAAGCATTATGAAAAATGCACAAAATAAGACGGAAGTGTGACGGTTTTGGACATAAAACACAAAAAAACAATCTTCGGATTGGTGATTTTGTCTATATCACATTTTAAAGAAAGTTGTTATGATATAATGCGTAATGGAAGTGGTATAGTTATCGGCAGTTGCGGAGTCGATAATTATGTACACTTCTTAAAAATCAAAACAACCCATAGAATAAATTGGGGGAAATTTTAAGGAGGAAAAGAAATGAAGTTAACAAAGGGAATGAAGAAAGCTCTTTCCTTACTTCTGTCTGCTGCTATGGTAGTTACAGGAGTAAACGTAACTGCAGGCAAGGCTAGTGCCGAGGAAACTGCAGCAACACCAGCCAAGTATGTATTAGAGATCTCCACACCAAAAAAGGGTGATGGTCATGACGGTAAAACAAATGCTGGTATCGTGACAAAGCTCAACGGTGAAGTTGTTGATTTTTATGGTCATGATGGAGATGATATGAAGGATGCTGATGGAAACAGTCTTTCCAGCCGTACATTCTTCCCAATGGAGATCGCTAATAAGATCGCTGCATTCAAGAACCCTGTTTACAAGGTAACATCTCTTACTAATGGTGCTACTCTGAAACTCTGGGATTTCTGCTGGAATGGTATGTGGACAATCGGTGATCAGACCGGTAACATTAACAACTCATACATCAAAGATGGTGAGTTTAATGGTGTTCAGGATAAGAAGACAACTGTAATCGACTATAAGCTTGGCGAGACAGAGATCGGCATCGATCTTTCTGCTGAGTATGAGGATGGAGAGGCTCCAGAGGCTCCAGAGTGGAATGGTGGTACATTCTTAGGATTCGGTCTTGATTTCGATGCAAGTGCAACAATCGAGATTTACGATGCAGCACCTGCAGAGGTGCCAACTACTGAGCCTACAGCTACAGCTACAACTCCAGCAAAGACAACAGCTCCGGCAAAGACAACAGCTCCGGCAAAGACAACAACACCTGCTCAGATTACAACAAAGCAGACAATTACAACTCCTGCAGCAGTTGGTACATCCAAGATTAAAGCTGCTCAGAAGACAGTAGTAGTTGCTCCTGGTAAGACTGTTAAGGTTGGATTCACAGCAACAGCTGCTAAGCCAGCTACAAAGGCTGCAGTAGTTACAGCTACAACAGCTTCTAAGAAGGTTGCTACAGCTAAGGTTAAGGGCAAGAAGGTTGTAATCAAGGCTCCTAAGAAGGCAGTTAAGGGTGCTTCTACAACAGTAACTCTGAAGTCTACAAATGGTGATAAGAAGGTTTCTGCTAAGATCAAGGTTTATGTCCGCAACTCAGCCAAGAAGGTTAAGGCAGCTAAGAAAGCTATCACTGTTAAGAAGGGTAAGACTACTAAGTTAGTAATTAAGGCATCTAAGGTTCAGAATAAGAAGAAAGCATTTGCTGATACAATTACTGTAAAGGGCAAGATTGTTAAGCTTACAGACGTTAAGTTTGCTAAGGGTAAAGCTACTCTTACTCTGAAGGGTGCTAAGAAGGCTAAGAAAAAAGCCGTAACAATCAAGGTAGGTTCTAAATCTGTAAAGGTTAAAGCTACCGTTAAATAATAGTTCACTTCTATTACAATAATAATAAGAGCTTTCAAAAGGAAGGGGATACCTGAAAGGGTATCTCCTTTTTCTTTTTAGAAATTATGGCGTTAATTATGCGTAAAATCATTTGAACAATACAGAAAATTGGGTGTTGCTTTAAAGAAGGTGTAATGATGTGATTTAGACGCTTTAAAATGATTTAAGACGCATTTAAAGCCAGCAGCACGGTAATTCGCGGATGATTGGCAGGTTTATGATTTCTGCGGAATCAGAGGAGAAACAAAGGTGAAAAGCGAACAGTGAAACGGAACGAAGTCTGAAGACTGAAGAGGACCAAAATTCACCGGATAAAGCAAAAAATATACCGGGGAAGAACGTTCACAGGAGCGAAAGGATGCCGTATGTAAAGTGTTTTAAAAGGGATCTGGCCGGAAAAAAATCCATTTTTTGGATTGCTTTGAGGCCTGAATTGGAGGGCATTGGAAAAGATTTTAAAAAAAATTAAAAAAAGTTTTGAAAAAGTGTTGACAACTTCGGAAAAGCGTGATAATATATATCTCGCTGACGCAGAAAAGAGTCAGTAAGAAACAAGCGGGAACGCTTGAGAGAAGCTTGATAATTGAACAGTAAAACAACCCTGAAAATTCTAATAAAAGATGTGAATCACATCTTAAAAAAGATTTTCAAGATCAAAACATGCTTTGATCAAAAGCGAATACCTAACAAGGTAAATCGAGGATTAGCCAAGCAAAAGCTTGAGTAAATCAAACACTTAAACATGAGAGTTTGATCCTGGCTCAGGATGAACGCTGGCGGCGTGCCTAA
>ERZ773108.2150-NODE-2150-length-17621-cov-5.014858_pt1 | contig 17621 bp, 19 predicted proteins | sample MGYA00580570_ERZ773108 | MGnify/ENA primary metagenome ERZ773108 (study PRJEB29015, sample SAMEA2737840) | human gut metagenome | biome: human gut; feature: human-associated habitat; material: faeces | place: China | collected 2012 ...
ATTTGTGGCAGGCGGAGATAAACAAATCCCGGAAACAGCGTGTTTCCGGGATTTTGTATGTGATAAAATTATCTCTTTGAGAACTGAGGAGCGCGACGAGCTGCTTTGAGTCCGTACTTCTTTCTTTCCTTCATTCTCGGGTCACGTGTAAGGAAGCCTTCAGCCTTAAGAGCTGTTCTGTACTCTTCATCAACCTCCAGAAGCGCTCTTGCGATACCGTGGCGGATTGCTCCTGCCTGTCCGGTGAAACCGCCGCCCTGAACGTTTACGATAATATCAAATTTACCGTTTGTTCCTGTTGCTTCGAGAGGCTGTCTTACAACAACCTTAAGTGTCTCAAGACCGAAGTATTCATCGATATTTCTTTTGTTAATAGTAATAGCGCCTGTTCCGGGTACCAATCTAACCCTTGCAACAGACTTTTTTCTTCTGCCTGTTCCGCAATACTGTACGTTTGCCATAATTATTCAGTCCCCTTTCTTACGCTTGTTCCCAGACAACGGGTGTCTGAGCTTCGTGTTTGTGATTTGCGTCTCTGTAGATTCTGAGCTTTGTTAAAGCTTTTCTGCCCAGAGTGTTATGAGGAAGCATACCTGCTATAGCAAGCTCCATAGCCTTTTCGGGGCGTGTTTCCATAAGAGTCTTGTAAGAAACCTCTTTAAGATGACCGATATAACCTGTATGTCTGTACCACTTCTTCTGAAGAAGCTTGTTTCCGGTCAGTACCGCGTCTTTTGCGTTGATGATGATTACAAATTCACCGCAATCAACACCCGGAGTATACTGCGGACGATGCTTTCCGCGGAGAATAGTAGCAGCGGTAGCAGCTACACGTCCGAGGGGCTTGCCGGCAGCATCAATGATGTACCATTTTTTTTCAATTTCATTGGCTTTTGCCATATAAGTTGACATTATAATGCCTACCTCCTTATATTATTAGATTAATTAATTTCACAATAAAGGCGTTCTATTTCAGAACGCCTATTTATTATAATACTAAATTATTAATTTGTCAACCCTTTTTTTGAAAAAAATTAATTTACTGTTGTACAATCTCTTAAATACGCTAAAATACTCTTTTATACTCTCGTATACTCGCGTGCGAATTTAAATTTTTTTTAATTTATACCCTCGATATTAAAACATACGGCGCATTTCAGCTGAATTTATCGGTTGAAAAGGCGCATAATGTCATTCCAGGTGACGAAAAGCATCAGCGCAATGAGCAGCGCAAAACCGATAAAGTGAACGATTCCCTCTTTCTCGGGCGGGACGGGCTTTCGGAAAATAAGCTCAATCAATGCAAATACCGTCCTGCCTCCGTCAAGTGCAGGCAGAGGAAGAAGGTTCATAACGCCGATGTTTACGGCGAGGAAGCCCGCAAGAAACAGAAAATCCAAAATTCCTGTTTGAGCCGCGGTGTTCATAGCCGAAACAACTCCAACAGGTCCGGACATATCGGAAACACTTGCCTGACCGTTAAACAACATTCCGAGCGAAACGAATACAAGCTTTACCATCCATATCGTCTGGAAAAATCCCTCATAAAGAATCCGCCCCAAGCTTACATCTGACGGGGCGATGGTAAAGCCGATTATATATCCCGTGCTTCCGTCGCTGTAAGTTGTCTGCATTGGCGTGAATTTATCGGAATAGCACTTTCCGTCACGGATATATTCGATACTGTATTCACTGTTTTCATTTACATCCGAGAGGGCAAAGCTGATATCGCGTTTTATGTGTATCTTGGAATGATTTACTTTGACTATTTTATCTCCCGGCTGAAGAAAAGCGGCAGCAGAGGAGTTTTCATCAACAGAGGCAATAATGGTAGAGGACATTCCGCCTGCCTGAACGGCTGATACGGCAGTGATAGACGTAACTATCAAAAAGCCCAGCAGAATATTCATAGCCGCGCCTGCTACAAGTATTATAATTTTAGGCAGAGGCTTTTTTGAACTGAAAGAGCCTTCGCTGCCCGTATCCTCGTCCTCACCTTCCATTTTGCAAAATCCGCCCATTGGTATGGCGCGTATTGAATAAAGTGTTTCTTTGCCTTGCTTTTTCCATATAGCGGGGCCCATACCCAAAGCAAATTCAAGAACATTTACGTGAAATGCTTTTGCGGCAATAAAATGACCGAGCTCGTGAACGAATATTATAATTGAAAATATGATTATTGCACCGATTATTGTAAGCAGCATATTTAACCTCCGGTTTGTTTGATAATAATTTGTATAGCGGTGCTATCTTGCCTGACCTAAGATACTTCTGACTTCGTCGTTTACGGCGATAATGTCGGAGAGAGATGGATTTTGAATATTACTGTTGCTGTAGCGCATCATCGTTTTTTCAACGATGTCGGCAATATCCAAAAAGCCGATTTCATCTTTCAGAAATTCAGCAACAGCCGCTTCGTTGGCAGCGTTCATAACGGTCGGCATAATTCCGCCCGACCTTCCGGCAGCCTTTGCAAGGGCAAGACAGCGAAATACCGATTCATCGGGCTTTGCAAACGAAAGCCCTGCAAGCTCTGAAAAATCAATCGGTTTGTCGGGAGAGGGCAGCCTGTTCGGATATGTAAAGGCGTACTGAATGGGGTGCTTCATAGAAGGAACAGACAGCTGGGCAATTACGCTTTTATCGCAAAATTCGACCATTGAGTGTATTATGCTTTCTCGCTGAACCACAACTTCGATATCGTCTATGTCAACATTAAAAAGATGACTTGCCTCTAAAACTTCAAGACCCTTATTCATAAGCGTTGCGCTGTCGATAGTAATTTTTGCCCCCATACTCCAGTTGGGATGCTTTAAGGCTTGCTCTTTTTTCATACCTGAAAGCTCTGCCGAACTTTTGCCGAAGAAAGGCCCGCCCGAGGCAGTAAGCAAAATTCTGCGAAGCTCGCCGTGCTTTCCTGCGTGAAGTGATTGAAATATGGCGCAGTGCTCGCTGTCAACCGGCAAAAGACTGACGTTGTTTTCCGCAACGGCATCCATAAAAAGTTTGCCCGCGGTGACAAGCGTCTCCTTGTTTGCAAGGGCGATGTCTTTACCCGCCGATATGGCGTGCATAGTGGGGACAAGCCCCGCAAAGCCCACAATTGAGGATAATACCATATCGCAATCGGCTTCGGCGGCGATAAAACAAAGCCCCTCTTGCCCCGAAACGACAGTACAGCCTGTATCGCCGACCGCGCATTTTAATTCTTTGGCGCGTTCTTCATTAAAAACAGCGGCATATTTGGGCTTAAACCTTCGTATCTGTTCCTCAAGCAGTTTTATATTGCTTGACGCGGAAACAGCTGTTACTTCTATATTATATATACCCTTTAAATCCTCGACAACTTCAAGAGCCTGAGTGCCGATAGAGCCTGTAGAACCAAGTATGGATAATTTCATTTTAAATGCGGTCTCCATTCTGTTTATATGTAGTTTATTCCGTTAATCGGTAATTTATCCCGATTAATAGCCGAACTTTCCACTGAGAGAATCGTCGTTCTCTATCCAATCTTCAACTGAGTATGTGGTATACTCGGTCGGGGTGTTTCTGACGATTACATTCTCTATGCCTGCGTTTATAACCATTCTTTTGCACATAGCGCAGCAACAGGCGTTTGAAACAAGCTCGCCCGATTTAACGTCCCGTCCCGCAAGATAAAGCGTTGCGCCTATTGTGTCACGTCTTGCGGCAGAGATTATGCAATTTGCCTCGGCGTGAACGCTTCTGCAAAGTTCATAGCGCTCACCTCTCGGGATATTCAGCTTCTCTCTTGTGCAAAAGCCGAGGTCGGAACAGTTCTTTCTGCCGCGCGGCGCGCCGGTGTAGCCTGTTGAAACGATTTCGTCATTCTTTACGATAATTGCGCCAAAGTTGCGTCTCAGACAGGTTCCGCGCTCGATTACCGTTTCGGCAATATCAAGATAATAGTTGTTTTTGTCTACTCTTTCCATAGTTTTTCTCCTTATTTATATATTTGTTTGTTTATTTAAATTGTCACACAACGCGATTTGTTGATTCACCGCGAAGGTATGCCTTTATATTGTCCGCCGTTGCGGAAAGGCATCTCAGCCGTGATTCATATGCTCCCCACGCATTATGCGGGGTAAAGCACGTGTTGGGATAGCTTAAAATTCTGTTATACGGGTGTGTTTCGGAAAACGGCTCTTCAGTATACACGTCTATGCCCAAGCCCCCAAGGCGCTTTTGTTCGATTGCCTCGGTCAGGGCTGCCTCGTCTGCGACGCCCCCGCGGGAAACATTAATAAATATCGCATTTGGCTTCATCATTGCGATTCTGTCCCGATTTATCAGATTTCTCGTCTTGCTTGTCAGCGGAGTATGAACGGATATAATGTCAGAGGTTTTGCAAAGAGTGTCGATATCCACACACTCCATATCGGAAACGGGGTGAAGCTTGTTTACTATTACACGGCAGCCCATTGCCCGGGCAATTTTTGCAACCCGTCTGCCTATATTTCCCGCGCCCGCAATGCCCCACGTCTTTCCGCTCAGCTCATAGTAAACGGGGGTTAGCATATTTGCTGTTCCGCTTTTTGAATATGCTCCGCTTTTTACATAGTCGCAGTATTGAGGCATATGACACACGAGAGTCAGCGCAATCGCAAGGGTCAGCTGCGCCACGCTTTCGGCAGAGTATGCATTCACGTTGCAAACAGCGATATTTGCCGCTTTGCAATATTCGGTATCAATGTTGTCAAAGCCTGTCGCGGTCTCGCAGATGAGCTTTAAAGAGCCTGCGGATTTTAAATTTGAAGTGTTAAGCTTTAGCTTATTTACTATAATGACATCGCTGTCGGCAATTGCGGCTTCGACTTTATGCGGCATAGTTGAGCTGCGTATTATTACCTCTCCCAAGCTGCCGAACAGCTTGGGAATTTCGCATATTAAGTCATCGCCGAGGGTGGCTGCGTCCAAAAATTTAATTTTCATATAAATGTCCCCTTAGATTATTTCCAGAAATTTATTCGTTTTTCGGGCGGAATGTACATTCCGTCGCCCTCCTTGATTCCGTAATGATTGATAAATATATCAAAGTTTGATAAAACGCGGTTAACGCGAATCTTAGACGGGGCGTGAACATCGTTGGCAAGCATAAATGCCGCCGTATCGTCGGACATATTTGTGCGCCATATTTTTGCATAAGAGCAGAAGAAGCGTTCCAAAGCCGATTCATCGCTGCCGACCAGGCTTAACATACACGACATCCCTGCTATGTCCGAAAGGTTTTCGTTAAGGGTCAGCTTGCCGTCAACCCTGCCCTTGCCGACGCTTAATCCGTCATACTCGTTTATTGTCTTTTCGCAGAGGGCGGCAAATGCCATACGGTCATTCTCCGTCCACCAGGATTTTAGGCTTCCGTTTTCATCAAACGCTGAACCGATAGAGTCGAACGCGTGGCTGATTTCGTGGGCGATTACCGTGCCTATCCCGCCGAGGTTTTCTTCGTACGAGGCGTTTAAATCAAAGTACGGCTGCTGAAGAATTCCGGCAGGTATGGTGATGCAATTTGTTTGCGGGTCATACATAGCGTTTACGTCCTGCGGGTACAAGGACCAAGTGTTTCTTACTGCTTTTTTGCCCGAATTAAGCCTGTTTTCATCACGCAAATGAACACTTTTTGCACATTCAATCATATATTCCATAAGATTGCCGCCGTCTTCAACGGGACGCATATGATAGCTTCTGTTTATGCAGCTGTCAAAATCATCGGGAGCCGCCGCGTTTATCTTTATGGATTTAAGCTTTTTTACTGCATTTGCACGTGTTTGAGGATTCATACGCGTACACGAGTTTATAAGTTCTTCGTACTTGTCTATAATCTTTTGTGTCATTTCCTCTATAGCTGCCTTTGTGTATTCGGGCAGGTACGTATCAACATACATCTTGCCAAGCTCCCAGCCCATAGTCTTTGAAACAAGCTCAATTGCATAGTCGGATGGAATATAGTTAAAGTTTGTGCCGTCAAGCTTATTATGAAACTGCTGCCTTGCATTAAATGATTCCGTTGTGAGATATTCGGCAGTAGTATCTAAAACCGAGGCTTTTAAGTATGCCTTTGCGCAGTCAAGCGACTTGTCGGTCATATATTTTGAGGCAAGAACGGGATATGCTTTATTGTAAAGCATAACGGTCTTGGCTTTGTCAAAGCCAAGGTTCTTTAAATATTTTTTGATATCGGTTTCCGGCGTCAGCTTTGCAAAGTCCGATATGCTTAAGACTTCGGCGGATTTATTATCGCTGCCGCCGTTGTTGCCCGAGGATATGTCGCGGCAGACATCAGCCGCCATCTCGGCGGTTTTCACAGGCGACGGGTCTCCCGAAAGCTCCAAAAGCTTGGCTATATATTCAATATAGTAATTTCTGTTTTCCTCTGCCGAGCTGCCTGTTCTATACTCTTTGCTCAATCCGACATAGCAAGCCGAAAGAGAGAGCGTGTAAGAGGAAGAGTCATAGACGTTGGTGGTAAGCGTAAGAGGCATAAGTGTGACAAATCCGCATTTTTCAAGGCGTGCCATAACCGATAGAAGCTCATCAGAGGTTTTTATTTCATCAATGTCCGACAGATATCCGGCTATGGGAGAAAAACCGATTTTGTCGCGCAGCGCTTGGTTTGCGGCTGCGGAATAGAATGAGATAATTCTGGATTCATCAGAATCTTCGGCAAAATTTTCTCCGTTATTATAATGTCTGCGATACAGAGAAAATATTATATCGCTTATGCGATTTACGGATTGCGCCGAGAGATTAACGTTATCCGAGATGATTCCCAAGCCGTTGAGCGGAGCGTTTGAGTCAAGCCATTGCGAATTTACATACGTGTAAAAGTCGCCCGCGGGACCCGCAAAATGGCTGATTCTGTCGCAAATCAAATCTACCTGTTCAGGGGTTAAAAAGTCGTCTGCTCCGAGCCGTCCGTCACCATAACCTTTTATGATTCCGGCAGAGGCAAGACGTGTTACCTGCTTGCTTGCCCAATCGGGGGTGTCGGAAAATTGAATGTTATAGTGTGACGATAAATCGGTGTGGCTCAGCGCTCGGTTTAATATAACAAGAGCCTCGATTCGGGTAATGGATTCCTGAGGACGAAGAGTGCCGTCCTCATAGCCGTTAATCAGCCCCGAATACACGGCGGCTGACATTTCATCCGTATAAGGATATGAAATCTTTGAACTGTCGCGGAACTTATCAAGAATTTTATGGTCGGTGCTGAAGCGACTGATGCCGACGGTTTTAATAAACCGCGAGATTGCCTGCTCGCGCGTGGCATAGTCTGCCGAAGTGTTATATTCGCTGCCCGATGTATACTTGCTTTCGTCCGCATATACAAAAGGAGCAGACGAATACAACGCGATTATATATATCAAAATAAGTGATAATAAGCGTTTCATTTCATCAGCTCCGTTAAGTTATTCGTAATAGTATTCCAAGCCGTAGTATATGGCTGCGGAAATTAATCTCTGCGCTGTTGCTTTGCGCGGTTTACCGCGCTGAGCAGAGCGTGCAGCGAGGCAACGATAATATCGTTGTCGGTTCCCACGCCCCATACGGCTTTATCGGTTTCGGATGTCAGACATATATAAGCGCAAGCCTGCGAGTTTGAACCTTTGCCGATAGCGTGTTCGCTGTACTGTCCGACGGAATATCCGTTTGGCAGAATTTCGCCAAGCGCCGCATAAACGGCGTCAAGACGGCCGTTTCCGCAGCCTGTAAGCTCGTGTACATTTCCGTTTTCGTCAATCGTAACGTGTGCAATGATACCGTCCTTTTGCTCAAAGTGGCAGGATACAAGCTTAAGCGGCGTATCAATATTTACATATTCGCCGATGAATATCTTGTGAATTTCATCGGGGTGAAGCTCTTTATGCAGATGGTCGGACACATTCTTTACGCAGTAGCCGAAGTCCTCGCGCATATCTTTAGGGATAACATAGCCGAAGCGCTGTTCCATAAGGAAGCCGATGCCGCCCTTGCCCGACTGGCTGTTGATTCTGATAACATCGCCCTCGTACTCTCTGCCAAGGTCCTTCGGGTCAATCGGAAGATAGGGAACGGACCAGGTGTCAAGCTGCTTTTCCTCACGCCACTTCATACCCTTTGCAATTGCGTCCTGATGCGAACCCGAGAACGCGGCAAACACAAGCTTTCCGCTGTACGGATGGCGGGGGTCTACGCTCATATTTGTAAGCTTTTCATAGGTTTCAACTACCTCCGGCAGATTGGAAAAGTCAAGCTTTGGGTCAACCCCGTGAACGTACATATTAAGGGCAACGGTTACGATGTCAACATTTCCCGTGCGTTCTCCGTTGCCGAAAAGAGTTCCTTCAACGCGGTCCGCCCCGGCAAGAAGACCAAGCTCGGTATCGGCAACGCCGCAGCCGCGGTCGTTATGCGGATGAAGCGAAAGTTCAACGCTGTCACGGTATTTAAGATTGTCATTCATATACTCAACCTGTGACGCATAGACGTGCGGAAGAGACATCTCGACCGTAACGGGAAGGTTAATAATAGCCTTTTTGTCGGGGGTCGGCTTCCAGACGTCAAGCACGGCATTGCATACCTCAAGGGCATAGTCTACCTCGGTTCCGGTAAAGCTTTCCGGGCTGTATTCAAATCTGAAGTTTCCCTGTGTGGTTTTGGCAAAGTCGTTAAGCATAACCGCGCCGTCAACCGCAAGCTTTAAAATTTCCTCCTTGGATTTTCTGAAGACCTGCTCGCGCTGGGCAACAGAGGTGGAGTTATACAGATGAACAATAGCTGATTTTGCACCCTTTAATGCATCAAACGTTTTTTTGATAATATGCTCGCGTGCCTGTGTTAAAACCTGAATGGTAACATCGTCGGGGATAAGATTGTCTTCTATAAGTCTGCGCAGAAACAGATATTCCGTCTCCGAGGCAGCGGGGAAACCAACTTCTATTTCTTTAAATCCAAGCTTTAGCAGATATTTAAAAAATTCAATTTTGTCCTCAAGGCTCATCGGTACAACGAGAGCCTGATTGCCGTCTCTAAGGTCAACACTGCACCATAACGGAGCCTGTGTGACAGCGTCCATTTTTGCCCACTTCATTTCGCAAACCGGGGGCATAAAATAACCCTTTTGGTATTTGTTGAAATTTTTCATAATCTGCACTTACCTTCCTTTACCTTTAGATAAATTTTGTTTTATGTACTTTTCTTATCAGTATAACATATTCGGGTTAAATATGCAACAGATTTTTGATAATTTACGGGAATTTTGCGGGTTTACGCTAAAGCCGATGGCGTTTAACCCTTTCGGTACTCTGACGGAGATACACCGAAACGCTTTGAAAAGCACCCCGAAAAGTAGTGGACGTCGCAGAAGTTCAGTTCATCGGCTATATCGGATATTGAAACGGCGGTATTTTTAAGCATTATTTTTGCGGTTTCAAAGCGTTTGCTTAACATATATTCGTACGGGGTTTGATTGTATGCGGTTTTAAATTCGCGTATTATATGACATTTTGAATACGCCTCGGCTTTAACAATTTCATCAAGGGTAATTGAAAAGTCCGTGATGTTGTCGATTCGGTTTTTCACCGATTCGGCGAGAGGTGAAAATTTGCCGCCGCGGTGAAGCTCAAGAGCGGCGAGCTTTTGTACTATCTGCAAAAATACAACGGCGGTTCTGTCCGATATATCCTTTGCCGATGACGGACTGCGCGAGATTTTATAAATTTCTTCAAAATACTTTTTGAGTTCCGGCGCGTAAAAAAGAGCCTTGTCACGCATCCCGAAGCTTTCTGTTATTGCGTCCGCCAGCCTGCGGCGCAAAGAAAGATACTTCGTATGCGGAAAAACACTTTGACTTGCTTAAACAATGGGCGGATTATCTGACAGAGTATGGCTATAACCCAGAAAATCAGCTGTGTACCGACGATTTTGCGGGGCATCTGGCGCATAACTGTAACTTATCCGTTAAGGCAATTGCAGGCATTGCGGCGTGGGGAATGGTTTTGAATATGATGAATAAAAAAGATGAAGCCGAAGGGTATAACAAAAAAGCACGCGAGCTTGCCGAAGCGTGGAAGAAGGACGCTTTTGACGGCAACTTCTACCGCCTTGCATTCGACCAAAAGAACAGCCGGAGCATAAAATACAATCTTGTATGGGATAAGCTTTTTGAAATGAATATATTTGATGAGGATATATTTAAAAAGGAGGTCGCATATTACAAAACAAAGATTAACAGAGCTCGGTTGACAAAAATATTTGATTGATTTATAATTATAAAATAGGCAGGTGTAAATTATATGACAAAAAAAGGATTGATTTTAGAGGGCGGAGCAATGAGAGGGCTTTTTACAGCCGGGGTTATGGATGTTTTAATGGAAAACGGAGTTGAATTTGACGGAATTATAGGCGTTTCAGCCGGGGCGGCATTTGGATGTAACTATAAATCGGGGCAGATAGGAAGAGCCTTGAGGTATAACATCAAATATTGCCGTGACAAACGCTATTGCGGAATCAACTCACTTTTAAAAAGCGGAAATATTTACAATACGGATTTTTGTTACGGAGAGGTTCCTCTAAGCCTCGACAAATTTGATTTTGACGCCTACTTAAAAAATCCTGCGGAATTTTATGTTGTCTGCACGGATGTAGAGAGCGGGAGACCGGTTTACCATAAGTATACGGGTGCGGAAGACAGCGGATTTGATTGGATACGCGCGTCCGCTTCTATGCCGCTTGTTTCGCAAATAGTTAATATAGACGGCAAAAAGCTTTTGGACGGCGGAATTTCCGACTCGATTCCCGTAAAATATTTCGAAAGCATCGGATATAATAAAAATGTTGCGGTTCTGACACAAACCAAAGAGTACAGAAAAGGGAAAAATCGTATGATGCCTCTGATTCGCCGAAGGTATAAAATGTATCCGAAGCTTATAGAAGTGGCAGAGAATCGCTTTCTTATGTATAATGAGCAAAAAGAATATGTTTCAAAGCGAGAGGCGGAAGGAGAGCTTTTTGTAATAAGACCCGATGAGCCGATACCTGTAGGCAGGGTTGAGAAGAATCCGAAGAAGCTGAAGCTTGCATATGATATAGGCAGAAGCACGGCAAACAAAAAACTTGACGGACTTATCGCATATTTGGGAATGTAATGTAAATAATTAATAAAAAGTGACCGTAAAAACGGAGGTAAAGAGCGTGGACAGGATATATGCGGCAATAGACTTAAAATCTTTTTACGCTTCGGTAGAGTGTGTGGAAAGAGGGCTTGACGCACTTGATACAAATCTTGTTGTTGCGGACGAAGAGAGAACCGAAAAGACGATATGTCTTGCCGTTTCGCCTGCGCTTAAAGCATATGGCTTGCCGAGCAGGGCAAGACTTTTTGAAGTGGTTCAGCGTACCAACGGCGTAAACAATCAGCGTAGGCAGAGGACGCACGGCAAAGCGTTTGAGGGGGAATCATATTCCGCGGCAGAGCTTGAGAAAAATCCTATGCTTAAGCTGTCGTATATTGTTGCGCCGCCCAGAATGGCGCTTTATTCAAAGTACAGTACGGATATTTATGCGATATATTTGAAGTATGTTGCGCCCGAGGATATACACGTATATTCTATAGACGAGGTATTTATGGATATAACCGATTATCTTAAAACCGCCGGTATGAACGCACGCGAGTTTACAATGACGATTATCGATGATGTGATGAAAACCACGGGAATCACCGCAACGGCGGGCATAGGAAGCAATATGTATCTTTCTAAGGTCGCTATGGATATTATGGCAAAAAAGATGAAGCCTGACAGAAACGGCGTCAGGATTGCTTGTCTTGACGAGATGACCTACCGCCGCGAGCTTTGGAATCACACTCCGCTTACCGATTTTTGGAGGATAGGCAGAGGGTATTTAAAAAAGCTTGAAGAAAACAGACTTTTTACGATGGGCGATATAGCGAGATGCTCTCTTTCAAAAAGCGGAGAGGATAAGCTTTATAAGCTGTTTGGCATAAATGCCGAGCTTTTGATTGATCATGCGTGGGGCTGGGAACCGTGCTCGATTGCCGATGTAAAGGCGTATAAGCCGCAGAATAGCAGTATGAGTACGGGGCAGGTTTTGCAGGCACCTTACGGATATGAAAAAGCAAAACTTATTGTAAAGGAAATGACTGAGCTTCTCGTGCTTGACCTTGTGGAAAAAGAACTTGTAACAAATCAGATGATATTAACAGTAGGTTATGACGTAGAAAATCTGTTAAACCCCGAGATTTTCCGAAGCTATAAAGGTGAAGTTACAACGGATTATTACGGCAGAAAGGTTCCAAAGCACGCGCACGGAACGGTTAATCTTAAAAAATATACTTCATCAACAAAGCGTATAACCGAGGCTGTTTCAGAGCTTTATGATAAAATTGTAAGCAAAAAGCTTCTTGTAAGAAGAATAACCCTTTGTGCAAACAGAGTTGTGAAAGAAGATGACGCAGTAAACGGCGGGTTTGAGCAGCTTAATCTATTCACCGATTATGAGCTTGCCGAAAGGGAGAGAAAGGCAGAAGAGGCAAATCTTGAGAAAGAGAAAAGCATGCAAAAGGCAATGATAGAGATAAAAAAACGCTTCGGTAAAAATGCGGTCTTAAAGGGAATGAATCTTGAAGAAGGCGCAACCACCATACAAAGGAACGGGCAAATCGGCGGACACAAGGCGTAAGAGGTCGGAATTATGAACAAAGATTACAGCGATATAATAAATTTGCCGCATCATCGGTCAAGTGTGCGGGCACATATGCCGATAAAAGACAGAGCGGCACAGTTCGCGCCGTTTGCCGCGCTTCCGGTGCACGATGCAGCCATAAAAGAGAAAGCAAGGCTGACTGATGAAAAGACCGAGCTGACCGAAGAAATGGCAGAAGAGCTGAACCGTGCGGTGCGGACTATACAAAAGCACATCGATTCAAACCCGAAAATAAAAGTTAAATATTACATTGCGGACACAAAAAAGCAGGGCGGAAGTTACGCAGAGTATGAGGGGAATATACGAAGAATCGATGAGGTGTATCATATGCTGATATTTGCTGACGGAAAAGAAATTTTAATGGATGATATAGTAAAAATAAAAACCTATACGGTGTAAAAAGCTGCGGCACTCTTAAAATATATTCAAGGCAGAAAGGTATGTTAAAATTGGAAAGCTCAGATAAAATGTATAGCATAAGAGAATTGTACAGAATAGGCAGAGGACCGAGCAGCTCGCATACAATGGAACCTAGCTATGCCTGCCAAAGGGCGATGAACGAGACGCCCGCGGCGGACGGATACGAGGTCACATTATTGGGTTCGCTTGCAAAGACGGGGCGCGGACACAGAACCGATTATGCGATAAGACAGACGTTTGGCAAAATACCTGTTAAAATAATTTTTGACAGCGAAACGAAGGAACTTCCGCACCCAAATACAATGAGGATTAAAGCGTTTTCGGAAGAAAACGTAATTTACGATAAGATGTTCTTAAGCGTAACGCGGTTGCGGCAATGCGTGCGGTTGACGCGGTAAGCCTTGCCGAAATGCTGTATGAGGACAGAAAAATTTCGCTTGACTTGGTGATAAAAACAATGTATGAAACAGGAAATGATTTGTCCTGCCGCTACCGTGAGACATCAGAGGGCGGTTTGGCAAGTCTTTATGGGAGTGATTTATAAATGGATACCGAAATTAATTTAATTAAAGCAATGAAAAACAATGCATAGAAGCAATATGGGTTTGAGTCATTTTCTGCTTGATTTTATTGTCTATATGAGTTATAATAAAGGCGGAAATCATACGCAAAATATAAAAAAAGAATATTGGTGATCAAGTATGCATATATCCGATATAAATCCTTTTATACGCTTTGCGCAAGAAGTCGTGCTGACAGAGAGCAAGTCTTGTGTCTCGACTTACGATAACAGACTTTTTTATCTGACTGACGGCGAGTGCGGGGTTATCGTTGACGGAGTTGAATACAAAATACAAACAGGCACGGTTATGCTTTGGAAAAGCGGTACGGTTTATCGGTTTTTGATAGAAAACCAAATCAAACTTATAGCAATAGATTTTGACTATACTCAAAGCTTTAAAGAACATACGGATTTTTTGCCGCCCGTTGAGACGGATATGTTTGATGAGGGGCGTATACTCGAAAAAATTGATTTTACCGATTCCAAGCGACTTAATATGCCGATAGTTATAAATCGGATGTACGATGTTTACCCCTATCTTGAAAAGATAGTGCGCGATTGCCGAAAGGATTTGCTTTTCTCTGAAAAATATTGCTCATCGGTCTTAAGTGAGGTAATTATAAAAGTTGTGCGCTCGGTTGTATTTCCGTCAGCGGCTGTGTATAACAGAATGGATAAGGTTATTGAATACATAGAAGAAAATTATGCGCAGGATATCAGCAACCGAGAGCTTGCCGATATTGCGGGGTATCATCCTTATCACTTAAACAGACTTATGCGCGATTATACGCAGAGCACGGTTCATCAGTATCTTATGGGCTACAGATTAAAAAAATCGCAGGAGCTTTTGACAAACACCTCTTTCGGAATAACGGAGATATCAGAGCTTTGCGGATTTAGGTCCGCATACTATTTTTCAAACGTGTTTAAGCAAAGGTTTAATGTTTCTCCGACAGAATACAGGAAAAATCAGAAAAATAAGGCATAGAACATAAAAATATATTTATATTGAAAAAACTGTTGACAATTTTATAAAAATATGGTATTTTAATAATGTAAAAGGGAGTAGCTAACGATATTTCGTTTCTTTGGCGTCATTACGGCTTTTTGCCCGCTTAAGAATTAAAAAGCAAGACTTTTATCAGGATTTGTATTCTTGATAAAGGCCTTTTTTATTATATATTTAAAATCAAAAGGGGGAATTTTTCTTGACAGAATTATTTTCAAATGTATTCAACATAACTTGGCAGCAGGCGGTTATGTGGGTAATCGGTGCGGTGCTGATTTACCTTGCAATCGTAAAGGATATGGAGCCGTCGCTTTTGCTGCCAATGGGCTTCGGAGCGATTTTGGTAAACCTTCCTATGTCGGGGGCGGTCACGCAGATTTATGACGGAGTACGGGAAATCGGCGTAATCGATATCCTTTTTAACTCGGGTATTGCAAACGAGCTTTTTCCGCTGCTTTTATTTGTGGGGATAGGTGCAATGATTGACTTCGGTCCGCTGCTTTCCAACCCAAAGCTTATGATTTTCGGAGCGGCGGCACAATTTGGAATATTCTTTACATTCAGTCTTGCCGCCGCCTTCGGATTTGACATAAAAGACGCAGCGTCAATCGGAATAATAGGTGCGGCGGACGGGCCGACATCAATATTTGTTGCAAACTATTTTAATTCAAAATATATCGGCGCAATAATGGTTGCGGCATATTCGTATATGGCGCTTGTTCCGATTGTTCAGCCGCCGGTTATCAGGCTTCTTACCACAAAGAAAGAGAGGCTGATAAAAATGGAATACACACAAAAATGTGTGTCGAAGACAACAAAAATTCTCTTTCCGATTATCATTACGGTCATCACGGGCATAGTGTCACCGCGAAGCGTTGCCCTTATAGGCTTTTTGATGTTCGGAAACCTGGTACGCGAATGCGGCGTTTTGGATTCGCTTTCGGATACGGCGCAGAAAGTTCTTGCAAACTTAATTACGCTTTTCCTCGGGCTTACAATCGCAACAAAAATGCAGGCGGCTATGTTTTTGACAAAAGAAACGCTTATGATTATATCGCTGGGGCTTGTTGCATTTATATTTGATACGGCGGGCGGAGTTATTTTTGCAAAAATTTTAAATCTGTTTCTTAAAAAGGGTAAAAAGATTAATCCTATGATTGGTGCGGCAGGAATATCGGCTTTTCCTATGTCGGCAAGGGTGGTTCACAAAATGGGTCTGCAAGAGGACAACCAAAACTTTTTGCTTATGCACTCAATCGGCGTGAATGTTTCGGGGCAGATTGCATCGGTTATAGCCGGCGGAATGATACTTAATCTTTTGGGTTAAAGGAGAGTAATTTTATGAATTTTAATGTGTTTTTAAGCACCCTGCCGATTATGGGCAAGGGAATGCTCGGGATATTTATTGTAACGGCTGTAATTATTGTTGTTATGATGCTGCTTAATAAATTTACGGGTGAAAAGCGGTAAAAGAAGAGAAACGGCAGTATTTTTTGTACTGCCGTTCCTCTTCCCAATTACAGGCTGCTGCGTATGGGCAGCGGATTTTCCGGATGCTCGCCAATAAACTTTTCCATCCAGACCATATCGTACCATCTTTTAAATTTATATCCGCATTTGTGAAATCTTCCGATTAATTTATAGCCCATATGCTCGTGAAATTCGGCACTGTTTTTCGTCAGATATTCATCATCTGTTTCGGGATAGCCTATGCACGCATACAGGTTAATTATATGCATATCGGAGAGAGCCTTTTCAAGCGCAAGATACAATGTCTTTCCGATGCCGCTTCTTTTTTCATCTTTGTCCACATATACTGTGGTTTCAACCGCATAGTCATATGCTGCCCTTCCTTTAAAAGCGTTGGCGTAGGCATAGCCTACTATTTTATTTACGCGCTCGGCAACAAGATACGGATATTTTTTTAAGGTATTGCGCATTCTTTGCCTGAATTCCGAAACATCGGGTACATCATACTCAAACGTAATAGCCGTGTCTTTAACATAAGGAGCGTATATCTTAAGCAGAGCCGCCGCGTCCTCGGGGACGGCACTTCGTATAGTTATATTTGATTTATTATCCATACATTGTTTCAATATAAACACCTCCATACCTATATGGGTATTAGCCACGTGCAAAATTCAAAAGATTTAGAGTTTATGCGATTTTACGGATGTGGCAAATCCGTTTTGTCACTATAAATTTAATATTTAATATATAGAAAAAACCACTCTGATTTGGTATAATATAGTTATCAACAAAAACTCACAAAGTAGAGTGGTTTTTATCTACCGTCAAGAGATTTTAAAAGACATCAGTTTTTTTACCTCACAACCAAAAGCTAAATTTTACGATGAACTATTCATCAATTTGGATTTAAGCTGTATTTCGGCTTACAATTCCAAAATCGGTCGTGCAGGTTATAGCAATCATTCTATGATTTGAGCCTTTATCGTTATGAAATGCGAGGGTTTCTCTCAAATTTCCGACTTACACGATTATCTGTCAAATAACTTAATTATTGCCCATTACTGTGGCTTTGACATATCTCGTGACTTGCCCTCTTATGCAAAATTCACCAGATTTATCCGTGAATTTGATAACGATATGCTTCAAACCGTTATGCAGTCGCAGGTATTGAAAGCCGCCGGTTTATCTTTGATTGATTCATCTTTTATCGCTTTGGACGCAACTCCCGTTAAGGCTAATGTTTCTAACAACAATCCAAAATCCTTTAAAAAGGATAAGTTTTCTAAAGCCTCTCCTCCAAAGGCTGACAAGGATTGCAGACTTGGTGTTCAAACCGCTTCAAATCAGCATAACGAAAAGAAGTATGAATTTTATTGGGGTTACAAAAATCATATTCTTGTCGACTGTATATCGGGCTTACCCGTTTGTGAATTAACA
>ERZ773108.2161-NODE-2161-length-17551-cov-5.785722_pt1 | contig 17551 bp, 14 predicted proteins | sample MGYA00580570_ERZ773108 | MGnify/ENA primary metagenome ERZ773108 (study PRJEB29015, sample SAMEA2737840) | human gut metagenome | biome: human gut; feature: human-associated habitat; material: faeces | place: China | collected 2012 ...
TTAACCCCTCGTGAATATTGGTCATTAAAATAACGCAGTCTGCCCGCTCAATTGCTATTTCAGCCTGGGTGCGCATTCCCTTTAAAATTTCGTCGTCTGTGGCAGGTTCAATGCCGCCCGTGTCAATCAGCATAAAACGGCGCCCTGTCCACTCCGCCTCCATATAGATTCTGTCGCGGGTAACGCCGGGCGTGTCGTCTACAATCGACACCCTGGTTCCCACAATTTTGTTAAACAGCGTGGACTTCCCTACATTGGGCCGCCCAACAATTGCAACTGTCGCTTTTCTCATTGGTCTTTTCCTTTCTCTCAATACCCCAAAACCGCTTTTAAGAAGGCTTCGCCGTCATTTTTCACCGGCACTATTTTCATGTTCAGTCTTTTTTCCGTTTCCGAAAGCGTGTAATCGTCTAAAAACACGTCCTCGTCTGCTTTCAGCATCGATTCCGTAATCAGAACGCGGTCTGCTTGTTTATCCTGTAATGCGCGGATTAAATCAGAGCCGCCAAGCAGGCCCGAAACGGTCACTTTGCCGCCGAACAATTCATTTTTTATTCCTACAACTTCTATATTATTCATATTATATCGCATTTTTACGATATTTACCAGCTTTTTTATAAATTCATAGGAAATTTCTCCCGTTGCTACAACCGTTTTAGCCGTTCCCTGCGGTTTTAAGTCCGGCGCAAGTGCTCGCATAAACTCCGCCTCCATCGAAGCAATCATACCTACGCCGTTTTCAATTTGTGGAAAGTCCTCATATTCGCTTTCTTCCGGAAGCTCCATTCCGGCATTGATGAAAAACTCGTCCGAAGCATATACAAACCGGGTGCCATGTTCTTTTAAAAACCGTTCCTGCCAGTTTTTTATCTGTCGGATCACCGCCGCGCAGTCCCCCTTTTCAAAAGGGGACAAAGGATAAAGACCTTCTCTGCACTTTGTCAGCCCCACCGGCACCACAGACACGCTTTTTGCATGTGGCATAAATTGGGCAAGGTCGCGGATTGTGCGGTCCAGCTCCTCCCCGTCGTTAATGCCCTTACAAAGCACAATCTGCATATTCATTTCAATTTCATGGTCGGCAAGCAGCTGAATGTGGTCTAAAATCTGGTTTGCCCGCTTATTCTTCAGCATGAATACGCGCAGATCCGGATTTGTGGTGTGAACCGAGATGTTCACCGGAGAGATTCGGTAGCGGATTAACCGCATAATATCCTCGGTTTTCATGTTGGTCAGCGTCACATAATTTCCATAAAGAAACGAAAGCCGGGAGTCGTCGTCTTTAAAATAGAGTGTATCGCGCATTCCCTTTGGCATTTGGTCAATAAAACAGAAAATACACTTGTTCTGGCAGCTTTTCGGGCTGTCGAACAGCATATTTTCAAAATTGATTCCCAAATCTTCCAAATCCTCATTATAAATTTCAAACTCGAACAGCTCGCCGTTTTCCTTTAAAACCTCCATGACAATGTGCTCGTTAGTGGCTAAAAATTTATAATCAAGATAATCCGTGATTTTCTGTCCGTCAATAGATACAATCAGGTCGCCGGGGAGAAGTTCCAATTCCTCTGCAATGCTGCCTGGGTCCACCGACAAAACATATGCTCCGTGCTTCATTTCTTTCCTCCGTTAACTGTAAATGAGCGCTTTTTCCGCTAAAAATCGACGAAAAGTAAAAATAGAGAAGACTGTAAACGCCTTCTCTACCCTCTTTTTGTTTCAATTACGCTTCTTTTTTTACAACTTCTTTGCCGTTGTAATATCCACAAGCCTTGCAAACTCTGTGGCCCATAATCGGCTCGCCGCATTTCGGGCAGCTTACAAAACCGGGAATGCTAAGTTTCCAGTTTGCTCTTCTTTTATCACGTCTGGCCTTTGAGGTTTTTCTCTTAGGTACTGCCATGTTTCACACCTCCTGAATGTATCACTTAAAATTTTTTAATTTTTCCCATCTTGGATCGATTTCGTCATCTTCACAGCCGCATGGCCCGTCGTTTAAATCTGCTCCGCACTTTGGGCAGAGACCGCGGCAATCCTCACTGCAAAGATATTTGTATGACAAGTTAAGTAAAATATTACTCGAAACAATTTCAGACAAATCCACCGTGGTGCCGGAAAAGACAATCACAGAATCTTTGTCGTCAATTTCTTCACTGTTCTGCGTTAAGGTTTCGGTAAAATCAAACGACAGCGGAAGCTCTAATTCTTTCAAACACCGTGCACAGTTTGTATGAAACGTTCCTTCCACATGGGCGGAAAGTTCTAACACATCGCTGCGGCACACAATTTCACCTGTCACGCAGACGCCGTTTGAAAAAGTAACGCCTAAACCGTCCGCCGCATTTCCCGCGTCAACAGTTCCGGAGATGGTAAGACATGCGCCGTCGTTATTCAAAACGGTACTCAAATCGCAAATCATGCTGCTTTGCCGCCTTTCTGTTTCCCTGTGCCAAACATCAATTGCACAATGCAATTATATATTATACTAATTATCTTGCAAAATGTCAAGCTTTTTTTATAAATTAGAAAAGAAAGGCCGCGCAAATTCTTCTGCGCGGCCATATTATCCTTTTATTTCACTTTTAAAAATTTTGTGCTCATAATCGCGCCGTTGTTATCTGTTATAGAAGCATAAACATAGGTTGCACCGGCGGGAATGTTCACCGTAACCGTTCCGTTATTTTCTGAATAGTCTGTAACAGCTGTCCAATTAATGTTCGAGCCGCCGTCTGACGGAAGCTCCGTGGTATTAATATAATACATTGTCACGCCCGAAATGGTTGTGCCCGACGGGATTTCACAATCTGCCGTTAAAACGCCGTTTTCAGCCGTTGCACTGCTTATTCTGATATAAGGGTTGTTGCCCTTAAACATGTTGTCTGCAAAGTCATAAACCTGTTGAATGCTGTCACCGGCACTTTGGGAGTGACTCAGGCCATGGTGAATGCTTAAATATCCGTCCTTTAATACGCCGTAGGTTAACGATGAGGAATTGATAGAGAAATGCTGGTCGGCATCGCTGTTTACCAACATAACAGGCATTTGGGCCTTTGCAGCAAAGTTTGCCGGATCCCAAGCAATGGATTGGCTTGCGCTGTCAAACTTAGAACCGAAATAGGTCTTGCACTGGTCTAAGTAGCCGCAGCCATAAACGGGAACAGCAAACATAAACCGGTTGTCAACACCGCAAACTGTTGTGGTTGTAATTCCGCCCCAGGAAATTCCGGTAATGCCGATTCTGGAAGCATCAACACAATCATTGCCGCGAATCAGCGTGTGTGCATTAATCACATTGATTACGCTCTGATACATCCCTGCGTTTTCAAAGTCTGCCGAGAAATCCCAGGGAGCCACACCTGCGTATGGGTGTTTTTTCTTGCCTGAACCGCTGTAAGAGGTAGAATCATCCTCCGGGCCGCAACCGTATAAATCCATTGCAATTGCAGCGTAGCCTAAGTCGTTCCATTTCTTCACCCAGGATTGTTCCGCTTTCCCTATACCGCCGTGTACTAATACCATGGCAGGAACAGAATTTTCAGGCGTTGCGCCTTTTGGAATTCCGATATAGGCAAACACCTTGGTGTCTTTGTAGCCGTCATAGAAAATAGCATCAACATCATAGTCAGCGTCATGTATGCCATATTCCGCATAATTTTCGCCGTCGTTATTCAAAACGTTCGTTGCCAGTTCATAGGAAACGCTTGTTTCTAAAGCGTTCTCTGGGAAAATCTTCGTTTCTACATAGGATTGTGCCTTCGATAAGGGTTCGAAACTTCCCTCTCTCATCAAAAACGCTTTCACGTAACCGCCCTCCCCTTTTAGGGTAATTTCTGTCTGAAACTCTTTTGTTTCGCGGTTTGCCATTTGCGACACGTCCACAGTTGTTTGAGAAACGCCAACCAGCGAGGTGTCGTTTGCATACTGTGCAATAATCAACATCAATTTATCGTCAGCTTCGCCCAGCTTTTTAACAGAAGCCACTGCATAGCCTTTCAGGCCCTCTGTTACTGCAAAAGGCATTCTGTTGCCGTCTGCATTTCGAATTGCAAAGTTCGTAATAACTGCTTCGTTTCTGTCCGCTTCTTCAAAAGTGAGGCTTCTAAGGTTACCCGCGCCTACTTCCTGGGTATAGCGGATCACGCTATGACCGGCCGGAATGGTTAACATTCCGGCAGATGCAACTGTTGCAAAAGCCGTGTAGCCCGAACTGGGCACACCAATATTTTCTTTTGAAATCTGTGTTTCGCCGTTAACCGAAGCAGAGAACGTAATGTTTTCTGAACTTGCCATGTCGATTAACATATTTACAGTTCTTTCTTCTTCTGTATAAACATCATATTCCACCCAGGACGTTGCCCGCATGGTGGCACATTTTTGTCCGCCTGCTGTGTAAAAACCTGAGTTTGCCTCAGCCGGGAAGAAATATTCCGGCACGCGGTTTTCCTGCACCCACGCTGTAAACACACCCTCCTGGAAACTGTCGGCAAGAGCGAACTGAACAGAATCCATAACCACGGCATTGTTGGAGCCTGCTCCTAAAGAAAACGTCACTTCGTTCATGCCGCGGTTTAAGTTTACAATGCCAATAACGTGCCCATCTGTGCAGGGATATTTTTCCCCAGTTACATCAACAGGCGCCTTTTCCACCTGCTTATATCCGTTAACCGCAACATCAATGGATTGGCCTGCTGTATTTGCTCCGTATCTTGCAGTGATCAGGTAGCTGATTGCTTTTTCAGTATAAACACTGATTCCAAAGCTTTTTGAACCTCTTAAATTCATACACCAGGAATAGCTGCAGTCAGCATCGCCTTCGGTGTATCCATTCATGGAGCTTACCATTGTTGGGCTAATGTCATAATTCAGCGCGCCGTTAACAAAATCATCTTCAAGCTTATTTTCCAGAGTGAACGACTTAACAAAAGCAGCCTTACTTGTTACTTCAAGCCGAACAGTTTGTGCGCCTTCTTCTAAATACAATTTTCCAATATATCGGTCCTCATACGAGGTATATGAGCTTGTAACCTCTACGGTTCTCGACGTCGACTTGCCGCCCACCGAAGCCTTTAATCTTAAGCCAGTTTCATACTGCGAACTTGCTCCCAATTTAACGGTCACGCCATACCAACCGGCTTCCTGCACAGTAATTTCCTTTTCGACCCAAGAGTTGCCGTTAGCATTTCCCCTCATAATGATACATTCAGAATTATCTGCCGGATACCAGCCGATTGGGGAACTTCCAGCACCAATGTCAAATTTGTCAACATCTTCCGGTTTTGTGGTGGGAATGTGATACTGATACACATTACCTGTTTTTGTTAGAGTAAACGACACAATTAGAATTCCGTTCGGCCCCTCCGGCGAGCTGAAGTTAATTACATTTTTTCCCGGAGCCAAAATTATGCTGCCAATTTCATGAGAATTACGTGTGCCATATGCACCTGTGTTTGCAAGCGTTACATTTTCAAGCTGCGAAACATCATTCACCGAAACGCTAACCTGTTCTTTGTCTGAAATTGTTCCAGCGGTTACTGTTAAATTATACCGTGCAGCGGTTTCTGTGTTCACCGTATATTCAATATTTTTACCCTTGCGCAACACAACACAATAGTCATATTGGTCATTTGATGCCGCTGTTGTTGCGGTGATGGTGTCTTTATTCACTGCAAACGTCATCGGGTCAGCTGTAATATCCTCCTGCGCTGAAACGGTAAAAACCGCCGAGGCCGCCGCTATCACAACACACAGCAATATGCCGGCCGCCTTTTTGAAATACTGTTTCATTTCTCTCCCTCTCTTCTGTTGTTTATGTAATATTTGTTGTATGTATAGAATACATACAACAAAGGGGGTACCCCCTTTGCTTTTATTATTATAACAAAAATGAAAGCAAAAAACAACCTCTTTTTGGCAATTATTTATGTCTTTTCGCTCTCTGTATTGAATAAGTTTCCGTATTGTGGTAAACTAATACAAATACTAAAAATTGGTGATGAAATTGAAAAAGCTACTGACGTATCTAAAATATTATAAAAAGGAAAGCATTTTAGGACCGCTGTTTAAACTTTTAGAGGCTGTTTTCGAGCTGTTTGTGCCCATTGTTATGGCAAAAATTATCGACATTGGAATTACGCACGGCGACAGACCCTACATTTACAAAATGATTGCGGTTTTGATAGGTTTAGGGCTTGCCGGCCTGCTGTTCTCGGTCACAGCACAATATTTTGCGGCCAAGGCCTCGGTAGGATTTGTAAAAAAACTGCGCCACGCTGTGTTTTCTCACATTCAAAGCTTTTCATTCACCGATCTTGATGAGGCGGGAACGTCCACGCTGATTACCAGAATGACCAGCGACATGAACCAGGTGCAGACAGGGTTAAACCTCGCTCTTCGCCTGTTGCTCCGCTCGCCCCTGGTGGTGTTCGGGGCAATGGTCATGGCCTTTACCATTAACGTTCGTGCAGCGCTTGTTTTTGCTGTGGCCATTCCGGTGTTATCTGTCATCGTGTTTTTCATTATGTATGTCTGCATTCCTCTTTATAAAAAGGTGCAAATACGTTTAGATACAGTTTTGTCAACAACCCGGGAAAATTTAACGGGCGTGCGCGTTCTTAGGGCATTTTGCAAAGAGCGGGAAGAGATAAAAAAATTTGACGGGGAAAATGAAGCGCTGACTTCTGTTCAAAAATACACCGGCCGCATATCCGCATTGATGAATCCCTTAACCTATGTGGTAATTAATCTGGCGGTGATCTGGCTGATTTACACAGGCGCAGTGGTGGTGAACAACGGTTCTCTTGCCCAGGGCGAAGTTGTGGCGCTTTATAACTATATGACGCAGATTTTGGTGGAGCTGATTAAATTTGCAAATTTAATTATTACTATTACAAAATCCATCGCCTGCGGCAATCGGATTCAGGCGGTGTTAGACAGAAAGCCCACCCAGACGGGAGGAGCAAAGGCCGCAGACAGTGAAAACGGCTGTGTCCGCCAAAATGGCGGGCGCCAACCAAAAGTGGCTTTTGAACATGCCTGTTTGACCTACAAGGGAGCCCGGGAGGAATCGCTTTCAGACATCACGTTTTCCTGTGAACCGGGAGAAACTGTGGGAATTATTGGCGGAACCGGCTCTGGGAAAAGCTCCCTGGTGAACATGATTCCTCGGTTTTACGAAGCTTCCTCCGGCAGAGTGTGTGTGGACGGAATTGATGTAAATTGTTATAATCTGCCCGATTTAAGAGAGAAAATCGGCATGGTGATGCAAAAGGCTATACTGTTTAAAGGAACCATTCGCGACAATTTAAAGTGGCGCAAGGAAGACGCAACCGATGAGGAATTACTGTGCGCTATGCAAACCGCCCAGGCCTCGGAAATATTGGCCGGCAAAGACGGCGGGCTGGACTATTTCATTGAACAAAACGGGCGAAATCTTTCCGGCGGGCAGAAACAGCGGCTTACCATCGCCAGAGCCTTGGTGGGCCGCCCTGAAATTTTAATTTTAGACGACAGCGCCTCGGCTTTGGACTTTGCCACGGACGCGCGTCTTAGGCAGGCGCTGCGTGCTCTGCCCTATCAAGCCACGGTGTTTATCGTGTCGCAGCGGGTGTCCTCCATTCGCCATGCCGATAAAATTGTTGTGTTAGACGACGGGAAAATGGCCGCCATTGGAACACATGATGAGCTTTTGGCCTTAGATGGGCTGTACGCACATTTATATAAAATTCAGTATCGCAACAAAGAAGCGAAGTGAGGTTAAAGAATGTATATTATTTATAATTTTTTGGTTTTGTGCGTGTGCTGTTTGTTCGTACTGCCTTACTTTCTTTATCGTTGTATCTGTGAAGCAGGTTTTACTACCAGAATGCGGCAAAGTCTGGGAGGGCTGCGAGATGAAGAAATTGCTTCTGTGGCTCAGAAGGACTGTATTTGGATTCATGGCGCTTCTGTCGGTGAAATTGTTGCGACAAGTCCATTAGTTAAAGAAATACGCAAAGCATATCCTGATTCTCCAATACTGGTCTCTGCTGTAACTGTAGGCGGTTATAATATGGCTAAACAGATAATTCAGGAAGCTGATGCTATTATCTATTTTCCTTTGGATATGCCGTTTGTTTCTGAATCTTTTGTTAAACGTATTCAGCCGAGGATATTCATGCCGGTAGAAACTGAGTTGTGGCCTAATTTTTTGCGGGCTATTCGTGAAAGAAATATTCCGGTAATGATGGTTAATGGCCGTATTTCAGAGAAATCAGTAAAAACGTATCGTTATTTATATGGCATTTGGGATGATATGCTGAATACAGTCAGCAGATTCTGCATGCAGTCAAGTATTGACGCTGATTATATCAGTCATTTAGGCGCAGATCCCAAAAAGATTTATGTTACAGGTAATACGAAGTTTGATCAGACTTATGCGGAAGTGACACCAGAGGACCTGGAAAACTATAAAAAAGAATTAGGAATTGAAAATGCTTATCCTGTAATTGTGGCAGGGTCTACACATCCTACTGAAGAAAAAGTTTTATTTGATGTGTTTAATGAAATTATTAAAAGCTATCCTGAGGCCCGTTTGGTTATCGCACCTCGCAAACCGGGACGTGCCGATGAAATCAGTAAACTGGCGAAACAGTATCATTGGGAAAGCGGATTTAGATCAAAACTCCTGGAAATCAAAGGTGCTCGGTCTAAATATCCTGTTTTACTGATAGATACTATTGGTGAATTAGGTCGTATTTATTCTGTTGGTGATGTGGTGTTTGTTGGTGGTTCTTTGATAAAACATGGCGGACATAACGTGCTGGAACCGGCAGCGCATGCCAAACCGATTTTAGTTGGGCCAAATATGCAGAATTTTAAAGATTCATATGCTTTATTGAGTAAGGTCGGTGCCTGCAAGATGATCAATAACAGTGCAGAGCTTACTAAAGAAGTTTTAGATATTGTTGGAAACGATGAACGACGTTTGCAAATGGGAGCAGCATCATTGCAGGTTATTAAAGAAAATCGCGGTGCTGCTGTACGCAGTATTGAATATCTGCAGGATCTGCTGACATTAACGACTGTTGACAGTAAGGTTGAAGCATCCTATCCTACAAATATCAGAAATCTGCATGATGAAGGCGGCGGGCGTCTGCGCCATGGAGATGCGGTGATTCAATATTTATACCAGCTGGCACATGGTCCTAACACCCCATTTTTTGGTTGGATTTTATTGGGGATTTTAAGGATGTTTTCCTATGTATATGAATTTGGTGTTTGCTGTAAATTAGACTTTTATAAATCCGGATTATTGAAACAGAAAAAATTAGATTGCTGTGTCATTTCTATAGGGAATATTACTGTTGGTGGTACAGGAAAAACTCCTACCGCGCAAAAAGTTGCTGTTATTATTAAAAATATGGGTTATCGTGTCGTGATCCTGAATCGTGGTTATCGTTCGCACTGGGATCAGGAGATGGGCGTTGTCAGTGATGGTAAGAAGATTTTTATGACTGCCTATGAGGCCGGTGATGAAGCTTATTTAATGGCGAAAACCTTACCGGGTGTGCCGGTAATTATTGGTAAAAACAGAGCCTTAACAGGTCAGTTTGCTGTGGATAAAATGAATGCTGAGGTTATCATCATGGACGATGGTTATCAGCATTGGCACTTATATCGTGATCTGGACGTAGTTTTAGTTGATACATTTAATATGTTCGGCAATGGCTGTCTTCTGCCGCGCGGGACCTTGCGCGAACCGTTGAGTCATTTGGACAGGGCGGGCTTGTTCCTGCTGACTAAAACAGATCAAAGTTCTCAGTTCAGCCGTCAGGAATTACGCGATACTTTGGATAAGTACAACGGAGATGCTCCTATTATTGAGAGTATCCATCATCCCAAAAATTTTGTGGAAATTGCTGACTGGTATAAAGGCATACATGAAAATGCGAAAGATCTTTCTGAGCTGCAGGGTAAAAAAGTTATGGTCTTTTCTGCGATCGGCAATCCTTCATCGTTTGAGCAGACTCTGGCCTGCATCGGCATTGATATAATTGAAGCTATACGATATCCTGACCATCATGATTACGGAATGCTGGAAATGCAGTATATCAGTGAAAGAGCCATCAGCAAAGAAGTTGTAGCTATGGTAACAACTGGTAAGGACGCTGTTAAAATACCAACGGAATTCATTTATTTTAATAGAGAAATGCCGTTGTATATTTTAAATATGGATATAAAAATTACTGAAGGACGTGAAGTATTTGAGAAAACAATTCTGAACGCCATTCAGAAGGAGACGAACGAGTAATGAAAGTTTTGTGTGTGATACCTGCACGTTACGCTTCTACACGACTTCCGGGAAAGCCTTTGGCACTTATTGCAGGAAAGCCTATGATACAACATGTCTATATGAAAGCCTGTGAGGCCAAACTGCCTGATGATGTTATTGTGGCCACGGATAATGAGAAAGTTTTTGAAACGGTTCATGGTTTTGGTGGTAGAGCGATCATGACATCTCCGGATCATCCCAGTGGTACTGACAGGTTAGCAGAGGTCGCTCTTAATTTTCCAGATGTAGATGTTATTGTCAATGTACAGGGCGATGAACCCATGATACCGCCGGAGATTATTGACCGGCTGGCAAAAGCTTTCGAAGCTGAATCTGATTTAAAAATGGCTACGATGAAAGTATTGATGCGGGAAGAAGATTATAATAATCCGGCGGCAGTTAAAGTTGTTACCGACAATAATGGTTATGCCCTTTATTTTTCGCGCAGCCTAATGCCATATCCCCGTAATAAAACTGAACACTATAAGGTCTATAAGCATGTTGGTATTTATGCTTATAGACGTGATTTCCTTTTGCAATACGCTGCTTTGGCACCCACTGAATTGGAAAAAACAGAAAGTTTGGAGCAGTTGAGAGTTTTGGAAAACGGATATAAGATAAAAGTACTGGAAAGTGATTTTCAAGGTATTGGAGTAGATACTCCGGAAGATTTGGCAGCGGTAAATGAGCTGTTAAGTAAATAAGCGGTTTTATTCCAGAAGGAGGTCGGACATGAACATTGTAAAAGTTGGTGATTATGAAGTTGGACAGGGGCATCCGCTGCTATTGATGGCAGGACCCTGCGTTTTAGAGGGTTATGAGCACAGTTTGATGATCGGTAAGGAAGTTAAAAAAATTGCTGATAAATTAGGTGTGCCTTATGTTTTCAAGGCATCCTATGACAAAGCCAATCGTTCTTCTTACAGCTCTTTCCGTGGACCGGGATTAGAAGAAGGGTTGAAGATTTTAGCACAGATTAAAAAAGATTTAGGTGTGCCTGTTGTCAGTGATATTCATGAAACTATTCAGGTGGAAAAAGCTGCTGAAGTTTTAGATATTCTGCAAATACCGGCGTTTCTTTGCCGTCAAACGGATTTAGTTTACGAAGCAGCAAAAACAGGACGTGTAGTTAATATTAAAAAAGGCCAGTTCCTCGCACCCTGGGACATGAAAAATGTACTGAAAAAAGCTGAGGAGGCAGGCAATCATAATATTATGCTGACTGAACGCGGTGCCAGCTTTGGTTACAATGCTTTGGTTACTGACATGCGCAGCTTGGCAATTATGCGTGAGTTGGGGTATCCGGTAGTGATGGATGCTACTCATAGCGTTCAGATTCCAGGCGGTCAGGGAACGACTTCCGGAGGTCAAAGCCAGTATGTGCCTCATATGGCCAGATCTGCTGCGGCTGTAGGCATTGACGCTCTTTTTCTTGAGGTACATGATAATCCGGAAGAAGCGTTGTCTGATGGACCCAATATGGTTCGTTTGGACAAGTTAGAGAAACTTTTAACAGATGTTTTGGCTATTGATAAAATAGTACGCGGTTAGATCTGGTAAGTGAGAGGGAGTTGGAGCATGGAACAAATGTTAGAGCAGGCGCGCAATACTTTGCAAATGGAGGCTGACGCTATTTTAGAGCTCGTACCTCGCGTTGACGAGCATTTTTCTGCAGCAGTGGCTATGATTTTAGACTGTCCAGGACGAGTTGTCATCACTGGTATGGGTAAATCAGGTATCATTGGACGAAAAATGGCGGCTACGTTTGCCAGTACAGGTACACCATCGTTTTATCTCCATCCTGCCGAAGGTATTCACGGTGATTTGGGTATGGTAACCGAAAGCGATGTCGTGATCGCTCTGTCTAATAGCGGCGAAACGGGAGAGGTACTGCATATACTGCCATCCTTAAGGCGTATAGGGGCAAAATTGATTGCTATGGTTGGGAATGCTGAGTCTTCTTTAGCAAAAAATTCTGATATTACTTTAGATGTTGGTGTTTCGCAGGAAGCATGTCCGTTAGGGCTGGCTCCTACATCCAGTACTACTGCCGCATTAGCTTATGGTGATGCGCTTGCTTTGGCTTTGTTGTCCAAACGTAAATTTACTGCCAGCCAGTTTGCTGTTTTCCATCCTGGTGGTTCGTTGGGACGCAAGCTGCTCTTAACTGTTGAGGACATCATGCATAGTGGTGCTGATAATCCTGTTGTTAATGGTGCAACAACTGTTCAGGATGCTTTATTCGTAATTACTGATAAAGGGCTTGGCGCTGTTTCTGTAGTTGATGATAATGAAATTATGATTGGCGTTCTGACTGATGGAGATATTCGCCGTGGGCTGAGTAAGGGGATTGATTTTCTGCAGCGTCCTGTTACTGAACTGATGACCAGGGCCCCTAAAACTATTACTAAAGATAAACTGGCGGCTCAGGCATTGCATCTGATGGAAAGCAACAGTCCTAAGCCTATTACAGTGCTGCCTGTTATTGACGAGGAGCGTCGTGTTATTGGATTATTGCATATGACTGACTTGGTACGTCAGGGTGTGGTATAATGAAAAACATAGAAAAAGTAGCTCAGATAATTAAATTGCTGGTGTTGGATGTCGATGGTGTTATGACAGACGGTTCGATTTATCTTGATGCTGAGCAGGAACTTTTCAAGAGCTTTAATGCTAAAGATGGTATGGGAATCAGCTGCGCTATAAGATGCGGACTGCAGGTTGCGATTATTACCGGGCGCTGCAGTCCAATTATTCGCAGAAGGGCCAGAGAATTAGGGATCGTCGAAGTTTGTGAAAATGTTAAAGAGAAAAGAAGTGCTTTAGCGGAGCTGCTGCAAAAATATAATTTGTCTTTAAATGAAACGGCTTATGTCGGCGATGACCTAAATGATTTGCCAGTGCTTACACAGGTTGGTCTGGCCTGTGCTCCGGCAGATGCTGTAGAAGAAGTAAAACAGGTATGTCATTTTGTAGCAGAAAAAAAAGGCGGCTGCGGAGCAGTGCGTCAAATTACAGAGTTTATTTTAAATGCTCGTGGTGACTGGGATAAAATTGTAAACAGTTATTTACAAGAGGGACAGGGAGACGCTCAATAATGTGGCTTTACTATTTACTGAAAACAATCAGTACCTTGGTATCATGGCTGCCTTATAAGCTGGTGGTGAACATTGGTATCGGCATAGGGCACCTTTATCATACAATTGCAAAAAAACAGAGGATCCGTGCAGAGGAAACTATCAAGGAAAGACTTGGTTATTCTGATGAAGAAGCTAAATGCACGATAAAGTCATTGTTTGTGAAATTAGGCATAACTTTTATGGAAATAATGTATATGCCAGCACTCAATAAAGATAATATTCGTGGTTTGGTTACTTTTGATCGTCCGGATGTGTTATGGGAAGCGTTGAATGAAGGTCATGGTGTAGTTATGCTGGCTTGCCATATGGATAATTGGGAATGGCTGGGTGCTGCTTTATCTTTGTATGGATTTCCTATAAGTGCAGTTGAAAAACCACAGCCTAATAGAGTCTACAGTGATTTTATGAACGAACTGCGCAAAAGCGTAGGTCAGGAAATATTTTCTCGTGGTACAAGTGAAATTCTTGGTTGTGCCAGAGCAATGAAAAAAGGCCGCATGCTGGGCTTGATTGCAGATCAGGATGGCGGATATGACGGTATTTTTGTACCGTTTTTTGGAAAAATGGCAGCTACACCCTCTGGACCGGCATATTTTTCCAGAAAATTTAAAGCTCCTATTATACCTATTTTTATTGTACGTAAAGAAGGTTATTATGGGCATCAGGCAATCGTCAAAGATCCTATTTACTATGAAGATACCGGCGATAGGCAGTTGGATGACTATCGCGTTACATTAAAAATGACCAGAATTGTCGAAGAAGTTATCAGGGAATATCCTGATAACTGGTTATGGTTCCAGCATCGCTGGAATACGCCATACACACCTACAGGAAAGGAGCAGGAGCATGTTGAGAAATAAAGGCTTCCAGATGATCGTGGGTGCAATAGTTATAACAGGCGTCATTATTGCCTGGCTTATGCTCGGCGGTGAGGCTCCTTCCAACAATCCAGTTCAGAAAGAAAGCTCTGGGGCGAATGCTAAAGTAAGGAATAGTACTTTGGCCAGAGAAGTGGACGGTAAGAAAGTCTGGGAATTTACTGTTGAAGAAGTTGAACAGATCAAAAGCAGCGGTGAGGCTGTTTTAAAAGGTGTTAAAGGTAAAATTTACCGTGAAGACGGCAGTGTTTTAGAGGTTGTGGCCGGTGGCGGTAAAGTAAAAAATGAGGCAAAGGATTTTGAACTGAATGATAAAGTGGTAGCAGTTCTATCCAGTGGCGGTAAGCTGACTGCCGAAAGCATACGTTGGCAGCAGACTGAAGATGTTATTACAGCTTCGGGGAATGTAAGGCTGCTTAAAGATGATACCTTGGCGACAGGAGACAAAGCTGTTACCAGTAGTGCATTTGAAAGACTGAAATTAGAAGGGCATGCGGAAGTTCAGAGAGGCGGCGATTATAATGAATAAACTGAAAATGACTATCGTTATGATGATAGGGATATTTTTTATGGTGGGCATGCTTGGGACTGCTTGCGCTCAAGGCTCGAATTTCAGTGTGAAGGCTGATACTATTGAATATGATATGCAGTCTGGGGACGGTATGGCCAAGGGAAATGTAGTATTGAAACAAGATGGCGGTACTGCAACTGCTGCTAATGCTGAATTTAACAGCAAAACAAAATCCGGCAGGCTGACTGGCGGTGTTGTTGCTGATCGTGATGACTCGCATGTTGTTTGTTATACATTTGTAATGCATAATGAAGATTATTCTTCGGCGATAGGTGATGCTCGTCTGACTAAAGGTGATAAAACTTTAGCATCTGAACGTGTTGATTATTATAAAAATCGTGAATATGCTGAGACTGTTGGTAGTTGGGCACGTTTGTCCATGGCTGATGGAAGCATTCTGGATGCAGTGAAAATTACTTATGATGGAAAAGTTGGTGTGGCAAATGCGACCGGTGGTGTAGCTATTTCCAGCCCGCCTCGTGATTTGACAGCTTCTGCAGATACCGCTGTTTATGAAACAAATAATAGCGGTTATATAGAACTGATTGGTAACGCAAAAGCGACACAGGATGGGAATACAGTAGAAGGAAATCGCCTGCGTCTGAACAATACCTCTAATAAGGCAGAAGCCAGTGGAAATGTAAAAATTGTTTATGTTCCTAAGCCTGTGGAGAAGAAAGAAAATGTAACTGCAGATGAAAATGCGGCATTACAAATGGCCAAAGCACCTGTGGAGGTCGCCTAGTGATTATAGAAACGAAAGATCTTGTAAAAGAATATTCAGGACGGCGCGTTGTTAATCGGGTCAGCATCACAGTAGAGCAGGGAAGTGTCGTCGGGTTACTGGGGCCTAATGGTGCCGGTAAGACTACGACATTTTATATGATTGTAGGCATTGAACGTCCTGATGAAGGTGTAGTTACTTTAGATGGAGATGATATATCATCTTTGGCAATGTATGAACGGGCCAGGGCTGGCATCGGTTATTTGCCGCAGGAAGCATCGATTTTTCGAAAAATGACAGTTGAAGAAAATATTTTAGCGATTTTAGAAACGACTGTTCTGACTGAGGAAGAACGTGTGAACAAAATGAATTCTTTAATCGAAGAATTTCGTATTGAACACATAAGAAAAAGCAAAGGAACAGAGCTTTCCGGTGGTGAGCGCAGACGTGTTGAAATCGCCAGGGCTTTGGCTACGGATCCTGCTTTTATTCTGTTAGATGAACCTTTTGCTGGAATCGATCCTATTGCTGTATCAGATATCCAGGGAATGATAGCACATTTAGCAAAGCGCGGAATTGGTATCCTGATAACAGACCATAATGTGAGAGAAACTTTAAGTATTGTTGATAAAGCATATATCCTTGCCAACGGTGAAATTTTAATTCATGGTGACAGCGAAACCATCGCTAACGATCCAACGGCACGTAAATATTATCTTGGCGAAAACTTTAGCATGTAGGAGGAATAGGGATGCGTTTACGCTTACTGGATCGTTATGTTTTAAGTGAATTGCTGTACCCTTTTATTTTTGGTATCGCTTCGTTTTCCAGTATTTTTATTGCCAGCTCCATGCTTTTTAAGCTGACACAATACATGACTAAATACGGGGCCTCGGGAGAAACTATTGCCAGATTATTTATGTATAGTTTACCAGAAGTAGTAAATTATACCTTTCCAATGTCGATGCTGCTGGCTTCGCTGATGGCATTTGGTAAATTGTCAGGCAGCAGCGAGATTGTGGCAATGAAATCAGGGGGTATCAGTTATTACCGTATTGTTGCACCTGTACTGATCGTAGCTTTTTTTGTCAGCATGTTTTCTGTTGTTTGGGCAGAGAAGGTAGTGCCGGCGGCAAAAGTACAGTATGGCAGGATTTTAGAATATGAGATTAAAAAGAATACTAAACCGAGAACCCAGGATCATGTTATCATTAAAACTTTGAGTGGCAGTACTCAGAGAATTACTTATGCCCGCCGTTTTGATGAAGAAAAAGGTTTAATGGAAAATATTACGATCGAAGAGTTTGAAAAATCTCATCTGGCGAGAATTCAAACAGCTAAACAAGCTTACTGGGAAAATGGATCCTGGCGTCTGGAAGATGGTACTGTTTATACAATGAACGAAGCGGAAGGCATTAAAAGCACTGCTAAATTTAAAGAGCAGATCATCCCGCTTGATGTAACTCCAAGAGAGATTTCCTGGGAACAAAAAGAACCTGAAGAAATGACAATCAGGGAATTGCGTGAATATATTTCTGTTTTAGAAAGACAGCATCAGCCGACAGCACGCCAGTGGTGTGAAATCTATATGCGGATTTCGATTCCGTTAGCCAGCTTTTTCTTTGCTATGATCGGTGCTCCGTTAGGCACTCAGAAACAAAGAACAAGTTCTTCTATTGGCCTTGGTATCAGTATTATCGTAATCTTTATTTATTATGCGATAATGACACTTACTACAGGTCTTGGTAAAGGCGGGGTGATGAATCCTCTGCTGGCATGTATTATTCCCAATCTGATTTGTTTGGGAGCCGGTGTATTTTTACTGCAGAAGAAAAACGCTTGATTTAAAAAATATATTTTGAAGTAAAGGAGGTGTATTCATGTTCGGATTACGGTTGATTTTAATTCTGGCAGTAGTTGGCGGTTTGA
>ERZ773108.2169-NODE-2169-length-17489-cov-40.832798_pt1 | contig 17489 bp, 23 predicted proteins | sample MGYA00580570_ERZ773108 | MGnify/ENA primary metagenome ERZ773108 (study PRJEB29015, sample SAMEA2737840) | human gut metagenome | biome: human gut; feature: human-associated habitat; material: faeces | place: China | collected 2012 ...
CGTCTGCATCGGTGAGAAGGACGACGACCCCGTGTTCTGCATCACCGATCTGCTGCCGCATCTGGGTGCCAAGCAGAGCGCCAAGACGCTGGCCGAGGGCATTACCGCCGAGGACCTCAACGTCATCATTGCGTCCCTGCCTATCGAGGATAAGGACGCCGAGCAGCGCGTAAAGCTCAACGTCCTGGGTATGCTGAACGAGGCCTACGGCATCACCGAGCGCGACTTCACCCGCGCCGAGATCGAGGTCGTGCCTGCCTACAAGGCCCGCGACATCGGTCTGGACCGCGCTATGATCGGTGCCTACGGCCACGATGACCGCGTGGACGCTTACCCTGCGCTGATGGCCGAGATCGGGACCAAGAGCCCCGCCTATACCTCCGTCTGCGTCCTGACCGACAAGGAAGAGACCGGCTCCGACGGCGTCACCGGCCTGAACAGCATGTACACCTTCCACTTCCTGCAGCAGCTCTGCGCAGGGCAGGGGGCGGACTACATCACGGCCTGCAAGGCCGCCAAGTGCCTGTCTGCTGACGTTACGGCGGCCTACGACCCGACGTTTGCAGACGCCTTTGAGCCCGACAACGGCACCTACGCAGGCCGCGGCGTGGCCATTTACAAGTACACCGGCTCCCGCGGCAAGTCCGGCACGAGCGATGCCTCCGCCGAGCTCGTCAGCTACCTGACCGGTCTGATGGACGCCAACAGCGTTGTGTGGCAGATCGGCGAGATGGGCAAGCTCGACCTGGGCGGCGGCGGCACGGTTGCCAAGTATGTCGCCAATCAGGACATCGACACCATCGACATCGGCGTACCCGTGCTCTCGATGCACTCTCCGTTTGAGATCGTCTCCAAGGCCGACGTTTACATGGCCTACCTGACCTTCAAGGCCTTCTGCGAGGACGCGGAGTAAACTACATCCCGCAGGACAGCAATAAAATTTTCGTCAGGGTATTGACTTATCCGGAAAAATCTGTATAATATTTATTGTTGTCTTGCGTGCTGGTGTGGCTCAGTTGGTAGAGCAGCTGATTCGTAATCAGCAGGTCGCCGGTTCAAGTCCGGCCACCAGCTCCAAGTGAAAAGCCCCGATACATCGTTGAAAACACGATGCGTCGGGGCTTTCTTTTTGCCTATATTCAAGTTGGTTTTGACGCGAATGGTCATAATTTGGGCATAAATCTTTTTAAAACTGCGTTTTCAGCCGATTTCTTGACGCTGTTTGATTCTTTCAAAGACACTGCCCAGCGCATCCGCTGCCGCTGCATCAGACGAACGAATCATAGCCGCATAAATGTTTTCCGTTGTCGATACCTGTGCATGGCCCAGACGGCCCGCAACTGTCGTTGCAGGAACATGGGCCGCAATCAACAGCGCTGCATTGGAGTGGCGCAGACTATGGAAGCGGCAGGGTGGCAGACCATGCTCCCGCAAAAACACCGGAAACCACGAAGAAACCTTGTTGGGGTCAAACGGCTTGCCATCGGGTTTGGTAAACAGCAAATCATTCTTGACGCGCTTGCCGCCCTCTATGGTGATTTCCCGCAACCAGTATGTACCGACTTTCAGACGCTCCCGTATCTGCCATTGCTTATAATCTTTCAATAACGCTACACAGTCGTCGCTTAGCTTTATGCAGCGGCGGCTCTTTTTTGTTTTCGGCAAATCAAACACGGGGCCTTTATGCGCAATGAACGATAAATTTCGATTGATAGCCATGACACCCGCGTCAAGGTCGATGTCTGCCCAACGCAAGCCGCAGATTTCGCCCCGCCGGGCTCCTGTGAACAAAGCAAGCTGCACGATCACAGAAAGCTGTGTTGGCGCATCTGGTAAGGCTTCCAGCAAAGAGGCAATCTGACCTTCATCCAAAAATTCAACATCGGTTTCGTCCAGCTTTGGCGGCGTGACTCGTTCGCATGGGTTGCTGTCCATCAGCTGCCAACGAACGGCGGTGCTGAACATGGACGACAGCATTAAATGATAATGCCGCTGGCTCCTGGCACTCAAAGTATCTGCGCTGGTACAGGTAAAGGCCTTTGTAAAAGCCCACCCGGCGGCAGCGGCTATCTTTTCGGCTGAACGCTTAGAGACATTACGCCCGCACATTGCTTCCGTAAGTGTGCGCTGTGATACATTAGCGGCTTGTAGCAGGGCCAGCCGTGTGCCTTTTGGGAAAGCCGTAATAAATGCAGACCGCGCCTTATATTTTCCATCTTCGCGGATTCCGGGCTGCGCCAGCCGGTTATAAAATTCCTGAATATGGCCGGGCCGAAGGTTTGCCAACTTAATATGCCCGATGGCAGCAGAGACACGCGGCAGCATCTTTTGATAGTCGGATACAGTGTGTGGCTTTAACTGCTTTTCACAGTAAGTTGTCATCCAGCGTTCAGCAAGGCCGTCAACCGTTAAATCATTGGCAACAAACAATCCCTCTTGAACGCGCCGCTCAAAGTCATCGGCAAACTCCTGTACGGCTTTTGCTTCTTTCCGTGCACTTAGTTTTGGCGGCGGTGTGAATGTGGCCGAGCGGTAGATATACCGCCCATCAGCGCCCACCCCGGCCGATACCTTGACGCGGTAGGATGCGGAGCCGTCTTTATTTTTGCGTTTCGTTACGTTCGCCATCGTTCTCGTCCTCACTATCAAGCGTGATACAGTCAGATTTTGTCATAGCAATACAGGGCATCAATTTTTTCCCCATTTCTAGGTAATGCTTTCGGTACTCGCTCTCAGCTTTTTTATATCGATTGTTTACAAAAAGTGTAAATTCGTTGATTGCTTCAAATCGATTCAGGCGGAACCCCTCATACAATGTCTCGACAGGCGTTTTAATAGAAGTTTCCCCGCAAAGAGCGTCACGAGCATTTGTAATTAGTTCGTTCGCGGCGTTTAAAGATTCTGCAATTAAAATTGCATACTCGCTTTTCATAAGATGGTTAATAAAATCAGCGAAAACCTCATCAGAGGAAATAATATTTATCGCTTTTTCATCGAGGTTAGTATAATCGCAAATTGCGGCCAACGTGGCATTGATTTTTTGAGGCGCGTTTTCACGCATTAACCAATCAATAGATACGTCGAAAATATCGGCTATTTTGCAAAGTGCGGCTGCGTCAGGTGAGCTATCTCCGTTGCACCAATTCCCAACGGTTTGACGAGTTACTCCTACTATTTCAGCTACCTTGTCTTGAGTTATGTCTTTGCTCTCATTGATAAGATTCCTCAGGCGGGTAGGAAAAGTGTCATTGTAGTCGAATGATTTCTTCTTTCGCGGCATTGTGAGTATCCCCTTGTTAAATAGATTTGTCATTGAAGCGTTGTTCTGTTTCAAAATGTCCACAAATGTTTACGGATGCAGCGGAATGTTCAACCCGCTTCACTCACGCAAAATATATTTTGCAATTCTAATATTTTATTGATTTATTTTGCTTTTTGTGTTACTATAAGCATAGCACAAATATTTTGAACGTTCAATACAAAAAGAAAATTTATTTTACAGGAGGACAACATGAAAGACGTTGTCAATGAAGCGCGCCGAGAGTACTACCGCCAGTGGCGAGCGAAGAACAAAGACAAAACCAGAGAGTATGCGGCACGTTATTGGGCCAAACGTGCCGAGCGCATGGCGCAGGAACGGACAGCAGGAAAGGAGGTGCAACGTGATGATGGCCGTTGATTTCCCTCGCATGGCAAGCATCCCGCAGGCCGCCGCCGAATCCGGCGTTCCTGCCTACCGCATCCGTCAGCTGTGCAAGATGGGGCAGGTGCGCAGCGTCCAGTGCGGGCGCAAGACGTTGGTCAATCTGTCCAGCCTTGCGGCTTGGATGGCCGGCGGCGAGCCACCACAGCAACCCGGTATTCACCGGGTGGAGTTATGAAAACAGAAAAAGCCCCTGCCGGTGGTGACGCACCGACAAGGGCAGGGCGGGAAAAAATAGCGCTGAGCGCGCTGCATTGCAAAAATTCCCGCTCCTATTGTACCACGAACGAAAGGAGCATTCAATGAGAATTTTAGATTTTTTAGGACATGGCCGCGAAAACGCGACCCGCGCCGATGTGCTGGCCGCCAAACTGGAGACTACCCCGCGCGGCCTGCGCAGCCTGATTATGAAGGCACGCGACGCAGGCGAGATCATCCTGTATGCGCCTGGCGGCTACGGCGGGTACTTCCTACCGAGTGATGACCCGGAAACCGCACAAAAAGAAATGGCTGCCTTTTACCATGTCCAGGCCGCGCGGTGTAAGCATGGGCTGAAATCAATCGCCCCTGTTGCTCGTAAGCTGGGTATCCCTCTTGGCCAGATGGACCTTGACAACTATTTATGAGCCGCAAATCTTCCAAACCTACATATAAGCTCCCGTATTGGTGTGCAGGGACAGCGGATAGTACGGAACCTATTTTTATCCAAATGGGGGCCACGCTGATGCACCACCCGGCTTTTTTGGCACTGACATCTTCAGACCGTTGGTGCTACCAGTGTATGATTCTGGAAGCAAAAGGAAAACCAGATTTTCAGTTTTCACGCCGGACGGCTGAAAACTACGGGATCGCAAACCGCACATTGATACGGAATGTTGAAGCGCTTGTAAAGGCTGGTTTTATTGACGTTACGGCAAGCGGAAAAAGCAATCGTACAAAGACCGACTACCGCTTTTCTGTTCGCTGGAAAACTCCGCCTTAATCGCTACCAGGTGGCTTATATATAAATATGTGTGCCAAAATGGCATAAGGCAGAACAGCTAAAAAGTTCACTGGTTATGCCATTTTGGCATAAGGTAGGAGCGAAAATGAGCCGTCTAACAGTGAACCTTGTGCCATTTTGGCGTAACCCTTGTGCCAGAGTGGCATAGCGGCAGTCTTTACAAGCTTTCGCTGTTCCGAATCTGACAAACCAACGACAAACAAACGACACGATGAGGGCACGCCCACACCGCGCCAGAATAGGAGATTTTATGAAGAACAAAGATAAGATTTGCGCCACCCTCTCCATGATTTCAGCGGATGGCCGCCACATTGAAATCCACTTCACTGATAAGGCAGAGGCCCGCGCCACAATGGACGCACTGGAAAGCGGCGTTATTCCCCGCCAAGACCTTGACCATGCTGTGGCTGACATCGCTTACCGGCTGAACGCCGAACACTACGGCAGCAAAGAGCTTGCCGCTCTTGCGTGGCTGGTAGCCAACCCGGACGAGTTCGGCCCGATGCTGCGTGAAGCCTACAACGGCATGGTGTAAGGTGTGATGGTTGTGCTATCCAGACCTTACCGGGCTTATAAAAAATCCCCGCCGGGCAGCGGGGGCAGACGCAGGACAGCATCTTCACTAAAGTATACCACAAAGTGGAGGTGCAATACAATGGACGATTTAACGCTGATTATGCAAGGCAAGGCCGGTGACACTGCCGCCACAAATGCGTTGTGGGAGCGTCACCAAAATTTCATCCGCCAGCAGATGGCTAAAATCTACGCCAAAAATAAGGGCCTTGCTGACCGCGTGGGCATTGACCGGGATGACCTAATCGTTGAGGGCTGGTTTGCTGTCCGGGATGCAGTGCGGCGGTATGACCTGAGCAAGCGCATGGCCTTTCTTACCGTGCTGGGCTGGTCTATCCGGGCCACCGCAACAAAGGTCTTGACAACTAGCCGGGGAAAACTTCTCCGTGTCGAAAACGGCAAGCAGACCCGCGTACCAGCTGACCCGCTGAACTATGCGTTATCCAGCGACCTGCCCCTAGAGGATGACACCGACAACACCATTGCGGATGTGTACGCTGACCCCACCGTCAACCTTGAGCTGGACTTTGAGAACGAGCAGAACCGCCGGGCTGTTCTAGTCGCGCTCGATACCTTGAAGCCACAGCACCGCAGCATCCTTGAACAGCGCTACCGCTACAATCGGACACTGCAAGAGATTGCCGATGATCGGCGCGTATCCCGGCAATGTGTGAACGCACAGGAAAAGGCGGCTTTGAAAAATTTCAAGAAAGCCTTGAATATGGAGACATTATGCTATGGACCGTAAAAAGCACCTAATAGATTGTGGCGCATTTCTCGTTATGTTCTTGTATGGGAACGCTAAATTGTACGCAGCAACAAAAGATATAAACGTAGGACTTTCAGCGGGGCCGCTGGCGGCCGCGATTATATCCTACAAACTTGAAGCAGAAAACCTCAACAGATTGGAGTGATAAAATGGCAATGAGAACCCGTGAGGATGCGTTATTTAACGCCTACCTCAACAACTACAAAGCCGCACAGGCCCAGGCCGTGAACAGCGGTGTACAAGCTACCCAAGCCGCCCGGCAGCGCGGCGCGGCCTTGCTGAACGCAACGGATAAGACCCTGCCTGTGCTGAAGAATCAGCTTGCGGATGTCGGTACAGCAGCTATTACCGGCGCAAACAACAACTTCAAGCTGGCCCAGCAGGCGGCAGCAATGGCGAATGACCAGTTCACGAAAAAATTGCAGGATGACGCCGACCTTGCGATTCAGAAACAGCATGAAGCTTGGTATCTGGCGAAAGAAGCTGAAAAGGCGGCCAAAGCGGCAAGGTCGTCCAGCAGTTCCAAGAGCGGCAGCGTAACGACCAATTCTGACAGCTATGCCGCTATGACAGCGGCAGCCGATAGCCTAAGGGGTAAAACTACACAGGGCAGCAACGCCGCAAAAGATGTGCAGACCAAGCAGCTTAAAGGCAAGGACACCGCCCAGCGCAGCAATGCCGAGCGCAACGCCAGCGCCCGTGCCCGGTACGATGGCAGCGAACAGGAAAAATCCGACATCAAATACCGCGCCCAGCAGAAGCGGGAGCAGCCGGCGAAGATGCTCAAAGACAAACAGGCCGCCGCCAACGCAGGGGCCAATAAAGGCAAGCCCGGAGGGAACAGCTACGCAGAGCGCCAGAACGCCGCACAGCCCGCCCAGAGCGTTGCAACCGGACGGACCGGGAATCTTGTTGGCAGTACGAGCGCAGCGGCAGGGCAGGCCCCCAGCATCCGCGAAAGACGCCGCGCAAAGGCTACCCGCAACGACTGGGCCAGCGTACAGAACGACACTGCCACCGCCTTGCAGCGGTTACAGAACGATGCTGATTACCGCGCCGAGCTTGGCACGCCGGGCCGCAAGCTCACACAGGCCGAGATTAACGCCGTAAACCAGTACGGACAAAATGCCGGTGACTTGTATAAGCAGGTGCAGGCCGGTACACTCTCGCTGGACGATTACAACATCCAGGCGCCGGCCCTTTCCCGCATGAACCAGAAAGCATCCCTGGGTGGTCTGGGGCAGGATTTACAGGCCGCGACGGCAGGCTTTATGCGCAGCTTTCCTCTGCAAAAGCAGACCGAGCAGGCTTTTACTGACTGGGCCGATGACCAAACCGGCGGGAAATACTCACAGGCCATTGAAAGCGGCGCTCTCCCGGCAGTTGTGCCGACGCTGGACAAGTATGCCGAGCAAGATCCCCTTGCCGCTATGGGTGGCGCTATGGCGGGCAAGATGGCACAGTACAACGCATTCAATCAGCTTGTGGATGGAACCGGCTATGCAGACGCCGCACAAAAAGCGGGCGGAAAGCTCTACGATGCAGCAAAGAAAATCCCGGTGCTGAACCGCATTGTGCAGCCCGGATTTGGTGAAGCCGCAGGGCGCGTACTCGCAGATACCGGCGCAGATTTTGTGCTGGACACCTACCCGTCCATGATGGATGATATGGACAAATTCTCCGCTGACAGGCAGGCCGCCGCGCGGGGGGAGAGGGTAGACGACCCCATGACCGTCGGAAGGATGGCCGTCAACACTGCCAAAAATCTGACCGAGAACATCGTCATAAACGCCTTGCCGGAAATCGGCAGCGCAGTCCTCAACGGCGTGAAGAACAGTTTCAGCGGCGCGATGCTGGATGAACCGCTGCAAGAGGCGGCAGCCGTTGCCGGCAAAAATAGTAGTTTGGATATACGCCCGGACTTGCCGCGTGCCGATACGCCCGCTGCCGTTGATTTGGAAAAGAACGCCGATGCGTTCCTGCGAGACGCGAACAGCGCAGACGCAGTGAAGAGCGTTCCTGACAGCACAGCTGCCAACTTTACTTCCACGACCCAGAACGCCGCACAGGGTCTTGCAGACTCCGCAGCGGATGCCCCCGGCGGGGCAGTGCGGGAGCGCGGTTTTGCAGAATCTCTGCGCACCAACTCCGACCTGCCAGATGCCGTCAAGCAGGATTTTGTCACCGTGCCCGAAGTCTATAACCAGCTGTCCAACGCCGAGACGAAAGCCCGCGCGGATGCTGTACTTGCAAAGGGGCAGGGGGAGGCCGTAACGGCATACCAGAATATGCTTTCCCAGCGTGACCCGGCGGCGGTTCCTCTGGGCTATGAATTGGCCGAGCAGTACATCGCTGACGGTGACAGTGATTCTGCTGTTGAATTGCTACGCGGCATGTCCAAAGAGTTGACGGCCAGCGGCCAGTTCTCACAGGCAGCAGCAATCAATCTGATGCAGAACGACCCCATGACCGCCCTACGCTATGCGCAGCGCAGTATTGATGATCTGAACGCCAGCGGTGCAAAGGAACTGGGCCGCCAATGGAAAGACTTCAAACTGACGGATACCGAGATCGAAGCCTTCAAAAATATCTCCGCCGGGGATAGTGAAGCTATTGCAGCCGCAATGCAAAATGTCGGCAACCGCTTGGCGAAAGAGTACCCGGTATCGCTCACCCAAAAGCTGACCGAAGCCCGCCGCCTGGGCTTCTTGCTGAACCCGCGCACCCAGATTCGCAACATCGCGGCCAACGTGGCGCAGATGCCTGTCATAGGCCTTTCCGACAAGGTGAGCGCCGCCCTGCAAAGCCTGTATGCCAAGACCGGCACGAGCCCGGACTTTGTGCAGACAAAAGCGTTGTACGTTGATAAGGCCAGCAAAGACATTGCGGAACAGGTCTGGAATCAGGTTAAGGATACCATCGACGGCAGCAGTGCCTATGAACAGCCCATCTCTGATGCTGTGAAAAACGCAGAGGTGTTCAAGCTGGGCGAGGGCCAGCAGCATAACATCCTTGCCAATGCGCCCGGCATGAAAAAAGGCGCACAGGCGCTTGAAGCCATCAGCCAGAAATTCACCGGCAAGAATATCTTTGACCAGTTGAGCAGTGAGAAATCCGTACTCGAGAATATCCGGCAGTTTACCTACGGTCTGCTGGAACTGGGCGATGCACCATTTGTAAAAAAGAGCTTCACGGACAGTCTTGCAAATATCGCAGCAGCAAACAAAATTACCCGCGCAGACCAAATCACAGCGGACATGATCGCGCAGGCAACGCAGGACGCCACGAAAGCGACCTACAAGGATGACAACGCATGGACGCAGTTGTTCAGCTCCATCCACAAGCTGGGCGGCGTGGGCGAAGCCGTCATGCCATTCACTAAGACCCCCGCAAACATGGTCGCCCGCAGTCTGGATTACAGCCCTGTCGGCCTTGCCAAAGGTGTGAAGGATTTTTACACAAAAGGCGGCAACCCGGCAGAATACATTGACGAGATTGCAAAGGGCCTGACCGGTTCGGCAGGTATGGCTCTGGGCGCAGCGCTGTATAAGTCTGGTGTCCTTACCGGTGCCGAGAGCGAAAATGCAAATAAAAGGGCATTTGATACGCAGAACGGTTTCCTGCCTTTCGCAATCCATATTCCGGGAACGAATGTCTACTACCGCATTTCAGATTTTCAGCCAAGCATGATGAGCGTTATCACCGGCGCAGCATGGGCGCAGGCCGCCAGCGGCGACGAAACGCCGGAACAGGCGGCAAAAGGCGCGGTTGTGGCGTTTACAAACACACTTGCGGACAACTCAAACCTCTCCAATATTGGTGACCTGTTCGGCAACTATGACGGTCTGGGCGGCGGCCTGTGGGATGCCACTCTAGGTCTGCCGCAGAGTATGGTGCCATCGCTGTCAAACGCTATCGCTAAAAGCACTGACACCACCGTCCGCAACCCCTACGACGCCACCGACCCCATCCAAAGCCAGAAAAACCAGATCATGGCGAAGATTCCGGGACTATCGAAGGAACTGCCCGCCGCCTATGATACATGGGGCAACGAGAAGCAGCGTGACAACGCTGCATTTGAAATGTTTCTTGACCCGGCGGCTTTTACGAACCAGACTGTCAGCAGCCGTGACAAAGAAATTCAGCGCTTGTATGAGGCTACCGGCGACATCGGAGTATACCCGCCCAGCGTCAAGAATGGCACCGACGTAGACGGTCTGAAGCTGGATAACACGCAGACCAGCGAGTACCAGCGCACCGCCGGGCAGTTGAACCGCCAAATCGTGGATGAGGTCATGCGCACCGATGAATACCGGCAGGCCGACGATGCTACCCGCGTAAAGATGCTGAAAACCGCCTATACCATAGGCAGTGAAGCGGGCAAAGAAGCCGCAAATCCTGACTATGTAAGTGAAAACAAGGACTACATCGCCTACAAAAACAACGGTATCAGAGATGCGCTTTTGACCTCCTCTGTTGGCGCGGTGCTTGATAAGGCCCGCGACGAAAAGCGCGAGGCTACCGGCAACGCAGACGCCAACCTCAACAAGATCGAGCGCTGGAACGCCATCCCGTCACTGGATTCTTACGATGATATGGTCAGCGCCTACCTGCTGAACGGCTCCGATGATACCGCACAGAAGCTCTACGACAAAGCCGGTGCGGAGGCAACTGCCGCCTACTTGGATATTTACACCGCCACTGCCAAGAACGGGGAGGATGACGACAGCGCTAACCAGCTGGAAAAGCTGCAAACTGCGCTCCCTGTTCTCCGAAAGTACGATATGACAACTGACCAGCAGATGGATGTTGCATCCATGTTCCTGCGAAAGGAGAGCCCGGCTATCCGGGTGCAGGAACAGTACGGCTCGGATATGGCCCTCAAGTATCTGGATGCCTATACCCAAGCGGACGCTGACGGCAACGGAAAGGTTTCTGACACTGAGTTCAAAAACGCCCTGCTGCAATCGCCGGGCCTCTCGGATGACGACATCGGCAAAATTTACTTGTCCAGCAAGACCACCGACGACAGCACCGACGAAAAAGCCCAGGCCTTCAGCGCCACCTATGGCCCGGCGGGCGTCGCCAATTATCTGTATCTGCAATATCTGGAACGCGCCTACCACACGGCAGAAGCCAACCGCAAGATTGCGGCAGGGGAGGGCGGCAACCCCGACGGCAGCTTCAATAAATCCGACCTGACCAATGCCCTGAACTACATGGATTTGACTAACGAGGAACGCCGCGCATATTTCAGCATCGTTGCACCTACTTGGAAAAACCCATATTAACCCACAGAGGGGCGTACCCATAGCAGGTACGCCCCTCTTTTTTGCTTGTGTTCAGCCAGAGATACCGCCAGCCCTTGACATAGCTCCATACAGACGCTTTTACAACGTCGGAATAAACTTTCACTACTCACTACCACACCACCGCCACAGCGCCTTATTCGCGGGCATAGAGAAAGCCGCCCTCTGCGTACCAGTACAGAGAGCGGCTTTCATCAGGAAGGTCTATCTTGCTCGCCTTCAATGGCGTGTGAAAGGGAGCCTTTATTCAATGCCCAAACGCTTGGAGATGTTTTCCATCAGCTGGCGGTCTGCATCGGTGATGGTCTCCATGTTCGTGACCTCGCTGCGGTCAAGGGGCTTGTCGCCCGCACTGTCGCGGACAAAGGTTGCGGCTTTGGTATCGCCGTCGATAGCACGCTTGATTTGGGATAGGGCGATGGCTTCGTACAGGGTGATGCTTTCGCCCTTCTCCGCTGCAAGCTTCTGCGCGGTCTCGGTGATGTAGTCATCCGTCAGGGCGGATGTATCGCACTTCATGGCAAGGATTGCATCCAAAATATCATTCAGAGCCTTTTTCCTGTGGCGCTTCTCTGCCTGTGCAAGCTGACCCTTGCGGCGCACTTCCAGCTCCCACGCCTTTTCCTCCGGCGTTGCTGCCGTGCCGAATGATTTCAGATTCCCCATACATCCACACCCCCAATCTGTGGATTGTAGTATACCACATTTGCTTGAAAATGTCAAGCCTACGATATTTTTTGCAGCTTTACTGGAAACACAGAACTCTTTGCCGTCAATGCCGTTATGGCGCTCCTGACAGTAGGCGGTAACCTCGTCCGGTGTGGGCGGGGTAAACCGGGAACTGCCTTGCGCGCGCGCAGCAGCAGTAGTAGCTATAGTTCCTTGTTCCTGTATTCCTGTATTCCTGTATTCCTATATTCCTGCTTGGCTTTGCTTGACTTTGCTTGGCTTTGCTTCAAAGTGCTTGCGTTTGCTTGCCACCGCTTTTGCCACTGGATTGCTTTTTCTCGGTAAATTCACGGTCAAGGTCAATATCTCTTCGGATAGCGGGCCAGATGAACTTTTCACTCCCGCTGAACTCGGGCTCTACTCCTTGCGACTTATATTTCATCATCGCAAGCACCAGACGCCCCACCTCAGCGGCACTGTAAGATTCAAAATAGCTCTCGTAGCTATCCCAGAGTTTTATGTATTCCTTTGCCATGCCGTCATACCTCCATGTAGTACTCTGCGACACGGCAGAGCCGACCATAGCGGTTGCGGCGGGTGCGATGGAATAGGCCTGTATTTGAATCTATTGTACTACATTGAGAGGATAATGCCAATACAACGATGTTTTTGAAACAGGTATCTGCTCCGGGGACTGGCATATATATAGGGGCGCTGGCTCGTTAGGAGACCGGGGGTTCCCCCGCATAGGGGGGATACCACCCCACCACCCCGACCACCCTTTCCGGGAATCGGCCTGCAAAAAAAATAGGCCCCGCCGGGCCTTTTCCATAAAAAAGAGGGGAGCGCCGAAGCGTTCCCCTTGCAGGTATCAATATCTGTTATAGATTTGCCCACGATTCCCGGCATCCACGACTCGCACGATCAACTGCCCGTTGTCCACCGTGTAGATAATGCGGTAGTCACCCACACGCAGCCGAAAGAAGCCCGGATGCCCTTTCATCTGCTTTCGGTCTCCCTCGTCAGGGAGTTTGGCGATTGCCTTTAAGACTCTGGTTTCATCCGGGCGCGGCAGCTTTTTAAGGAACTTTTGCGCGTCCTTCTCAATCTTGATTTGGTATTTCATAGCGCAATACCTTCCTGCGCCGCGAACTCTTCCAGGCTGATGCTTTCGTGCTTGTCAGGCGAATCATCCTTTAGATAATCGTCAACCAGCTTTTCACAGAAACGATCATCCTCTAGTTCATCGTCAAACTCAACGCCGCGCAGGAACATCAAAATAGCCTGCATCTTGTAATCCGGCAAGGTATCAATAATCTGCTTTGCCTGCTCTCTCTCACTCATAATAGCGCCCCCTTTTACGGTTTGTCTTTGCTTAACTGTTGGCTGATTGCTGCCACAATATACGCATTCAGGCTCACGCCCTCTGCATCGGCAGCGGCCTGTACTTCATCCTTTGTCGGGCTGGTATCTTTCTTTAATACGAGGTTTACACGGTCGTAGGCTTTAGCGTTCCATTTGTTATTCGCCTTTGTTCTTGCTGTTCCCAATGGTTACACCTCCTCTTACATATTATAGCACGCAATCTGTACTTGCGCAAGTGTACAATTTGTACTTATGCAAGTGTATATCTTTGTGCAATTTGCATATTGAATGTACTTGCGCAATGGTATATAATAAGACCATAGCAAGCGGGAACACCCCACAGCTACAGCGAACCGCCGCAAGGCGTCCGGAAAGGAAGAGATGAAAATGAAAACGCCCAGCGCAAGCGAACTGCTCGTACAGGAAACCCGCACGGCTGAACGGCTTCGGCTCTTGATGCTCGCCAACGAGTGCAAGACCATTGAAGAGTTCCGCCAGCGTTTGGCAGACCTGCTCAAGTAAAAAGGGTGTCGGCCCTCTCCAAAGCACCGACACCCAAAAACAACCCGCCAGCGCGGCGAGCTCGCCGCCGTGCTGACATCTTTATTATAACGCAATGTCGGGAAAGGTCAAGGCGGACGTCAAGCGAAAGCCCACCAGAAACGCCAGACAATACGCGGACAGGATTGCAGGAACCGCCACAGAGCGTGCAGACAGCACCGAGCCCCCGCGAACCTTAACCCCTACAGCAAAAAAAGAAAGCGCCCCGCAAAAGCCGACCAAAGCAACCGCGAGACGCACCACATTAAGGGCAAGCCTATTATAGCATGGTTTGCCCCGCAAAGTAAAGGAGTATACCATGAGCAGTACCGAAATCTTGTCCCTCGTTGAACAGTACAAAGAAGCCCAGCAGCTTATTGAAGCCGCACAGGCCGAGATGGACGACCTCAAGCGCCAGATCACTGAAGAGATGACCCGCCGGGATGTGGACACGATGGATGCAGGCACCCACAAGGTACGCTACCAGACTGTGACCAGCTCCCGGCTGGACAGCAAGGGCCTGAAAGCCGCCGCGCCGGAACTGGCCGCCCGCTTCACCAAGACCACCACGAGCCGCCGCTTCTCCATCGCTTGAAAGGATGGTTTGCAATGGAACTACTTGAAGAAATCAAGACCGCCGCCGATGACCTGACCGCTGATGAACTGGAAAAGGTTCTGCAATACATCCAGGCCGTCAAGCACCGCCGCACAGAATAACAACCACAGCTGCGCTATCAGGCTATACGGGCGCTTTCAGGAGGTTCAAACGCTTATGAATGAAATTAACCGCGCTGCCTATATCACGGCCTTACAGGGCCTGCTAGTAGCCGCTACGGATGCCCAGCTGGACACCCTTTGGTGCATGGCAACGAAAATGATTCTTGAACAGGAGGAATGCGAAAAATGACAAATAAAGAGCTCTGGGACCTGCGCCTTAGTCTTATCAAGGATGTCATGACCCTGACGGACAAACAACTTCAGTACATCATCGACCAACTGAACGCCGCACAAGGCCCCGCCGGGGCGCACACGGAGGCTTTACCATGAAGAAAGCAATCTACCTTACCATTGCCGCGCTCGCGCTCCTGCTGGCCTTTCTCGCGGGCTGTGCGGTCACTATCCGCTGCGCCGTCCCGGTAGGGCCAGCACAGAACACGAACGGCTATATCATCTCGTACCGCTACGGCGATTACTGGCTTAATGAATTTTACGAAGGGAGCATAGCACAATGACTATTGCAAAAGAGGACCGGGAATTTCTGGAGTTGTTTCACCAAGCAACGCCAGAGGGCAAGCGCCTTATGGTGATTGAACTGATTGCCTTAAATCGTTTGGACGGGCAGGCTGGGCGCGAAATTCCGAAATGCAGCCGGGCAGAGTACAAGCGTCACATCAAAGTGCTCCGCCAAGTGCAGCACACAAGCGACATTCCTCAAATCAAGCAGACAGCCACCAAAAGCATCGACCTTATCCGCGAGGTTTGCCCCATCAAGTGACCCGGAAAGAACGAGCGCTCCGCAAGGGGCGCTTTTCCTATTTATGGGACTGCTGAAATGGTCATAATTTGGGCATAATTGCATTAAAAACTACCAAAAACAATTAAACGCCACTTAACTTGCATTGTCATAATATCGTACATTATTGCACTATATTTAACGATACAACGCTAAGAATCTACAATTCGTAATCAGCAGGTCGCCGGTTCAAGTCCGGCCACCAGCTCCATAAGCCTGTGACAAAAAAGATGTCACAGGCTTTTTTCTTTGCTGTATCGTCAAAAAATGGCGATTTCGCCAACCGATTTTTGGACGCGGTTTTACAGTGTTGTCCAACCATTTTAGGGCGGTTTTCCCAACTTGATGCCCACTTTTCCTGCCGCTTTCTGGAATTTGGCAGGGGAGGGGGCAATTTTTTGAGAAAAAACAGAATAAATCCTGCTGTTTTCAGAATGTTTTCAATTTCCTCGCAGCCAATTTCCTGTTGGCTGCGGGGATTTTTCGTTTTTTTCGACAGTTTTCAGTTTGTTTTCAAGTTTTCCATTTTATACCTATTTACAATAAGGAGGATTTTCACTATGAGCATCATTATCGGCATCGACCACGGTTACTACGCCATCAAAACAGCCCACTGCTCGTTCCCGGCAGGGCTGACAAGCTACGGAGAACACGAACCCTACACCCGCCAAGGACTCTTAGAGTTTGGCGGGTGCTTTTTTGTTTGTGGCTCCGGGCGGCAGCCTATCCAGCGGGACAAGACCGTAAACGACAACTACTACCTGCTGACGCTGGCAGCGATTGCAAAAGAAATCCGGCAGCGCGGCTTGCCGCCCGAATGCTCGGTGCGCATTGCGGCGGGGCTGCCGCTGACCAGCTTTGGGCGCGACAAACCTAAGTTCAAAGATTATCTGCTGCGAAGCAAGCAACCTGTGAATTTCCGCTTCGAGGACGTGGAGTACAGCATTACGATTGAGGAAGTTGCCATCTTCCCCCAAGGCTACGCCGCCCTTATGACCGAAACCGGGCTGTTGCAGGACGAACCGTCCATGCTCCTTATGGATTTGGGCGGCTGGACAGTGGACCTTATGCGCATCGACAACGCCATCCCTGCGGCTGACACTGCGCACAGCTTGGAACTCGGCATGATCCGCTGCGTGGATGACATTCGGGAGCAGGTGCGGCGCGAAACCGGGCTGTCCCTCACAGATGCCCAAATCGAAAATATGCTGGCAGGTCAGCCCTGCACGGTCAGCGATACGGTGCGCGACATTGTGAACAAACAAGGCCGCAAGTATACAGAGCATCTGCTCTCTGCCACGATGGAGGCTGGCTTCGACCTGCACGCCATCCCCGCTGTGCTATTGGGCGGCGGCGCATCGGTGGTGAGCCGCCACCTCAGCCCCAAAGACGCGCTTTGTAAGACGATTTTTCCGCTGGACGACAAAGTGAACGCGGTCGGGTTCGAGCGCGCGTTGACCGCCGTGTCGCGCCGTAAAAGCGAGGTATGAAACGCCCGCAATATGTTTTCCGCCCGAACCTCAACGACCCGCAGCACCGCCGCGCATGGGAGCTGCTACAGCAGATGCCGTCAGCCCGTCGCAAGGAGTTTCTGGTGCAGAGTATCCTTGCGGCAGAACAGACGGATAGGCTGGAGAAAAGCATCCGCAAGGTGGTGCGGGAGGAGTTGCAGGCAGTCAACATAACCGACGCTGTTTCATGCCCACCGCCAGAGAATGCTATACCAGACTCTGCGCTCGATTTCCTGAATTCACTGTAGGGGGTGATTCCAATGTTTTAATAATAGGTAGAAAAGCAGAAGGCAAAAGGAGGTTGATACATAGTGAACGGTAAAAAAATCTTGTTTGGTGCAGCCTGTGACGGGCTGCTTTTGTTTTTGATGAGGGGCGCCTATTAAGCACATTCGCAGATACGGCAAACATCCCCATAGGGAGTTGTGCCCTTGATCAAGTTTGTGGATATGTTCTCCGGCATCGGCGGTTTCCGCGAAGGACTGACCCGTGCCGGAGGATTTGAATGCGTAGGACACTGCGAAATCGACAAAT
>ERZ773108.2171-NODE-2171-length-17449-cov-7.377659_pt1 | contig 17449 bp, 17 predicted proteins | sample MGYA00580570_ERZ773108 | MGnify/ENA primary metagenome ERZ773108 (study PRJEB29015, sample SAMEA2737840) | human gut metagenome | biome: human gut; feature: human-associated habitat; material: faeces | place: China | collected 2012 ...
GTTTTTTTCGCCAATATCAAGCGGGGTGGTATCCTGCTGATCCAGATCGCGGTGGGGTCGCTGTATATGTTCAGCGTACCCCGTGGGTATACAGATGGCTTCAACCAGTGGTGCAAGCAGGTTATGGCCATCTGCCTGACGGCCTTTTTGCAGACGACTCTGCTGTTCCTGGGGATGCTGACCTTGCAGGACAGTATGCTGATGGGGCTTGGGATTATGTTAACCGCCAATGAGGTACCGCGGATCGCTCAGCAGTTTGGCCTGGATTCCAGCGTCCGGGTAAATGTATCCAGCATGGTGTACAGTACCTCCTCGGCGATCAATCTGGCGAAGAACCTGATGAGAAAGTGAGGACACCTATGAAAACCTATATCTACCCGCAGAACCTGAAGGCCAAGCCCCACCTGTGGCTTTGGGGGATGCGGGATTTTGTGATTCTGGCCATCGCGGCTCTGCTGTCGGTGGTGCTGCTGGTGCATTCGGGACTGCTGTTCCCTCTGGCGGGGGCGCTGTGCTTTGCATTCATGACCATCCGCATGGAGGATACCACCGTCATGGACTATCTGGGCTACGCCGTCCGGCATTTTGTGACCAGCCAGAAATACTACGAATGGAGATGAAAAATGAAAGACAAAAAGCGAAAGGAGAAAAAGCGGCAGCGGGGGCGTTCCGTACAGGAGCTTATGGGTATTTACGGCTTTACCCGGTATGGCCTTGCCACTACAGCCGGGGAGCTGCTGTTTTTCCGGGTATCCCCCGTCAATATTTCGGTGCTGTCCGCATCCAATATCGACGTGAAGATTCACAACCTGCAAACCGCCCTGACGGTGATGCCGGATCTGGAGATCGTCTGTACGGATTCCTGTGAATGCTTTGACGCAAACAAGGCGTACCTTCGCCAGCGGGAGCGGGAGGAGCGCAACGCCTGTGTCCGGCGGCTTCTGCATCAGGATGGAGAGATGCTGACCGAGCTGCAGGCGGAGATGTCCACTGCCCGGCAGTTCGTGTTCCTGCGCCGCTGCTCCGGCTGGAAGCCTGAACAGGTGCTGAGCCTGGCAAATGAGACTCACAAGCAGCTGGCAGGGGCGGGCTTTGAGGTGCAGCGGATGAAGAAGGCGGATATCAAACGTTTTCTTGCCATCTATTTCGGCGCTTCCATGGACGGCGACCGGATGCCGGATGTGGACGGGGCGCAGTATGTGCGGGGAGGGAAGAAAGCATGAGCCTGTTTGGACGGAAAAAGAAGGTGCAGAATGGGGACACGGGAGTCCGTACCAAGGATTTCTTTGATTGTATCCTACCGGGAACAATGAAATTCTTCGCCAATTACTACATTGTCGGCGACACCTACCGCTGCGTGTGGGTCATTCGGGAGTACCCGCCTACGACCGAGGAACAGGCGATTTTGGCGCAGCTTGCCGACCGTACCGGGGTCACCCTGCGGCTGTACCACCGCCGGGTCACGCCGGTGGAGGAAAAGCAGATCGTGAACAATGCCGCCCGGAAAAACCGGCTCATGGCGGGAGATCACGACATCACCCAGGCCATGGAGGCAGAGGGAAATTTGCAGGATGTGCAGACACTTCTCGCTACCATGCGCAACAACCGGGAAATTCTGCTTCATTGCAGTGTGTACATGGAGCTGAAGGCCAGAAGCATGGAAACGCTGGAGCAGCTTCAGTCCCAGATCGCCATGGAGCTGACCCGCGCCAAGATCACGGTGGACAAGCTGACCCTGCGGCAGCAGGAGGGCTTTCTGTCCGTGCTGCCCTTTGGCCGGAACCAGTTTGGCGACCAGTATGAGCGGGTGCTGCCTGCCGGTTCCGTCGCCAATATGTATCCCCTGAGCTTTTCCGGTAAGACCGATCCCAAGGGCTTCTATGTAGGCAGGGACAAGTACGGCACCAACATTCTTGTGGATCTTGACCGCCGCAGCAATGACAAGACCAACGGCAGTGCCCTGATTCTGGGCAACTCCGGGCAGGGAAAATCCTACCTGATGAAGCTGCTGCTGACCAATTTCCGGGAGTCTGGCAAGGCGGTGATCTGTCTGGATGTGGAGGCGGAATATGAAGATCTGTCCCGGAATCTGGGCGGCTGTTATGTGGACTATATGACCGGAGAGTACATCATCAACCCATTGGAGCCGAAGGTGTGGTCTGTGGATGCGGAAGAACCTGACACAGATGGGGAGAGTCCTGAAGCCTTCCGGAAGGTCACCCGGCTGAGCCAGCACATTGCCTTCCTTAAGGACTTTTTCCGCAGCTACAAGGATTTTACGGATGCTCAGGTGGACACCATGGAGATCCTGCTGGAAAAGCTGTATGCCCAGCGGGGCATTACGGACAGCACGGACTTTTCCGCCCTCAGCCCTATTCACTATCCTGTCATGGCGGAATTCTATTGGCTGTGCCAGAAGGAGTATCTGGAATACGACCCCGGCGAAAAGCATCTGTACACCCAGGAGATGCTCCGGGAGATCTGCCTCGGTATCCACTCCATGTGCGTCGGCTCGGAAAGTCGGTACTTCAACGGCCACACCAACATCGTGGACGACAAGTTCCTTTGCTTCGGTGTAAAGGGACTTATGGACACCAACAAGCGCCTGAAGGACGCTATCCTGTTCAACATCCTGTCGTATATGAGCAATCGGCTGATAGGCATTGGCGACAGCGTAGCCGCCATTGATGAGCTGTACCTGTTCCTGACCAACCAGACTGCCATTGAGTATATCCGCAATTCCATGAAGCGTGTCCGGAAAAAGGATTCCTGTGTGGTGCTGGCGTCTCAGAACATTGAGGATTTCCTGATTCCCTCCATCCGGGAGTTCACAAAGCCCATGTTCTCCATTCCCACCCACCAGTTCCTGTTCTATCCCGGCGCCATCAACCCAAAGGACTATATGGATGCCCTGCAGGTGGATGAGGCGGAGTATGAGCTGATCCGCAATCCTGACCGCGGCGTATGCCTGTACCGCTGCGGCGGGGAGCGGTACTATCTGCAGGTGCAGGTGCCGGACTACAAGGAAGCTCTGTTCGGGAAAGCGGGAGGCCGCTGATGAGCGTAACCGTCGGCGCGGCGCTCAAAAAGATAGCGGTCGCGCTGCTGTCGGACAAAAAGACACTGAAGAAAGCGGCAATGGCGATTCTGGTTGTGATCGTTGCCCTGTTCATGCCAATGGCGGCCATCATCACCGTATTCAGCGGGACCCTGAAACTGGATGTTGGCGCGCTCCAGGAGCAGATCGTGGAGGAGATGTCCGACGGCGACCGGCAAATGCTTCAGCAGGTAGAGGACACCATGAACGCCATCCAGACCGCTCTGCGGGATGCGGATATGCCCAGCCGTGTCCGGGAAGCCCAGGTGCTGTACATCCTTGCCTTATATGACCATTCCGACCAGCCGGGATTTGTGCCTCGGCTGGTCGGCTGCTTTCAGCCGGAGCAGACGGATGACCAGCTGATCGCCGCCGTCAACAATGCCTTCGGAACCAGTATTGTTGCCGAGGATTTTACAAAGTTGGTGGGCAATGTGCGCTCTCAGTATGTGGACACCTCCAACTATGTCTATCCCACCACCAAGAATAATCTGGATCTGGTGCAGTGGGCAATCTCGGCGGAAGCAGCGGGCTGGGGGTATGTGTGGGGAACCTTTGGACAGGTGCTGGCAAGGGACACGCTGGCGGCAAAGGCAGCACAGTATCCGGACAATGTGGGCGTCTATGAGGAGTACATCCGCAGTCACTATCTGGGCAGGCGTACTGCCGACTGCGTGGGCTTTATCAAGGGGTACTGCTGGTACGACCCGGAAACGGATTCGGTAAACTATGCCACCAATGGTATGCCGGATATCGGCGCTGACCAGATGTACCGCGCGGCAGCGGAAAAAGGCCCCATATCCACCATGCCGGAGATTCCGGGACTCGCTGTGTGGCATCAGGGACATATCGGCATCTACATCGGAAACGGCTATGCCATTGAAGCTATGGGAACCCGCTACGGTGTGGTGAAGACCCGGGTCGCTGCCCGCAGCTGGACACACTGGCTGAAAATCCCGTACATCAACTACATTGAGGAAACGGAGGAAGACACATGAAACTGAATGCAATCTTTCAGGGCAAACAGCCTGCCATGGAAGAAGCGCCCTGTGAAGTCTGCAAGGTCATCTGCCTGACAGATAAGGAATATGCGTTTTTCAAAAAGCATTTGATGTACGAGTATGACTTCCTCCGTAAGAATGCGGATGGGATGGGCTTTCGCAATGGCATCCGGCAGTGCGTTCTGGTTATGGGGGAGACCTCCGAGGACGGTGTGCTGGTGGACAGCAGCGGGTATGGCTATGCCCGGTACACCGCGCCTTTTCTGGGAGCCAGAAGCTACATGACTTTGCGGGACCAGAATCTGCTGGTGCGCGAGGAACCGGAAAACCTGACAGTGGAACCGGACTTGGAGGGAAGCGGCAGCCCTTGTATGTCTATGGGCTAATTTATTGCATTTGCTTCCTCTCCGCTGAAATTTTTGTTGCTTACTGTGAATAGCTATTTCCCGTCGCTTGGGGTATGCTTGCTTTGCAAATCAGGAAAGGAGAAGCACCTATGGAAGCAACCCGCAACCTCTGCGCCCAGATCCCTATCTCTCTGCACGACAGGGTGAGGGAAGAAAGGGAATCGCTGGGGCAGTCCCTCAGCGAGTACGTTACTCAAATTCTCAGAGAACATTTCGAAGGAGGTAAACCCATCATGACAGCAACCAAGACACTGGCATTTCAGATCCCGGAGGAGCTGGATCTGCGGATCAAGAAGTATCTGGCATCGGAGAAGGAACGTACCGGGAAAAAGGTCAGCCAGCGGGAGTTCATCGTCGGGCTGATTGAGCAGGCGCTGGACACCTATGAAGCAGCGAACACCATCGGAGAGTAGTTGGGGATCACACATGCCGCCGGGAGATCATCCCGGCGGCACAATTTTTTGGAGGTCAATATGAAAAAGTGCATTATGGTCGGATATGAGGAAGAAAAGCTGCTGGCACTGCGGATGTATGCGGAGCAGCGTGGGGTATCTGTTGAGGAGGAGCTGGCGCAGGCGGCGGAGGCCATGTATCAGAAAGTCGTCCCTGCCAATGTCCGCGCCTTCGTGGACATGAAGGTGGAGAGCCAGAAGCCAAAAAGAAAGGGAAAGGATGCTTCCGCCTCTGCTGTCGGGGACTGAGTGTGGAGGAACGAATCACCCGGGGGAAAGCAATTCGGCTGAAGTGTCTGGATTGCTGCTGTGGAAGCGCCATGGAGGTTCGCTTGTGTGAGTGCCGGAAATGCCCGCTCTGGCGGTTTCGCATGGGACGGGAATCCACGGAGGATGCGCGGGATTTTGATACGGAGAATGTGGGTGAAGTTCCTGCCCATCCGGGAGGACAGGCAAGATGAAAACACGGGCATGCGCAGAAAAATCCGGAGCTCCCAGCCCCTTCTGCACCGCAGTCAGGTGGTGATCCTGCCTGAGAGATCAGAACTTCGGTATTGAGATCGAAATGACGGGCATCACCCGGAGCGCGGCGGCCAGAATCATTGCCGGACATTTTCATTCTTCTGCTGTTCATGTAGGCGGTACCTACGACACCTATACGGTGGAGGATAACACCGGACGGAAATGGAAGGTGGTTTCCGACGCCAGTATCAAGTGTCAGTCTCGGGGAGAGCGGACTGCCAGCCGCCTGTACGCGGTGGAGATGGTAACGCCCATCTGCAAGTATGAGGACATCGAGACAATTCAGCAGCTGGTGCGGGAGCTGCGCCGGGGCGGAGCCAGAGTAAACGACAGCTGCGGCATCCACATCCACGTGGACGCATCCCGGCACGATCCCAAGACCCTGCGCAACATCGTCAACATCATGGCGTCCAAGGAGGATCTGCTGTACAAGGCGTTGAATGTGCAGATCGACCGGGAGTGTTACTGTCAGAAGGCCGACCTGCGTTTTCTGGAGGATGTGAACCTGAAGCACCCCAAGTCCATGGCTGAATTTGAGACCCTGTGGTACAACGGCGATTCCCGGCGGAATGTACATTATGACTACTCCCGCTATCACGCGCTGAATTTGCACAGCGTGTTCAGCAAGGGAACCGTTGAGTTTCGGATGTTCAATTCCACCCTCCACGCCGGGGAGGTCAAGAGCTATATTCAGCTGTGTCTGGCGATTTCCCACCAGGCACTGGTGCAGCAGCGGGCGATGCGCGCCAGAACCCACTCGGAAAATGAAAAGTACACCTTCCGCACTTGGCTCCTGCGGCTGGGGCTGATTGGGGACGAGTTCAAAACCGCCCGACAGCATCTGCTGAAAAATCTGGAGGGCAACATCGCATGGAAAGACCCGGCGCAGGCAGAGCGTCAGCGGGAGCGGCTGATGCAGCAGCGGCTGGAGCAGGGCCACGCTTCCGCTTCCAATACGGTACAGGAAGCACGACAGGAAATCACAATGGAATACGGATAGGAGGAACTATGGCAAAATTGTATGTTGCCTATGGCAGCAATCTGAACAAGGAGCAGATGCGCTACCGCTGCCCCGCGGCAAAGTTTGTGGGGACAGGAATTATTGAGGGCTATGAGCTGCAATTCAAAGGAGCGCTTCATGGCGCCTGCGCTACCATCGCGCCAAAGGAAGGCGCTGCTGTTCCGGTGGGGATCTGGACGATCCAGAAGCCGGACGAAAAACGTCTGGATATCTATGAGGGCTACCATGAGCATGGACACAGCTTTTACAATAAGGAGCAGATATCCGTGAAGATGGACGATGGCAGCACCATCACCGGCATGGTCTACATCATGGATCCCAGAATGGATTTCGGGAACCCCAGCGCAGGGTACTACGACATCGTTCACAGAGGCTATGAGGATTGCGGACTGGACACGGCTGTGCTGAATCGAGCGGTGAGCGACAGCATGGATCTGGCACAGCACAGGATGGAGCGTGAGGGACTGCGGTTTTGCTAGGAGGGATCTGTGTGTCGAAGCAAAAACGCCTGAAAAAGCAGCTGGGTACAGGTTACCAGTTTGAGCAGCGGTTCTCCGCGAAGAATCTGGCGCGGATGCTGCGGCGGCTGGAGGGAAGCAATCACTTTCGTGTTGCGGCAATCCTGTCTGCGGGAGCCGTGCGGCTGGAAGCGGTGGTGTACTGGGACAATGGCAAATACTCTCTGGGGTATGACCTTCTGGTAAAGGACACGCCGTTCAGTCCGGATTGGATCTGCTATGAGAATCTGCCTGACCCGGTGCGCTACGATGTCCGGAATCTGGAACGGGAGATGTTTCAGGTACTGGACAGGGCTGTGAAAAAGTACGATCTGAGCTTCACGGAATGCCGCTTCCCCAAGCTGGACGGCAGCAGCGGTAAGCGAAAGTGAGTGACCAAGCAAGGGAATATTTTGATGTTTGGAGGTGAGAATTTTGAAGAAGAAGTGGATCGCGGTACTGGCCGCTCTGGCGGTGATTGGCACCGCGGTGGCCGGTTTCCTTCGTTGGAAGAGATAAAGCCGGTGGGTTGAAAAACAAGCAGGAGAAAGGCTGTGGGTCGTAAACGCCCCACAGCAAGCCTACAGGGGCGGGCAATGCCCGCCCCACCAAAGGTTTTCGGATTCAGAAGGTGTGGGTCGGTTGGGAGAGGGCAGGGTCAACCTGTGGGTCAGAGCAGCGGAAAGTCTTTGGTGCGGCAACAAATTTGCGTGGGTCAGACTGTGGGTTGTGGCCAGAACAGGAGGTGTTTTGCCTGACATGGCAGAGAATACAGAGGGAAAACGAAAATTTGCGCTTTGGATACGGGAATCCTCGCTGGAGCAGGTGCGCAAGTGGTATAAGGCGGATGACTGTTCCAGCCAGAGTGAGTTCATCGAGAAAGCAATCCATTTTTACATTGGCTATATTTCCTCGGAGAATGGCAGCGATTATCTGCCTAAGATCATCACGTCCACGGTCAAGGGTATCGTGAATGACAGTGACAACCGGATCAGCCGCATTCTGTTCAAGCTGGCGGTGGAGCAGGCGATCACCATGAATGTGGTGGCTGCTGCCTGCAACATTGGCCGGGAGCAGCTGGAGAAACTCCGGGGTACCTGCGTTGCTCAAGTCAAGCGCAGCAGCGGCGTCTACTCCTTTGAGGATGCCTTTGACTTCCAAAAGAGATAGATAAATGCCCAGACTGGTGACAAAATTCAAATACCTGAAGCCAAGGACGGGCGGCAAATCCGTGGGGGGATATGCCCGGTATATCGCTACACGGGAAGGGGTGGAAAGAATAGATGATTCCTACCGGCATGCCACCGCTACCAAAAAGCAGCAGGCGCTGATTGAAAAAATTCTCCGGGACTTTCCGGACACAAAGCAGAGCCATGAATACCGGGATTACCAGCAGGAGCGGACGGTTGGGAACGCCTCGGAATTCATCTCCATGGCGATGGAGGAAAACCTGAATGCGGTTGCCAATACGAAAACCTATGCCGACTACATCGCCACCCGACCCAGAGCGGAACGATTCGGGAGCCACGGGCTGTTTACGGACGATGGCGTAGAGGTGCAGCTGAGTGAAGTCTCAAAAGAGCTGAATGCCTACCGGGGCAATGTGTATACGGCGATTCTGTCTCTAAAACGGGAAGATGCCGCCCGGTTGGGCTTCGACCACGGGAGCCGTTGGCGGGATTTCCTCCGGGGACAGACGCCGACCCTTTCCGAAAATCTCAAGATTCCAATGAACCATCTGCGGTGGTATGCGGCTTTTCATAACGAGGGACACCACCCCCATGTCCATCTCATTGCCTGCTCCACGGTGCCGGGAGAGGGACATCTGAGCGCAAAGGGCGTGGAGAAAATGCGGTCTGTCTTTGCCAGAGAAATCTTTTCTCAGGAGCTGATGTTTACCTACCAACAGCAGACGGAATACCGTGACCGCCTGCGGGAGCAGGGACGGGAACGTGTCTCGGAGATCGTGGCGAAAATCAATGCGGGGGAGTATCTGAATCCCAGGATTGAGGAGTTACTGGTACAGCTCAGTGACCGCCTTTCCCATACCACGGGGAAGAAGGTGTATGGCTATCTCAAATCGGATGTGAAGGCTATCGTCGACCAAATTGTAGCGGAGCTTGCCGAGAATGAGAACATCCGGGAGCTGTACGATCTGTGGTACGAACAGCGGGAGGATGTGCTTCGCACCTATACAGACCATTTCCCGGAGCGTGTGCCGCTGGAACAGAACAAGGAATTCAAGTCCATCCGCAACGCCGTGATACAGGAAACGCTGAAGATCAATGACCTGATCCGGCAGGCGGCGGAGCCGGAACCGCAGCAGAATGTGATGGAAACGGAATTCCCGTCAGTAGAGGAGCCTGACCCTGTGCCAATAGAGGATCCTGACTGGTGGAGCGATCACGACCACCCCCGGTTTATTCAGAAAGAAACCGGGGGGAAAGCTGATACCTGTGAGAACTGTGCCGCAGAGAATGCACCTGTTCACCGTGCTTCTGACGGCAGAGATTGGTGGTCAAATCCCTACAAACAGGCTCGCAGATTCCTATATGGGACAGAGAAAGAAAAGCCGGATTTCCGGAAAGCGATGCCTCTGCTGGATACGGAGGCACGCGGGGGAAACGGCTATGCCTGCTATGATCTGGGACGAATGTACCTGCTTGGGCTTGGCTGTGACGCGGATGAGGAAGAAGCACAGACTTGGTTTCGGAGCGCGTTGGAAATCTTTCGGAAAGCGGAGCAGACGGCTGAAAAGAAAGGCTATCTGCGATACCGGATAGGAAAATGCCATGCCCATGGTCACGGGACAGAACAGAACTATGAGGAATCTGCCCGGTGGTTTCGTCAGGCAGTGGATGAAAATAACCCATTTGCCGCCTACTCGTTGGGAGGTCAATACCTCCGGGGGCAGGGGGTGGAGCAGAACAGTACGGAAGCGTATAGACTGTACACCATGGCGGCAGTCCGGGGCAATGCATATGCACAGTACCAGCTTGGAAGGATGTACCGGGATGGTGTCGGGGCAGAGGCTGATTTGGAAGAATCCAAGCGGTGGTATGCCAAAGCATACGCAGGATTTCTCACCATGGAAGCGACTATGGCAGATGATAAGCTCTGCTATCGCATTGGTTCCATGAATATGACCGGAACCGGCACCGAAGTGGATTTGGAAAAGAGCCGGTACTATTTTGAGAAAGCGGTGGAGCTGGGCAGCGCGGATGCCCTGTATGGTCTTGGCAAGCTGTATCTAAAGCCGGAGTTTTCAGAATATGACCCTGAAAAAGCGGTGGAATATCTGGAACTGGCGGCGGCAAAAGACAATGCCTTTGCCAGGTACCAGCTTGGAAAGCTGTTTTGTCAGGGAAAATTGGTGCAGAAGGATATTGCCAGAGGACTGCCATTGCTGGAGGAACTCGCGGAAGCGGGTGTCACTTCTGCGGCCTATATTGCCGGGAAAGTTTACCTCAAGGAAGAAGGCTGGAAGGATGTGCAAAAAGCCATCCGCTGCTTCCATATGGCAGCGGAGGACGGCAATTCCTATGCGGAATACCAGCTTGGTAAGATCTACTATTTCGGAAACGGCATCCGTGCCGACCGTGAAAAGGGACTGGAATACTTGGCACAATCTGCTGCCCATGGCAATGTGTGTGCGGAAAACCTGCTGCGGGTGATCCGACAGCAGCACATAAGGGGTGCTGCCTCTCTGATTGCCCAGCTCGGACGGATATTTCAGGAGAAGGAACAGGATCGGCGTCAGCGGCCAGGGATGGATCGGAAGCAGCGCCAAGAGATTGAGGAAAAGAAACAGGCGTTGGGCATCCGGGATTAAAGCACAATTGATGCAATGTTTGTTGACAGGCGGTTTTTCTTCGACTATAATTTCTTGTATCGAAAGGGACTTTTCCTGCATAATATTATTCTGAATACGGATCACGAAAGACTGGTTGACAAAACCGGTATGATCGTGTATACTGTGTTCAGTGATCGTGTTGCGGAAACTTGCGAAGCCTGCGACCGGGGGAGTTCCTGCGGGGACTCCCTTTTTTATTTATGGAGGAACACAGTATGCCGAAGCCGTTTTTAACATTTGACGCACAGATCAGCTATCTGGAAAACGATAAAAATCTGGTGATTCAGAACCATGACTATGCGAAGACGATGTTGAAACAGATCGGTTATTTCAGCCTGATTGGCGGCTACAAGGCACCCTTTAAGAATCCAACGACCAGGAAATACAAGGATGGTACGCGGTTCGAGGACATCGTGGCGTTGTATTATTTTGATGAGAATCTGCGGGAGCTCTTTCTGAAGTACATACTGAAGATTGAACGCCATATTCGGGCGCTGCTTTCCTATCACTTCAGTGAAAAACATGGGGAACAGCAGTGCGAATATCTGAACCCCGCGAACTATGCATTGAGCGGCAGAAACGCAGGCAGCATCAACAGACTGGTGTCGACGCTTGGAAATCTGGCAAACCATAACAGTGACTATCCGTATATAAATCATCAGCGGCAAATGTATGGGAATGTGCCGCTTTGGGTGCTGTTCAATGGCGTAACTTTTGGTTCTTTGTCCAAGTTTTACAGCTTTACAACGCAGGATATTCAGACCAAAGTTGCCAAAAATTTCGATAAAGTAAATCGGAAGCAGCTCGAACAGTACTTGAGTGTGATCACAAAGTTTCGCAATGTATGTGCTCACGGTGAGCGGCTGTTTCCCTATCAGACGCGCAATGATATCCCTGATACGGATCTGCACGTAAAGTTGGGAATTCCAAAGAATGGAACCCAGTATGCCCTCGGAAAGCGTGATCTCTTTGCTGTAGTAATAGCGTTTCGTTACTTGCTTTCCAATGAAGATTTCAAGCAATTTAAGGCGTGCTTGACAAATACGATCCAGAATTATTTGAAGTTTCCTGGGGCGATGGGAGAAGCAAGCCTGTATCAGCATATGGGTTTCCCCTCCAATTGGAGTAAAATAACTGCATATAAGAAGTGACAAAAAGCCTGCGGCATTGAAGCTGCAGGCTTTTTGCCTGACCGGAGGGCAGTATCTACGAATCTATATAAATAGAACATTTGAGGGCGCGCGTTTATAAATCTGTGGGGCCGCCAAGGGGGGGAGCCTGACCATGCGGTGACACCAGCTCCCTGTCACGATGACACCAGAAGTGAACCTTCCACCTGAAGATATTACAGCAGATAGGAAAGGTTTGATACTCTATACGGACAAATTATGCAAATATTTCTATCCCTCACTTGAAGAAATGATTCGGAGGTAAAATGAGCTATATACCGTTTACGGAGCAGCAGCGGGAACAGGCCAGACGAACAGATCTGGCAGCATTTCTGCGGCAATGTGGGGAGGAAGTGAAACGATCCGGCTCGGAGAATATGTGGCTGGATCACGGGCAGAAAGTGACCATCCGGGGCAACCTGTGGTTCCACCAGTATGAACAGGTGGGCGGGGACGCTATCGACTTTGCCTGCCGGTTCTACAACATGGAGTACCCGGAGGCGGTGCAGCTTATGCTTGCCATGGGGGCCGGTACCATCCGGGAGCCGGTAGAACCTTTTTCACAGAAACCATTGGAGATTCCCCAAAAGCATGAGAACATGCGCCGGGTCTACGGCTACCTGCTTCGGCACCGGGGCATCGACAAAGAGGTGCTGGATGCTTTTTCCTACCGGGGGCTTGTCTATGAATCCGCAGATTACCACAACGCCGTATTCGTGGGCATAGACCGGGAGGGAAAACCACGGCACATTCACAAGCACAGTACCGCCGCACAGGGCAGCTTCAAGGGAAATGCTCCCGGAAGTGACCCGGAGTACAGCTTTCACTGGGTCGGCGGTGGGGAGACCCTGTTTTTGTTTGAAGCTCCGATTGACATGCTGTCGTTTATTTCCATGCACAAACAGCACTGGAAATCCAGCAGCTATGCCGCGGCCTGCGGCGTTTCGGACAAGGTGCTGTGGAAGACGATGGAAGGCAGGCCATTCATCCGCAATGTGTGCATCTGCCTGGACAACGATGAAACCGGGCAAAAGGCAGCACAGAGAATTTCCAAGGAATTAACGGAAAAGAACATACGAAATCAAATCCTCGTTCCTACCCGAAAGGACTGGAACGAGGATTTGTTGTTTCTGCGGAAGGAGGACAAAAAATGAATGGAATTTCCATGCTGATTTTATCTGTGGGCGGCATCATTGCGGTGCTGTTTTTTGTGACTTATGCTGCCCAAAGGCATGATCTCAACAGTATCAAAGACAAAACCGTGGGAAACGGTCAGCACGGTACTGCCCGCTGGGCTACCCGGCAGGAGGTGAAACGCACCTACCACCATGTTCCATACACGCCGAACCAATGGAGGCAGGCCGCAAAAGAGGGAAAACAGCCCACAGCCAATGGAAAGCCGCTGCCTCAGGGCATCGTTCTGGGCTGTCAGGGCGGCAGAAAAACAACGGCGCTGGTGGACTCGGATGACGTCCATGTGCTGATGATCGGCGCGTCCGGCGTGGGCAAAACCGCCTATTTCCTGTACCCCAATCTGGAATACGCCTGTGCCAGCGGCATGAGCTTTCTGGCGCTGGACACCAAGGGCGACTTGGCGCGGAACTACGGCGCCATAGCCCGTGATATTTACGGCTATCGGATATCTGTGGTTGACCTCCGGGAGCCTACCCGGTCGGACGGAAATAACCTTTTGACCCTGATAAACCGCTACATGGATGACCACCGGGAAAATCCCACGGAGATAACGGCCAAAGCAAAGGCAGAGAAGTATGCCAAAATTCTGGCAAAGACGATCATCAGCCCAGAGGGGGAAGGGAGTGACCACGGACAGAATGCCTACTTTTATGACGCGGCGGAAGGGCTGCTTGCCTCAGTGGTTTTGCTCCTGTCGGAGTTTCTTCCCCCGGAGGAAACGGACGGCTATGAAACCCGGCACATCGCCTCCGTATTCAAACTGGTGCAGGAACTTCTGATGCAGGGGCGACGGGGCGGGAACCAGTTTCAGGAGCTGATGCAGCTCCTTCCCTCGGAACACAAAGCAAAATGGCTGGCGGGTTCCGCACTGACAGCGTCGGATCAGGCGATGAATTCCATCATGTCCACCGTTCTGTCCAGATTGAACGCTTTTCTGGATACGGAACTGGAACAGGTGCTGTGCTTTGACGGAGGCATTGATGCGGAACAGTTTGTGCGGGAGAAGTGTGCTATTTTTCTGATTCTCCCGGAAGAGGATGCTACCAAAAATTTTGTGGCCAGTCTGATGATCCAGAACCTTGCCCGTGAACTGTTTTCCGTAGCCAATGAGCATGGCGGCAAGCTTCCCAACCGGGCGGTGTTCTTCTGCGACGAGCTGGGAACCATGCCGCCTTTTGATATCCTGCCGCTGTTCTCCGCAGGCCGTTCCCGAAACTTCCCTTGGGCATGGATTTCAGCTCGTCCGGGGACATGAGGGGACGCTCCATCATTTGCAGGGACTGGGAGTTGCTGTCCTTACCCTGAGTCACAGAGCCGGACAGAACCGTGCGGCTGCCCAGATTTCTGGACAGCACCTCCGCCGTTTGACTGTTTGGTGCGAAGCCACCGAAGATGGTGTCCTGGCAGTTGTCCTGAATAATTTCGCTTCCTTCCTTTCCGTAGTTCTTTTCAAGCTGTGCTAAGGACTGAATAATCGGCACCAGCGTCAGGCGGCGGGAACGGCCAGCTGAGAACAGCGGAAGGACATCGAAGGGTGGCATAGTGCCGAACTCATCACAATACAGTACCACACGGTTTTGCAGCTTCCCTCCGTTTTCATCCGCCACAGCAAACAGTTCACGGCTCAGATTTTGAATCATCAAGCCCGCCATGAAGTTTTTGGTGGTGTCCTCCTCCGGAAGAATGAGAAAGATGGCAGACTTTTCAGAAGCAAACTTCTCTGCATCGATGGCGCTGTCGAAGCAAAGCACCTGCTCCAGTTCCGAGTCCAGAAATGCATTGAGACGAGAAAGTACCGTGGACATGACAGAGGCCATGGCCTGCTCCGCACTATTGAGTGCAGCTCCCGCAAACCATCTGGCCTTGTGGTCAGGAGGCAGCTTGCCCATCAGAAGCTGGAAGTGACTCTTGCCCTTTACCTTGCTGGGTTCCAGCAGATCCTGCACCAACTTGAAAACGGAAACGATATGCCGGCGTTCCTGGGGATGCGCCTCATCCGGTGGAAGAAACTCCGCCAGCATCAGAATGACCGAGGTGAGCAGTCCCTCCGCCGCATCATAGAAAAAGGCGTTCTGTCCGCGATTGCTGTCATCGCCATCGGGGTTGACAATGGTTTTGGCGAGAATCTTAGCGTACTTCTCCGCCTTAGCTCGAGCCGCCAAGTTTTTGGGATCTTTCCTTGTGATGTCCATGTAGCGGTTGACCAATGTCAGCAGGTTGTTGCCGTCTGAACGGGTCGGATTTCGCAGGTCAATGACGGACACATTATAACCGTAGCAGTTTTTCGCAATCGTGCCGTACTTGCGGGCCAGGTCACCCTTGCTGTCCAGCGCCAGCCAGCTCATACCGGAGGCGCAGGCATATTCCAGATTGGGGTACAAGAAGAATGCAGTCTTGCCAATACCGCTGGCGCCGATCATAAGGCAGTGAATGTCATCGCTGTCTACCAGTGCGGTGAGCTCCTGCGGTTTCCCCTTACAGCCGAGAATCAATCCCTGCTCCGTGGGGAGGTTCTGTCCGCTGCGCCACTCTCTGACTTTGAAGGGCACATGGGCATAGGTCTGCTTGATTTCCTTGTCGGTGGCCCATCGGGCTGTGCCGTGCTGCCCATCGCCCACAGTGCGGGATTTGATATTGCCAAGAGTATAGTGATGAGACATCATGGACAGCCCACCGATGACAAGGAACATTGCTGCTCCCGCTGCGATCAGGATCCAAATACTTGCGTTCAACATTTCACCTCATTTCATTCATAGCAAAGCCCTGAGCGTTTTCGATGCTCAGGGTCAGATCGTCATTCCAGTCTTTGTTTTCCGGGATCAGGCGCTCCACGGAATAGCGCATTTCCAACTGCTCCCGCATCCGGCGGCTGGCCTGATGACCAGCGTCATCGTTATCGAGGCAGAGCAGAATGGTATCGAGCTGCGGCACTTGTTCCAACATCTGCAATACCGGCTGAATGGATGTGCCGCAACAGGCTACATAGCTGTGCCGCTGCCAGTTCTCCGGATAAAGGGTGATGAAGGACAGCATATCGATGGGCGCTTCGAACACATACAGGCTTCTGTCTGTGCCGACATAATGGAAGCTGTATCGTGGGTCGCTGCTCTCCACATTCAGGCGGAAGGCTTTTCCGTAGCTGTTGGCGCTGCGCTTGTGGGCGTGGCGAGGGACACCCTCCGTATCCATGCCGACAAACACGGCGTTGTGATACTCGGCATCTTCATACAGAAGTCCGGCCTTGGCGAAGTGCGCCACCACATCTCTTGCGATGCCGCGATGCTTGATGAGATACGCAAACACTCTGCGCATCTCTTTGTTGGCGGGCGGCAGTGCAAATGGTTTCACCGGTTCCTCGGTGCGCTCCCCGGCAGAGGGATACGCTGTTCCCAGCTCACCACCCAACAGTAGTGTCACTGCGTCCGGATAGCTGAGACCATAGAAGCGCTGCACAAAGCTGACGGCATGTCCGCCTCGCTCCTCCGCATGGTCATACCATTCGTTGCCTCGGACAGTCACGCTGTGGTCACTGGCAAGGCGTTTTTCTCTGCCGGAGGAAAGCAACTTTTCACCGCGGCAGCGCAGAAACTCCTCCAGATCCACTGCGGCGGCGCGCTGTTTCTGTTCTTCGGTGAAATGAATATAGCTTGACATGGAGTTCTCCTTTTTTACATACTCTGCTGATACTGCGTCTGCTCCTCATGGTCATCCGCCTTGTGACCCATGGCCATGCGTTTCTCCATAAGCCGTCTGCGGCGTTTGGAATCGATGCGGATCCCCGCCGGGTTACTTGGTGGAACGGAATTGCTTTGGAATATCCTACTCATGTGATGGAGTAGTTTGGTTGCTGCCAGCATGACAGACGGATCCCGGAACTGGTCAAAGCGGTCGAGAAAAAATCGTGCATACTCATTGCCTTGTGCCGCGGCTCGGATCAGCCATTCTCTGGCCTGCTCACGATCCGGAGGAACATCCCTCCCAAAGAGATACAGCTTGCCCAAGGCGTACTGTGCAAATTGATTTCCCTGATCAGCGGAGGCTGTCAGGTACGCAAGAGCCTTTTCCACATCCTTCGGTACAAACTCACCGGTGAGATAAATCTTTCCGAGACGATACTGTGCAAATTGACTGCCATGGTCTGCGGCCTTGTCAAGCCATTCCATCGCTTCATCCCATCGTTTTTGCGTGAGGAGCAGCCTCCCGAGGGCGTACTCCGAGAAATCATTACCGGCTTCT
>ERZ773108.2178-NODE-2178-length-17342-cov-43.097819_pt1 | contig 17342 bp, 14 predicted proteins | sample MGYA00580570_ERZ773108 | MGnify/ENA primary metagenome ERZ773108 (study PRJEB29015, sample SAMEA2737840) | human gut metagenome | biome: human gut; feature: human-associated habitat; material: faeces | place: China | collected 2012 ...
GAACCTGACAACCGTAGACTCAGAAATTCCTACCGTCTCGCCCATCTTAGCCGCTGTCAGAAAGACAGCCTTATCATAATTATCAGTTATGTATGTAGCAAGCAGCTTGTGCCCCTTGCTCATCGTACTGTATTTAGCATTTATCCTGTTAAGTAAGTCGTTAGTATTTGACATCATATACTCCTGAGCTTTCCCGTTTATGGCTGTGCTTCACACATTTGTGTGATCTGCAGCGATTTTTTCATACCTTAAAATATTATCACTTTTTCTCACTATATGAAAGAGCGAATTTATATTTTTTATATTTGTTACAGAACAGCCTCGTAAGTCCCCCTGTCCACACAATATAAAAAACAGGCCCGGCAAAGCCGGACCTGTTTGAAATTCAAAAGCATGAATTATATTTTTAAATACTATACAGGATAAGCCTTATTCTCAGTATCAGCGGCCTTTGCATCAACACCTGTCTGCTGTGCCTGTCTGTACTTGAAGAAATCAGTAGCAACCTGTGGGAAGAGAGCATAAGAAAGAACATCCTCATCCTGCTGTTTCCACTGCTTCATCTCAGCCTCAATCTTGTCAAGCTCAGGCTCGAGAAGATCTGCCGGACGACATGTGATGGCATTCTTCTTATCATCACCAAGAACCTTGTCAACAACCTCAGGGTTGAAAGGCTTAACTGTCTGACCATACTTACCAAGAAGGATATCCTTAGTCTCCTTAGTAGCAACCTTGTATCTCTCACCCATGAGTACGTTAAATACAGCCTGTGTACCAACGATCTGTGAAGAAGGAGTTACAAGTGGTGGCTCACCGAGGTCTTTACGCACACGAGGTACCTCTGCGAGAACCTCCTCGTACTTGTCCTCTTTGCCCTGCTCCTTGAGCTGTGAGATAAGGTTTGAAAGCATTCCTCCAGGAACCTGATAACGGAGAGTATTGATATTTACTCCGAGTACCTTTGGGTTCATGAGACCTGAAGCTAAAGCTTCCTCTCTCATTGGTCTGAAGTAATCAGCAATCTCACTTAAGAGATTAAGATCAAGACCTGTATCAAACTCTGTGCCCTTGAATGCCTCAACCATAACCTCTGTTGCAGGCTGGCTTGTTCCAAGAGCGAATGGTGACATAGCTGTGTCAATGATATCAACTCCGGCCTCAACAGCCTTCATGTATGTCATTGAAGCAACACCTGATGTGTAGTGTGTATGAAGCTCGACAGGAAGGCTTGTAGAATCCTTTAAAGCCTGAACAAGCTCTGTAGCCTTTGCAGGAACTAAAAGACCGGCCATATCCTTGATACAAAGTGAGTCAGCACCCATGTCCTCAACTCTCTTTGCCATATCCATCCAGTAATCAAGTGTATAAGCATCTCCAAGTGTGTATGAAAGAGCTACCTGGGCATGTCCCTTTTCCTTGTTACATGCTGTAACTGCTGTCTGTAAGTTTCTGATATCATTTAAGCAGTCGAAAATACGGATGATATCGATTCCGTTTGCGATTGACTTCTGTACGAAATACTCAACAACATCATCTGCATATGGACGATATCCTAAGATATTCTGTCCACGGAAAAGCATCTGGAGCTTTGTATTTTTGAAGCCGTCTCTTAATTTTCTGAGACGATCCCATGGATCTTCCTTTAAGAATCTAAGGCAGGCATCAAATGTTGCACCACCCCAGCACTCTACTGCGTTGTATCCAACCTTGTCCATTTTGTCAACGATTGGAAGCATCTGCTCTGTTGTCATTCTGGTTGCAATCAGTGACTGATGTGCATCACGAAGAACAGTTTCTGTTATTTTTAATGGTTTCTTTACCACTTCTGACATGATTAATCCTCCTTAATTAAATCTAAATACCGAATATAGCCATGAAGCATCCGGCCGCTACGGCAGTTCCAATAACACCGGCTACGTTAGGTCCCATAGCATGCATAAGAAGGAAGTTTGTTGGATCCTCTTCTGCACCGACCTTCTGAGATACACGGGCAGCCATAGGAACAGCGGATACACCGGCTGAACCGATAAGTGGATTGATCTTGCCTTTTGTAAGGAAGCATAAAAGCTTTCCAAAAAGTACTCCGGCAGCAGTTCCCACCATGAATGCAATAAGACCAAGGATAACGATCTTGATTGTGCTCATATTAAGGAATGACTCTGCGCTTGTAGAAGCACCTACTGATGTACCGAGTAAGATAACTACAATGTACATAAGGGCGTTGCTTGCTGTCTCCTGAAGCTGACGTACTACACCAGACTCACGGAAAAGGTTTCCAAGCATGAGCATACCAACGAGTGGTGCTGTAGTTGGAAGCAGTGTACAAACAACGATAGTAACTACTACAGGGAAGAGAATTCTCTCAAGCTTGCTTACAGGACGAAGGTTCTGCATCTTGATTGCACGCTCTTTCTTTGTAGTAAATAATTTCATAATTGGCGGCTGGATGATAGGTACTAATGCCATGTACGAGTACGCTGCCACGGCGATAGGTCCCATCAGACCTGTCTGACCTAATTTTCCGGCAAGGAAAATAGATGTAGGTCCGTCAGCTCCACCGATGATAGATACGGCTGCTGCTGCCTTGTCATTAAATCCGAGAAGGATTGCAAGGAAATAAGCTCCGAAAATACCAAACTGTGCTGCAGCTCCGAGTAAGAAGCTGATAGGGTTTGCGATAAGCGGACCAAAGTCTGTCATAGCTCCGACACCGAGGAAAATCAGTGAAGGAAGAATTGACCACTCATCAAGTGTATAGAAATAATAAAGTAAACCACCTACTCCATTGCTTGAGTGCTCAGGACTTACAATAATATCAGGATAGATATTAACAAGGAGCATACCAAAAGCAATAGGTACTAAAAGTAAAGGCTCAAATCCTTTTTTAATAGCCAAAAACAGGAATACACATGCTACGGCAATCATAACATAGTTTCCGACTGACAGATTAAAAAAGGCAGTCTGATGTAGGAGGTTTGAAAGTGTTTCACCTACGTAACTCAAATTAGTTTACCTCCTGGAATTAGTTTAATGTTGCAAGTAATGCACCTGACTCTACTGAATCACCAACAGCAACATCAATGCTTGCTACTGTTCCATCCTGTGGTGCAACAACAGGTGTCTCCATCTTCATGATCTCAAGAATAAGAAGTGTATCACCCTTCTTTACTGCATCGCCAACCTTAGCCTCGAGCTTAAATACCTTTCCGGCAGCTCCGGCCTCAACCTTGATGCTTCCTGCTCCTGCAGGTGCAGCAGCCTTTGGTGCAGCGGCAGCAGGTGCTGCAGCTCTTCTAGGTGCGCTTGCTGTGCTAGGTGTGCTTCCTGTCTCTTCTACTGTAACATCGTAAACATTTCCGTTAACGGTAATTGTATAGTTTTTCATCTCAAATGTCCTCCTAAATTATCTTCTATTGATTGAACGGACTACAAAGCCCTCTGTTGTAGTACCCTCGCTTGCTGCTATAGCTGCTGAGATAACAGCTACAAGCTCTGTATCATCTGTAAGGTCTGTAGCAGGTGCTGCTGCAACAACAGCCTCTTTCTTTTCAGGCTCGCTCTTTGCTTCTGCCTTCTTTGGCTTATTGCCGATAAGAGCAATAAACTTGAAGCAGTAAATGATAAGAGAGATAAGAATAAGTACACAGAATACAATACTCATTGAAATTACTGTGTTCTGTCCTGCCTTAGCAAGCTTCTGTCCCATTGTCTGAACAGGAGTAAGTGAGATACCTGTTACCTCCATGGTAACCGAATCATATACTAATTCGTATGTTACATCCTGCTTGCCAAATGTAAGTGTCATATCGGTAGTAAGTGTACCACCTGACTTAGTTACTGTAAAATCCTTGCCATCAGTTGCATCCTTTACGTCTCCGTATTTGTCAACCAGATCAAGCCATGATGAAACGGCATCAAGCTCAGCGTCGATATTTTTCATTGAAACGCTTGTTCCCGACTGTCCGAGTGTGTTGTAAACAACCTCACCCTCTGTCATGCCTGTCTTCTCCTCAACTTCCTTGACACTCTTCTCATAGTTGTCATAACCGCCACAACTATCTACGAGTGCAATGTAGTTCTGGATGTTGCTAAGGCTGTCTGTTGCCTCAGTATGAAGCTCGTCTGTTGTGCATCCGCCATATGTCTTTTCGGCATTGTCAGAGCCACATGCTCCAAGCATACATACAATCATAAGAAGGCTAAGGATATATGTTATTTTTTTCTTCATAACAAAATGCGCCTTTCTATTATTTAGTTCCGTGTTTCTTCTCTGGTGCATCTACATATTTGGTGTAAAGCATCTCAAAAGCACCTACAAGATATTTTCTTGTGTCAGCCGGATCAATGATGAGGTCTACATATCCTCTGGCTGCTGCTGATGAAACAGAAGACTGAAGCTTCTCGTAATCAGCTGCCTTCTCATCGATTTCCTTTGCATCAGCGCCCGGATACATAATCTCAGCTGCAATCTTTGAATCCATCATACCAATCTTTGCATCAGGGTATGCATAAACCATATCAGCTCCGATTGACTTAGAGTTCATTGCAACATATGCACTTCCATAAGCCTCGCCTGTAATCAGGTTAACCTTTGGACATGTTGCACTTGAGAATGCGTATGTCATTCTGGCAAGAGCCTTTGCAAGCTTCTTCTCAGAGCACATGCAGTTCTTGAATCCGTTTACATTTGTAAGTGTAAGTACAGGAATTGAGAAAGCATCACAGAATGATACAAACTCAGCTGCCTTGTTGCAGCCCTTTGCAGTAAGAGAAAGTGCAAACTCCTCTGCCTTCTTGCCCTCAGCATCATATACTGTGCTGCAGTTTGCAACTGCACCGACTGTCATGCCGTTTAATTTAACAAAGCCTGTTACCATATTCTTGGCAAAGTCTTTCTTTGTCTCAAAGAATACATGATCATCAGAAAGCTCTGATAAGAGGAATCTTGGATCAGCCTTCATATCAGCCATGCTGTTACATGCTCTGTTGAGATCATCCTCACATGAGTCTGTATATACATCTCCCTCGTTGTTGAGCGGAAGCATGCTGACAAGAGCTCTGATATCAGCGATAATATCATCCTCTGAACCGATTCCGTCTACACATCCATTGTTCTCACTCTGGAATGAAGCTGCTGCTGTATCGCATTTCTCAACGCGGTTACCCTCTATTGCATCAGGAGTATTAACAAACATTCTGCCCTTAGACTCTTCGATATAAGCGAAATCACAAAGAGCCGGTACGACAGAAAGTCCGCCACCGCAGTTACCGAATACACCACAAATCTGTGGAATAACGCCACTTGCTGCAACTTCCTTGGCGTAAATAAGACCAAATCCGTCTAATGCATCAACTGACTCCTGAAGTCTGATACCACCGCAATCGATAAATCCGATAACAGGTGCGCCCATTTTCATGGCCATATCATATACAGAAGCAATTTTCTTTGCATGCATCTCGCCGATTGTTCCGTTAAGAACTGTTGCATCCTGGCTGTAGATAAATACAAGATTTCCATCGATCAGACCGTGTCCGATAATAACACCATCTGAAGGAGCTTTTGCTGCAGTAAGGTTAAAATCTGTACTGCGAGCTGTCACAAGAGAACCAATTTCCATGAAACTGTTCTCGTCGACTAACTTAGCAATACGCTGCATTGCCAAGCTTTGATTGTTACTACTCATTTTATATCCTCCATCTATAAAAAAATAAAATTTTTCGCTAGTATGATAATAGACTATTTCTAAATTTTTTTCAACTAATTTGTTAAATTTTTAACCTTAATTTTTGTTTAGAAAAAATTTCCTATATTAATTGTAAAATTCTTGAGAAAATTCTTGCAAATTTTCTTATTCTTCTTGTTATTTTCTATATATTTTAAGTTAATTGTGTTTCTATCATCTTTTTTTACCGCCGGAGTTTCTTTTCCTGCTGCCTGTTTATCAGTTATGTCTCTGTCATCTGCCTGCTTATCCGTTATCTGTGTATCACCGGTCTGTTGTGTTGTTACACAAGCAGCATCACAGTAAGAATCTTCGGCAGCATCTGAAACCGCATACTCAACCAGACTCTTTGCATCAGCCCACTTATAGTTTTTATTGTTTGGCCACCCACAGCCCAAGAGAGAAAGGCACATTCTCCTTCCATCCTTTTCAACTGCTGCGACATAGCAGTAGCCCGCCTTTGTGGTAAAGCCGGTCTTTCCCGATATGCAGTAGTCCGTCTCCGTAAGGAGCCTGTTGTGATTGTTAAAAACCATCTTAACTTCCTCTGTCTCAAACGTGTACTGCATAGTCTGTGTTATCTCAAGAAACTGTGTTGATTTTGGTGATTTCCACGCACAATAAGACATTATAACACACAAATCTCCCGCTGTGGAGTGGTGAAAGCTTATATCATTCTCAGCATCCAGCCCGTTTGGTGTAATAAAATACGTGCCGAGGCACCCTATCTCATTTGCTTTTTCATTCATAAGCTTTGCAAAGCCCTCCGTCGAGCCGCCCACATGCTCCGCAATCGCATAGGCACAGTCATTGAACGACTCAAGCATCATGCCATAGAGTAAATCCTTCATATTATAGCTATTTCCGGCCACAAGTCCAAGCTTGACCGCAGGCTGTGATGCGGCATTTTGTGAAATCGTAACAGTATCATTTATATCAGCTTTTTCAAGTGCCACAATACACGTAAGAAGCTTTGTGGTGCTGGCATTTGCCATGCTGTCTCTCATATTTCTGCCATATATAAACGTCTCGTCATCCGCATCATATAATGCCGCTGAAACAGCATGAAGCTTTGGCTCATTTACGGCTTTGTCTGTATTTTTAGCAACAGTATTTTCAGCCGCCATAAACACACTTTTCTTTTCCAAACCGGGCATTTTTTGCTTTTCTGCCGTCTTAAAACCAAGCAAACAGCTGACAGTACAAATCAACACACAAATGAAAACTATTAAAGCTATTTTCGACTTATATTTTTTTAAAAAAATAATCATATAATTACCTCCATCGGTAATATATATGATTATTTGCATGTCCATATTATATGAAATGGCAGCTTACGCAATACGCCTGCACTACACATCAAGCTTCACGTGCATCTCTTCCTCTGCCTCCTGCTTAAACTCCTCAACCTGCACAGGGCTTAATACCGGCAGCTCGTCGATAGACGAAACCCCAAAGCTCCTTAGAAATTCCTCTGTGGTTCCAAACAAAAGCGGCCTTCCCGGAGCATCAAGCCTCCCAAGCTCCTGCACCAGATTGTACTCGACAAGCTTGCTTATGGCATGTTCACTTGACACACCTCTGATTTTTTCTATTTCAGCCTTTGTTACAGGCTGCTTGTACGCTATGATTGAAAGAGTCTCTAAAAGCACATCCGTAAGCACCCTCTTCTTAGGCTGCTTTGCAATGCGGATGAGATATTCATACATCTGTGGCTTTGTACACATCTGATAAGCCCCATCAAGCTCTATGATATTCATACCTATATTTGAAGAGCTTCTATACTCCTTAATCAGCTCGTCAAGCAGCTTTTTTGTTTCTTTTTCATTTAATTGTATTGCATCGGCTATCCTTCCAAGCTCCACGGATTCTCCCATGGTAAATAAAATAGCCTCTATTGCAGCTTTATAATTCATATATCCTCAACCCCTCTTTATGCAGCAATCCTTGACTCGATCAGGATATCATCAAAAATATGCTTCTGAACGATAGTTAATTTGCCGGTCTTCATAAGCTCCAGTATTGCAAGAAATGTAACTATGACTTCCACTTTGCTTGACGATGCAGTAAGCAGCCCTCTGAAGCTGAAGTGCTTGTGTGAGGCAGCATAGTCTGTCAGATATTCCATCTTTTCCTCTAAGGAGACCTCTTCCTTTTCAATCTTTCCAAACTTCGAACGGACCTTATCTATCTTTTCTTCCTGTCTCTTCATTATACTTTGAAAGATTCTGTTTAAATCAGAAAGACGGATATCTCCGACAAGCTCCTCAAGATTAACAGGCTCCTCATATGCAAGGACCTCATCAGGTATGTCCTTCTTCTTATACCACACCTTGCCGGCATCCAGCTGGCGATCCTTAAGCTCATTTGCCATGCACTTGTACATCTTGTACTCAAGCAGCTGCTGCACAAGCTCTGCTCTTGGATCTTCCTGCTCCTGCTCTTCTTCCTCTTTCTTTGGGAGAAGCATCTTTGACTTTATGTCGAGGAGCGTAGCTGCCATCACAAGAAACTCGCTGAGCGTGTCCAGGTTATCCTTTTTCATCTGGTCCACATACTCCATGTACTGCGCTGTAATCTCGACAATCGGGATATCATAAATATTTACTTTATTTTTCTCTATCAGGTATAAAAGCAGATCAAGCGGTCCCTCAAACACCTGAAGCTTAAAAGTCATATCCATAATTTGTACTCCGTTAATCCCTCAAAAACTGTGCCATAACGTAATTGGCTACATCCTTTCCTCTCTCCGATAAATAGATATGCCCGTCCTTTACCACGAGCAGCTCCTGTTTTTTCAGGCTGTCTATCGTATCCTTGTAGATTGCATCTATCGAAATACCAAATGCCCTCTCAAAGGCTTCTCTTGTGACCCCCTCATTCATACGAAGTCCAAGAAACATAAACTCCTCCATCTGTCCCTTTTTGTCTATAACATCAGCTGCCACATGCAGATTTGCCTTAAATATATCATCACCCACATCATGTATATGACGGCAGCGCGACAGATATTCATCCATATCGGATGTATTGGTATATCTGACATTTGATATAAGCGATGCCGCCCCTATTCCAAGTCCTAAATAGTCAGCTCTGATCCAGTAGCCTATATTATGGCGGCACTCCATACCTCTTTTAGCATAGTTAGATGTCTCATACTGCCTGTAGCCGGCATCCATAAACGCCTTCTGTCCCGCCTTTTCCATATCATATAACTCGTCCTCGTCAGGCAGAAACTCCGTTCCCATGCCCGCCTCCTGGCGCACCATGTCAAACTTGTACTTTTCATAGAAAGGAGTACCCTTTTCCACTATAAGAGAATACGCCGATATATGATCCGGATGAAGCCTTATAATCTTGTTTACTGTCGCCATATACTGTGACGCTGACTGTCCCGGCAGACCATACATCAAATCTACATTGATATTTTTAAAGCCCACGTTTCTGGCCAACTCGTAATTCGTCACAAACTGTTCAAAGGTATGTATACGCCCGAGCCGCTTAAGCTCATCATTATTTGCCGACTGCAGTCCTATGGACAGGCGGTTGATTCCCGCATCCTTGTATGCTAAAAGCTTTTCCCTGCTAAGCGTACCGGGATTGCACTCTATGGATATCTCAGCATCAGGCAGCACATTAAAGCAGTCAAACACACCCTCCATCAAAGCAGCAATCCACTGCTCATCTATAGAGCTTGGTGTACCTCCTCCGATATAGACAGATGACACCTGATAGTTCTTCATAAGCGGGCCGTAAAATATCATTTCCGCCATAAGCCCCCTGACATAACGAAGCTTTGCATCATCGTCTGCTGGAAATGACAAAAAATCACAATATTCACATTTTCTCACACAAAATGGTATATGAATATAAATCTCAAGATTCTTCATATGTGCTATTACTCCTCATCCAGCTTAAGCACACTCATGAATGCCTCCTGTGGTATCTCTACATTGCCCACCTGACGCATCCTCTTCTTTCCTTCCTTCTGCTTCTCAAGCAGCTTCTTCTTACGTGAAATATCACCACCGTAGCACTTGGCAAGTACATCCTTTCGAAGCGCCTTAACCGTCTCTCTTGCTATAATCTTGCCACCGACTGCTGCCTGAATAGGTATCTCAAACAGATGCCTTGGTATCTCACCCTTAAGCTTCTCACACATCTTACGGCCCCTTTCGTATGCACTCTCCTTGAATACGATAAATGAAAGTGCATCGACCATTTCCTTATTGATTAAGATATCAAGCTTGACAAGCTCTGAGCGCTCATAATCCTTCATCTCATAGTCAAACGAAGCATATCCCCTCGAGCGTGACTTTAAAGCATCAAAGAAATCATAGATAATCTCATTTAATGGCAAGTCGTACTTTATGAGAGCTCGTGTCTTTTCGATATACTCCATGCTGATATAGACTCCTCGTCTCTCCTGGCACAGCTTCATAATCGCACCGACATAGTCACTTGTGACCATAATCTCTGCAGATACGTATGGCTCCTCCATATACTCAATCTCTGACGGATCCGGCATATTTGAAGGATTGGTCAGATCTATCACCTCACCGCTTGTCTTGTGAATCTTGTAAATAACACTAGGTGCAGTGGTAACGAGATCCAGATCAAACTCTCTCTCCAGTCTCTCCTGAATAATTTCCAGATGTAAAAGTCCAAGGAATCCGCATCTGAAGCCAAAGCCAAGTGCCAGTGATGTCTCAGGCTCAAACTGTAATGAAGCGTCGTTGACCTGCAGCTTTTCAAGCGCATCCCTTAAATCAGGATACTTTGCACTGTCCGCAGGATAAAGACCACAGTAAACCATAGGGTTGACCTTCTTATAGCCCGGGAGTGCCTCATCGCACGGTCTGTCAACGAGTGTAACTGTATCACCCACGCGTGTATCCCTGACATTTTTGATGCTGGCCGCAATGTATCCAACCATACCGGCCGAAAGCTCGTCGCATGGTATAAACTGGCCTGCGCCAAAATAACCCACCTCTGTAACCACATCAGATGCACCTGTAGCCATCATCTTTATTGTGTCTCCTACCTTTACAGAGCCTTCTCTCAGTCGGCAGAAAATAATGACTCCCTTATAAGAATCATATGTTGCATCAAATATAAGCGCCTTAAGCGGTGCGTCTTTATCGCCTGTTGGTGCCGGAATCTTTTTTACAATCTGCTCCAGCACATCCTCTATATTGAGTCCTGTCTTTGCGGAAATACGCGGTGCATCCATAGCCTCAATACCGATAACATCCTCTATCTCCTGTGCCACCTCATCCGGGCGTGCACTCGGCAGATCCACCTTATTTATAACAGGAAATACATCCAGGTCATGATCCAGTGCAAGGTAAACATTTGCAAGTGTCTGTGCCTCAACGCCCTGGGCCGCATCCACTACAAGTATAGCTCCGTCACATGCCGCAAGACTCCTTGATACCTCATAGTTAAAATCCACGTGTCCCGGTGTATCTATCAGATTAAAAATATACTCTTCGCCATCCTTTGCGTTATATATAATACGGACTGCCTGAGACTTGATTGTGATACCACGCTCTCTCTCTAAATCCATATTGTCGAGCACCTGAGCCTGCATTTCCCTGCTGGTAAGTGTGCCTGTTTTTTCTATAATTCTGTCCGCGAGTGTAGATTTACCGTGATCAATATGGGCAATAATACAAAAATTGCGGATTTTGCTCTGATCTATTGACATATGTCCTCCTAATGCTTTCAATAACTCATCAAAGTTTATCAGATTTGTGAAATAAAGTCTATATTATTTTAACACTTTATCAAGTATATCTGCAAGTGGTTCCATTGCATTGTATGCCTCCTCCTTGGTATTTGTCTGCGCTCCCACCTCCACGAGCAGCGATTTCGGACACAGATGCATATTATATCTGTAGCCCTTTAAGTATATGCGCCTTGCAAGCCCCGGATAATACTCATTTGCCATGAGCTGCAGCTGAAATGAAAACGCCAGATTATCCCCCAGATACTCATTGGGCAGACTATTAATCGGTCCCCTTGCAGCAGTGCGGCACAGCCCGTTAAAAAACATAATCTGTGCCATAGGCTTTCCATCTATTGTGGCAGCAAGCCTTGTAGTCTCAGCCACTCCATCCCTGTGCAGGTCAATAACCACCTTTATAGACGGATTTTTCTCAATAATCTCTGTAATCTCAGGAAGTGAATTAGAATACGCATGGTCGCGGTCATTCACATCATACTGCCCCTTGTGATGCAGCACATTGTAGCCGTATTTTTCCCTCAAAAGTGATTCAAGCCTGTCACCCACTCCAACTACGGTCTCTGTCTCTGATGTATCAAGGGAATCACTGTACCCCTCCTGCGAATGTGTATGGTATATGAGTATATCAGGACCGTTGCCTGACTTTTCTATAGACATATCACGCCCAAGCAAAACCTCCTCACACAGCTCATCGGCTCCAATATATGTAGTCTTGTCCACCTGATAATAGTTTTTTACCAGATTGTCAAAGCTCATATCTACCTGCGGCATTTTCACGTTCTGCTGCTCCTTGAGCTCTGCCAGCTCACCGTTTTTTTCAGCTTCATCAACAAATGCCAGCTGGTCGGTATCCGGCAGCATATTGTTCCTGACACTTGCATTTTCATTTTCCATCGCAGCAAGCTCCTCATATGAGAGAATACCTCCTGCTGTATCCTCATCCTCCACAATGCGCAGCTCCTTCTTTTTTGAATCATCACACTCCTTGTCAGAATATGTAAGGTGCGGAAATTTTTCTTCCACGAACTTCTTTCCCACACCATCACCGCAAAACAGCATAGACGCAATATATATAAACGCTATAAGCACAATCATTTTTTTCTTCACAATATCATCTCCCATCTAAAGCATCAGGCAGCCCCTGCTACATAAAGCTTATGCGGCTGGCTCTAATGATATTCGAAGCAATAAAATTATTCACTATAGTCATCATATTCATCGTTTGAAAAAGCCATATTTATGCCCTCAGACAAAAGCCCTGCCAGTCTCTTAACCGTCTCGTCAATATCCTTTGGCGTCACAAACATGCCGTTTAACTTAGGCGACATGAGCTTTGCGGTGTTCTCCCGGCTGGCATTTACCGCATCTGAAACAATAGTCACCGCATCAATGACTGTCGGAATACCAATTGCGATAACAGGCACTCCGAGATTGCCATGGTTAATACCGTCCCTGTGGTTTCCCACCCCGCTTCCGGGCACTATACCTGTATCCGTCAGCTGTAAGGTACAGCCCAGCCTCTTTGTACTGCGTGCCGCAAGCGCATCAATTGTCACAACAAAATCAGGCTTCACCTCGCTCACCACACCCTTTATTATCTCAAGGCACTCCATGCCTGTCTGAGCCATCACGCCCGGCACCAGGCCGCACACACTATTTACATTCTCGTTGCTAAACGCATACCTGCCATATTCCTTTACTATATGGCGGGTGATAAACAAGCTGTCAACGCATCTTGGGCCAAGCGCATCAGGAGTTACATTTCTGTTTCCAAGCCCGACAACAAGCGCTGCATATATACGCTTGTCACAGACAGCCTTTACAAAGCTCTTAAGCTCTCTTGAAAGCTCCCTTGTCACAGCCTTAAAGCACTCCTCATCTCCCTCGGACAGCATAGCAGCCTCAATTGTCACATATTTTCCTTTAGGACGGCCTGTAGCCCTGACTGCATTTTCTGAGTCAATTGTCACTACACTGACTATAATTCCATTATCCAGCTTTTTTTCAGAGAAATTCACACCTCTCATATCTGTGTTTGCCTTTTTAAGGCTCTCCTGCGTCTCAAGTGCCAGATCAGTTCTTGCACACCATTTATCAGCCGACAAATCAATACACCTCCCCTGTATGATATTCCAAAATCACATATATGTTAATTTTTTGCAATTTTTTTCAAAATATGTATTGACAGAGCAGAAAGGTTGACATATTATATTCTAGTATGTTTGTGCCAAAGCGTCCGTGTCTGTTTTGGCATACATTAGATTAAATATTTGGAGGTGTACGAGTTGGCTAACATTAAATCAGCAAAAAAGAGAATTTTAGTAACAGAAACTAAGGCTGCAAGAAATAAAGCAATCAAATCAGGAGTTAAGACAGCAATCAAGAAGGTTGAGGCTGCTGTAGCTGCAAATGATAAGGCTGCTGCTGAGGCTGCATTAAAGGATGCAACTTCTGCTATCGCAAGCGCTGGTTCAAAGGGTATCTTCCACAAGAACAACGCAGCCAGAAAAGTATCTCGTTTAACAAAGCTTGTTAACGGATTAGCTTAATTACTATATAACAATAAATAAAAACCCATCGGTGCCGTCATACCGATGGGTTTTTTATTTGCTTTTTTGTATATTTGCGTTATATCATCTACTGCCTGTCGCATGAGTGCCGGTCATATCTGCAGAGTACTGCACTATAAAAAGCTCCACAGCCATCTGATCATTCATCCTGCCGGTCTTCACAGCCTCCTCATACTCCACACCGTCTCTCACAGCCCTCTTTAAATCATCCAGTGAATATGCCCTGCACTGCGCCTGATATTTGCGCACCGCCCACTCCGGACATCCGGCCTTTGATGCTATATCCTTGTTGCCAAAGCCTTTATTTGTCATGGCTTTCACATTCATCAGTATATTGAACTGGCGCGATATAAGATACATAATACGCATGGCTGGCTCTTTAAGTGCCAGCAGATCGTAATACAGCTCAAGCGCACGCTTTTGTTTGTGTGATGCAATCGCATCAACCATCTCAAACACCTTGTTTGTGATCTGCTCTGTCGTTACAGCCTCAACGTCCGAAAGCTCAATCACGTCCTTGTCCATGCAGTAGCACAGCAGCTTCTCAAGCTCCTTATCGATATTTTCCATATCTGTACCGGTTTTTTCTATAAAGCTGTTGTATGCAGCCTGACTCATACCCTTTCCATCTTTTCTAATCCTCATTCCTATCCATCTGGCAAGTGTCTCATCCGTCTGTTCCTTGAACTCCACAGGATTACCGCACTTGGCTGCCGCCTTATAAAGCTTTGAGCGCTTATCAACGCTCTCCTCAACAAATATAAAGTGCGTGCTCTCAGGTGAATCCTTTAAATACTCTCCAAGCTCATCGCCTGCCTTTGAAAAAATGCCTGCATCCTCTATAAGAATCACTCTTTTATCCGCAAAAAACGGAAGTGTCTCCGCCAGGTCAATTATCTCCTTCTGGTTGATTCCATCGCCCTCAAACGATGAAAAGTTCATGCTGTCGCCCTCACTGACCATAGCCTTTATCAGCTTGTCCCTGTACTGTTTTATGAGGTATCTCTCCTGTCCATACAGCAGATAAACCTTTTTGAAATCTCCTGCTTTTATATCATTGTCTATTGTTTTCATATATAGTACTCTCTTTATACTTAATCTGACCACTTTGCATTGTGTATAAAATTCGGCACTTTGCATCCATAAGCCTCTCCATGGCTTCATCAGCCGGATGTCCATAGCGGTTTTCTGCCGAGCATGATACTGCAGCCCACCTTGGGCTTAAAGCCTCAATCCAGTCTGCAGAGTTTGAATACCTGGAACCATGGTGATTTGCCTTGTAAAAATCCACAGAAAGCTCATCCCCATACTCATTAACAAGCTCCTTTTCTATCTCAGACGGTATATCTCCGCCGAAAATACCACTAAACCTGCCATCCGTGAGCTTTAGCACAAGACACATATCGTTTCTGTCTAAGGCAGTATCATAAGGCCCCGGATACAGGCACATGATACCATCAGCTTCTTCATTTGCAGTACTGCGCGAACCTGATGCATCATTTATTTCAATCGAATCCCCCTTTGACATAAGGCATATATCAATTCCTGCTTCCTTAGCTTTAAAAAGCAGTTCCTCCATAGCTTCCTCTTTAGCAGCTGCTTCTGCCACAACTATATGCTCTATAGTATACCCACTGTCTATCACCTCAGACAATCCGCTTATATGATCACTGTCTGCATGTGAAACAAACCAGTATGCTATACTCTGTATGCCATTATACTTAAGAAACGGCATAATCACATTCTCGCCAAGCTGTTTTCGGTCAGAGCTTCCTCCATCAATAAAGATGCATGTGCCTGACTCAAAGCGGTAAAATATGCCGTCTCCCTGCCCCACATCAAGTATATCAAGCTGCGCAGCAGTTTTTGGCTTCACAAGCAAAATTGCAAGCAGGACTGCTGTACACACCACTCTTTGGACACTGTAAAGGATTTGGCTTTTTTCTTTCAAGCCACACTCTATGGCACGTTTTTTAAGCGAAAATGCCCCCAAAAAGCCACTCATAACAGCATAAAAAAGAAAAATCCTGTATCCATCGGGAGCTCCTGTAATAACCGATGCCCCCGGAAGCTTCATAACAAGACTGCAAAGCACCTCATAGAGCTTTAACACCGCAAATGCAGGAAACACCAGCAGTTTGCCGGGCATCACGCCAAAGCAGCCTGCGGCAGACGCAAGCAGACCCGAAATAAATACGACAGGCAAAGCCGGTATCACAATGAGATTTACAAACACTGCAAAAAGAGGCAGCTCATAATAGTTCATAGCCACAACCGGAAGCATCGGAAGCTGTATAGATACTGATGCCCAGAATTTCTCACCCTTAGGCTCACTCATCAAAGGCGTCACAATACCTATAGCAAGTATTGCCCCTACCGAGAACACAAATCCGGCATATCCCAAAACCATAGGATTGTCCCACAGCAGGTAAATGACCATGATGCCAAGAGAATTGAGCATATCTGTGCATCTGCCTAAAGCTGCCGCAAGCATTGTAAGTATGAACATCCCCACGGCACGCCTTGTGGACACGGCATTTCCTGTCATAACAGCATAGCTTAGTATAAGTGCCGCAGAACAGACAAATGCCGCTGTATAGCTCACCCTTCTTTTTCTGAGAAGCTTGTAAAAGGCCATGCCAACTATAGAAATATGAAGTCCGGAAATAGCCAGTATATGTGAAATACCGCTGACCTGGTACAAATCCTTTATCTCATCATCCAGATACGACTTGTCTCCAAGCAGCATGGACGAAAGCACTCCTGCCGTCGTCTCATCAGTCACCTTAAGAAGTGACGCTGACAGCGTATCACGAAGCTTTTCAAGCCTGTGGTAATACCATGCAAGTTTACCGGCGCTTGTCTTAATATTGTCTGCCTTCACAGAAAAATCAATTCCCTGCGAGCGGTAAAAGCGCGCTCTGTCAAACTCTCCCTCATTGGTTGCAGACTTAAACAAGCCTATCTTGCCGCAAGCTTTCATATAATCACCCAGATGTGCGCTTTTGCTGTCACAGTATACCACGACATCACCACAGGATATTTTTCTGCCAAAAGCCTTGCCGTACCCGGGCTGCACTACGCAGTCCGTCATATAATACCTGTATGAGAAATACTTGTATTCAGTTTTATAAATCTTCCCCCAGACGATGACAGATTTTTCATCTGTCATATACTGCATATAGCTGTCACGGTTTTCATCCACTGAAGTGTATCTGAATTGTGCTGTGGCAAAAACAGCTGACGATGTCAGGATAAGCAAAACAACTATACGCCTGACACCGGAAAAACTGCCCTTAG
>ERZ773108.2183-NODE-2183-length-17328-cov-24.011000_pt1 | contig 17328 bp, 9 predicted proteins | sample MGYA00580570_ERZ773108 | MGnify/ENA primary metagenome ERZ773108 (study PRJEB29015, sample SAMEA2737840) | human gut metagenome | biome: human gut; feature: human-associated habitat; material: faeces | place: China | collected 2012 ...
GGGGGATTTGAACCCCCGGTAGAGTTGCCCCTACTCCGGTTTTCGAGACCGGTCCGTTCAGCCGCTCCGGCATCTCTCCGTTCAGATGGTTGCCATGATGCCAGGAAATTTGGCATTTTAACAGTCCCTGTCCGTGCAATTTTGTTCAAGTGACGAGTTTGCGAGCAAAACGATGATTAAGTGGCCCTGGAAAGTACAAGAATCAGCACATCAAACTGCCCTTCCCTGGCAGGAAGCACTATCGATCCCCCTTTTAACGTGTCTGACGGAACAGGAACAAAGCAAATTAGTCACTCTTGCCGAACGTTTTTTACAGCAAAAGCGGCTTGTTCCTTTACAGGGCTTTGAACTGGATTCATTAAGAAGCTGCCGGATAGCACTTCTATTTTGCCTACCCGTTCTGGAGTTAGGACTGGAATGGCTGGATGGTTTTCATGAAGTCTTAATTTATCCTGCGCCATTTGTGGTCGATGATGAATGGGAAGACGATATCGGTCTGGTGCATAACCAACGTATTGTTCAGTCAGGTCAGAGCTGGCAGCAAGGGCCTATCGTTTTGAACTGGTTGGATATACAAGATTCTTTTGATGCTTCTGGTTTTAACCTGATTATTCATGAAGTCGCTCATAAGCTGGACACCCGTAACGGCGATCGCGCCAGCGGAGTTCCCTTTATTCCGTTGCGTGAGGTTGCTGGCTGGGAACACGATCTTCATGCTGCAATGAACAACATTCAGGAAGAAATCGAATTGGTTGGCGAGAATGCGGCGAGCATTGATGCTTATGCTGCCAGTGATCCTGCTGAATGTTTTGCCGTACTTTCTGAATATTTCTTTAGCGCCCCAGAACTTTTTGCTCCTCGTTTCCCTTCATTGTGGCAACGTTTCTGCCAATTTTATCAACAAGATCCTTTGCAGAGACTGCATCGCACTAATGATACAGACTCGTTTTCGGCGACGAATGTTCATTAATTAACAACTTTGCAGATTAATTAACCAATTGAAATGACTTATGAAATTTAGTGTTGACAGACAAGGTACCGCTAAGTAATATGCGCCCCGTTCACACGATTCCTCTGTAGTTCAGTCGGTAGAACGGCGGACTGTTAATCCGTATGTCACTGGTTCGAGTCCAGTCAGAGGAGCCAAATTCTAAAAATTCGCTTTTTTAGCGCAATGTCACTGACCTTAGTTGAACATTGTTTTTTAACGGATAGCGGGTTTTTAACATCTTAAGCGCCCTCGGCCTTTATGGTTGAGGGCGTTTTGCTATGAACGCCATCACCATTTTCCCCTCGATTATAAAACTTGAGTTATTCAGTAGTCTCCCCTCTTGCAACTCACACCCAAAACTGCCTAACGAAAAGTTATTAATTTTCAATCATATTGCTATCAGGATTTACATTTTTTCGCTGTGCTAGAAAGGGCGCATTTATGTTAGCTCGTTCAGGGAAGGTAAGCATGGCTACGAAGAAGAGAAGTGGAGAAGAAATAAATGACCGACAAATCTTATGCGGGATGGGAATTAAACTACGCCGCTTAACTGCGGGTATCTGTCTGATAACTCAACTTGCGTTCCCTATGGCTGCGGCAGCACAAGGTGTGGTAAACGCCGCAACCCAACAACCAGTTCCTGCACAAATTGCCATTGCAAATGCCAATACGGTGCCCTACACCCTTGGAGCGCTGGAATCGGCCCAAAGCGTTGCCGAACGTTTCGGTATTTCGGTGGCTGAGTTACGCAAACTCAACCAGTTTCGTACGTTTGCTCGAGGTTTTGATAATGTCCGCCAGGGTGATGAACTGGATGTCCCGGCACAAGTTAGTGAAAAAAAATTAACCCCGCCGCCGGGTAATAGCAGTGACAACCTCGAGCAACAGATAGCCAGTACTTCACAGCAAATCGGGTCTCTGCTCGCCGAAGATATGAACAGCGAGCAAGCGGCAAATATGGCGCGTGGATGGGCCTCTTCTCAGGCTTCAGGCGCAATGACAGACTGGTTAAGCCGCTTCGGTACCGCAAGAATCACGCTGGGCGTGGATGAAGATTTTAGCCTGAAGAACTCCCAGTTCGATTTTCTCCATCCGTGGTATGAAACGCCTGATAATCTCTTTTTCAGTCAGCATACTCTCCATCGTACTGACGAGCGTACGCAGATTAACAACGGCTTAGGTTGGCGTCATTTCACTCCCACATGGATGTCGGGCATCAACTTCTTTTTCGACCACGATCTTAGCCGTTACCACTCCCGCGCCGGCATTGGCGCGGAGTACTGGCGCGACTATCTAAAATTAAGCAGTAACGGCTATTTGCGACTGACCAACTGGCGCAGCGCACCTGAACTGGACAACGATTATGAAGCACGCCCGGCCAATGGCTGGGATGTACGCGCAGAAGGCTGGCTACCCGCCTGGCCGCACCTTGGCGGTAAACTGGTCTATGAACAGTATTATGGCGATGAAGTGGCCCTGTTCGATAAAGACGATCGGCAAAGTAATCCTCATGCCATAACCGCTGGACTTAACTATACCCCCTTCCCGCTGATGACCTTCAGCGCGGAGCAACGCCAGGGTAAACAGGGCGAAAATGACACCCGTTTTGCCGTCGATTTTACCTGGCAACCTGGCAGCGCAATGCAGAAACAGCTTGACCCGAATGAAGTCGCTGCACGGCGTAGCCTTGCAGGCAGCCGTTATGATCTGGTGGATCGCAACAACAATATCGTTCTGGAATATCGCAAAAAAGAACTGGTTCGCCTGACCCTGACAGACCCCGTGACAGGGAAGTCAGGAGAAGTGAAATCACTGGTTTCGTCGCTACAAACCAAATATGCCCTGAAAGGCTATAACGTCGAAGCCACCGCACTGGAAGCTGCCGGTGGCAAAGTGGTCACAACGGGTAAAGATATTCTGGTTACCCTGCCGGCTTACCGGTTCACCAGTACGCCAGAAACCGATAACACCTGGCCGATTGAAGTCACCGCCGAAGATGTCAAAGGCAATTTGTCGAATCGTGAACAGAGCATGGTGGTCGTTCAGGCACCTACGCTAAGCCAGAAAGATTCCTCGGTATCGTTAAGTACCCAAACATTGAACGCGGATTCCCATTCAACCGCCACACTGACTTTTATTGCGCATGATGCAGCAGGTAATCCTGTTGTCGGGCTGGTGCTCTCGACGCGTCACGAAGGTGTTCAGGACATCACCCTTTCTGACTGGAAAGATAATGGTGACGGAAGCTATACCCAGATCCTGACCACAGGAGCGATGTCTGGCACGCTGACGCTGATGCCACAGCTGAATGGTGTGGATGCGGCTAAAGCCCCCGCCGTGGTGAATATATTTCTGTTTCGTCATCCCGAACTCACTCGTCAATTAAGATTGATAAGGACCGTTATCTCTCCGGCAATCCTATCGAGGTGACGGTAGAACTGAGAGATGAAAATGACAAACCTGTTAAGGAACAAAAACAGCAACTGAATAACGCAGTCAGCATCGACAACGTGAAACCAGGAGTCACTACAGACTGGAAAGAAACCGCAGATGGCGTCTATAAGGCGACCTATACCGCCTATACCAAAGGCAGTGGACTTACTGCGAAGCTATTAATGCAAAACTGGAATGAAGATTTGCATACCGCTGGATTTATCATCGACGCCAACCCGCAGTCAGCGAAAATTGCGACATTATCTGCCAGCAATAATGGTGTGCTCGCCAATGAGAATGCAGCAAACACCGTCTCGGTCAATGTCGCTGATGAAGGAAGCAACCCAATCAATGATCATACCGTCACGTTTGCGGTATTAAGCGGATCGGCAACTTCCTTCAACAATCAAAACACCGCAAAAACGGATGTTAATGGTCTGGCGACTTTTGATCTGAAAAGTAGTAAGCAGGAAGACAACACGGTTGAAGTCACCCTTGAAAATGGCGTGAAACAAACGTTAATCGTCAGTTTTGTCGGCGACTCGAGTACCGCGCAGGTTGATCTGCAGGAGTCGAAAAATGAAGTGGTCGCTGACGGCAATGATAGCGCCACAATGACCGCGACAGTCCGGGATGCAAAAGGCAACCTGCTCAATGACGTCAAGGTCACTTTCAATGTTAATTCAGCAGCAGCGAAACTGAGCCAAACCGAAGTGAATAGCCACGACGGGATCGCCACAGCTACGCTGACCAGTTTGAAAAATGGTGATTATAGGGTTACGGCCTCTGTGAGCTCTGGTTCTCAGGCTAATCAACAGGTGAATTTTATCGGTGATCAAAGTACTGCTGCCCTGACCCTCAGTGTGCCTTCAGGTGATATCACCGTCACCAACACAGCTCCGCTACATATGACTGCAACCTTGCAGGATAAAAATGGCAACCCATTAAAAGATAAAGAAATCACCTTCTCTGTGCCAAACGACGTCGCAAGTCGGTTCTCGATTAGCAACAGCGGAAAAGGCATGACGGATAGCAACGGGACTGCAATCGCCTCCCTGACCGGCACGTTAGCGGGCACGCATATGATCACGGCTCGTCTGGCTAACAGCAATGTCAGCGATACACAGCCAATGACGTTTGTGGCGGATAAAGACAGAGCGGTTGTCGTTCTGCAAACATCGAAAGCGGAAATCATTGGGAATGGCGTGGATGAGACGACTCTGACGGCAACAGTGAAAGATCCTTTTGATAACGTAGTAAAAGATCTACCGGTCACCTTCAGTACCAACCCGGCAGATACTCAACTTAGTCAGAGCACAAGCAATACTAACGACAGTGGTGTTGCTGAAGTTACCCTTAAGGGCACGGTTTTGGGTGTTCATACAGTCGAAGCCACGCTGCTTAACGGCAATGGCTATACGACGACAGTCAATATTGCGCCCGATGCCAGCAACGCGCAGGTCACCCTGAACATCCCTGCTCAACAGGTGGTGACGAATAACAGTGACAGCGTGCAGCTGACGGCGATGGTGAAAGATCCGTCGAATCATCCGGTGGCGGGGATAACGGTCAACTTCACCATGCCACAGGACGTTGCGGCAAACTTTACCCTTGAAAATAACGGTATTGCCATCACTCAGGCCAATGGCGAAGCGCATGTCACGCTCAAAGGTAAAAAAGCGGGCATGCATACGGTTACCGCAACGTTGGGTAACAATAATGCCAGCGATGCGCAACCAGTCACATTCGTGGCGGATAAGGACAGCGCAGTTGTCGTTCTGCAAACATCGAAAGCGGAAATCATTGGGAATGGCGTGGATGAGACGACTCTGACGGCAACAGTGAAAGATCCTTTTGATAACGTAGTAAAAGATCTACCGGTCACCTTCAGTACCAACCCGGCAGATACTCAACTTAGTCAGAGCACAAGCAATACTAACGACAGTGGTGTTGCTGAAGTTACCCTTAAGGGCACGGTTTTGGGTGTTCATACAGTCGAAGCCACGCTGCTTAACGGCAATGGCTATACGACGACAGTCAATATTGCGCCCGATGCCAGCAACGCGCAGGTCACCCTGAACATCCCTGCTCAACAGGTGGTGACGAATAACAGTGACAGCGTGCAGCTGACGGCGATGGTGAAAGATCCGTCGAATCATCCGGTGGCGGGGATAACGGTCAACTTCACCATGCCACAGGACGTTGCGGCAAACTTTACCCTTGAAAATAACGGTATTGCCATCACTCAGGCCAATGGGGAAGCGCATGTCACGCTGAAAGGTAAAAAAGCGGGCACGCATACGGTTACTGCAACACTGGGTAATAACAATACCAGTGATTCGCAGCCAGTAACGTTTGTGGCGGACAAAACCTCGGCTCAGGTTGTCCTGCAGATGTCAAAAGATGAGATCACAGGTAATGGCGTCGATAACGCAACGCTAACTGCAACGGTTAAAGATCAGTTCGACAATTAGGTGAATAATCTTCCGGTAACATTCAGCTCAGCCTCTTCAGGACTCACCCTGACCCCGGGAGTAAGTAATACCAACGAGTCTGGCATCGCGCAGGCCACTCTCGCAGGCGTTGCCTTTGGTGAGAAGACGGTTACTGCATCACTGGCTAATAATGGTGCCAGCGACAACAAAACTGTGCATTTTATTGGCGACACAGCGGCGGCAAAAATTATCGAGTTGACGCCTGTCCCAGACAGCATAATCGCCGGTACCCCGCAGAACAGCTCCGGCAGCGTCATCACCGCCACAGTCGTTGATAATAATGGCTTTCCGGTGAAAGGTGTGACTGTGAACTTCACCAGCAACGCAGCGACAGCCGAAATGACGAACGGCGGTCAAGCCGTGACGAACGAACAGGGTAAGGCTACCGTCACTTATACCAATACCCGCTCCTCGATAGAATCAGGAGCGAGACCGGATACCGTTGAGGCCAGTCTGGAAAATGGTAGCTCCACGCTTAGCACATCAATTAATGTCAACGCTGATGCGTCTACGGCACATCTCACCTTGCTACAGGCACTTTTTGATACAGTCTCCGCAGGCGAGACAACCAGTCTGTATATTGAGGTGAAGGATAATTACGGCAACGGTGTCCCCCAGCAGGAGGTAACCCTCAGCGTTTCACCAAGTGAAGGCGTGACCCCCAGTAATAACGCTATATATACTACCAACCACGACGGCAATTTTTACGCAAGCTTTACCGCTACAAAAGCCGGGGTTTATCAATTGACGGCAACCCTCGAAAATGGCGATTCGATGCAACAAACAGTGACCTATGTGCCGAACGTCGCGAATGCTGAAATCACGCTGGCAGCCTCGAAGGATCCGGTGATTGCCGACAATAACGATCTCACGACACTAATAGCAACAGTCGCTGATACAGAGGGCAATGCGATAGCCAACACTGAGGTAACATTTACTCTGCCGGAAGATGTGAAGGCGAACTTCACGCTGAGCGATGGCGGTAAAGCGATTACTGATGCTGAAGGCAAAGCGAAAGTCACGCTGAAAGGTACAAAAGCAGGCGCTCATACTGTTACAGCATCGATGACTGGCGGTAAGAGTGAGCAGTTGGTGGTGAACTTTATTGCGGATACGCTCACTGCGCAGGTTAATCTTAACGTTACCGAGGACAATTTTATCGCTAATAACGTCGGGATGACCAGGCTGCAGGCAACAGTGACTGATGGAAACGGCAACCCGTTAGCCAATGAGGCGGTGACATTCACGCTACCGGCAGATGTGAGCGCAAGCTTTACTCTCGGACAAGGCGGTTCCGCCATTACTGATATCAACGGCAAGGCTGAAGTTACACTGAGCGGTACAAAATCCGGCACCTACCCCGTGACAGTTAGCGTGAACAATTATGGTGTCAGTGATACGAAACAGGTGACTTTGATTGCCGATGCTGGTACCGCAAAACTAGCCTCCTTAACCTCTGTATACTCATTCGTCGTCAGCACGACCGAGGGCGCAACCATGACGGCAAGCGTCACTGACGCTAACGGCAACCCGGTAGAAGGCATAAAAGTTAATTTCCGCGGAACCTCCGTCACGCTAAGCAGCACCAGCGTTGAAACGGATGATCGGGGTTTCGCTGAAATTCTTGTGACAAGCACCGAGGTCGGACTGAAAACAGTTTCAGCCTCTCTGGCAGATAAACCTACTGAAGTCATCTCGCGATTACTGAATGCCAGTGCAGATGTTAATTCTGCGACGATTACCAGTCTGGAGATACCGGAAGGTCAGGTAATGGTCGCACAAGACGTAGCAGTTAAAGCTCACGTTAACGACCAGTTTGGCAACCCGGTTGCGCATCAACCCGTGACATTCAGTGCAGAGCCATCCTCGCAAATGATCATCAGCCAGAATACGGTCTCTACTAATACGCAGGGTGTAGCCGAGGTCACCATGACGCCCGAAAGAAACGGTTCGTATATGGTGAAAGCATCCCTGCCGAATGGAGCCTCACTTGAGAAACAACTGGAGGCTATTGATGAAAAACTGACACTCACGGCGTCCAGTCCGCTTATCGGTGTCTATGCCCCTACAGGCGCTACTCTGACGGCAACGCTAACCTCTGCAAATGGCACTCCAGTGGAGGGTCAGGTCATCAACTTTAGCGTAACGCCAGAAGGGGCGACGTTAAGTGGCGGAAAAGTGAGAACTAACTCTTCAGGTCAGGCTCCAGTCGTTTTGACCAGCAATAAAGTCGGTACATATACGGTGACTGCATCTTTCCATAACGGCGTAACAATACAGACACAGACAACCGTGAAAGTCACTGGCAACTCAAGCACCGCCCATGTTGCTAGCTTTATCGCTGATCCATCGACTATCGCCGCCACCAACACTGATTTAAGTACCTTAAAGGCAACGGTTGAGGATGGCAGTGGTAACCTGATCGAAGGTCTCACTGTGTACTTCGCCTTAAAAAGCGGCTCTGCCACATTAACGTCATTAACAGCGGTGACCGATCAAAACGGAATCGCGACAACAAGCGTGAAAGGAGCGATGACAGGTAGCGTCACGGTAAGCGCAGTCACGACCGCTGGTGGAATGCAAACAGTAGATATAACGCTGGTGGCTGGCCCGGCAGACACCTCGCAGTCCGTCCTTAAGAGCAATCGGTCATCACTGAAAGGGGACTATACCGATAGTGCTGAATTACGTCTTGTTCTGCACGATATATCAGGCAATCCGATCAAAGTTTCTGAAGGGATGGAATTTGTGCAATCAGGTACTAACGTGCCCTATATAAAAATTAGCGCAATTGATTACAGTCTAAATATCAACGGTGATTACAAAGCCACTGTTACAGGCGGCGGAGAGGGTATCGCAACGCTGATCCCTGTATTGAATGGTGTTCATCAAGCTGGTCTGAGTACCACAATACAATTCACTCGAGCAGAAGACAAAATAATGAGCGGTACAGTATCAGTCAATGGTACTGACCTACCGACAACTACATTCCCTTCGCAGGGGTTCACCGGGGCGTATTATCAGTTGAATAATGACAACTTTGCCCCAGGAAAAACGGCGGCTGATTATGAGTTTTCAAGCTCTGCCTCCTGGGTCGATGTTGATGCTACCGGTAAAGTGACATTTAAAAATGTCGGCAGCAATTGGGAAAGGATTACGGCGACGCCAAAATCAGGAGGCCCTAGCTATGTATACGAAATCCGTGTGAAGAGTTGGTGGGTGAACGCCGGCGATGCTTTCATGATATACAGCCTTGCTGAAAATTTTTGCAGTAGCAATGGCTACACACTTCCCCGTGCAGACCATTTAAACCATAGTCGTTCCCGAGGCATCGGGTCACTGTACAGTGAATGGGGAGATATGGGGCATTACACGACTGACGCTGGTTTTCAATCAAATATGTATTGGTCATCTAGTCCCGCAAACTCAAGCGAACAATACGTAGTTTCCCTGGCAACAGGTGATCAAAGCGTATTTGAAAAGCTTGGGTTTGCTTATGCGACATGTCATAAAAACATCTGATTTTCCTCTATAATTTCTTAAAGAGTGCTCCATTCGGGGCACTCTTTTTTTACATTCCCTCTATAGAGCTTGCTCTTCTCTCACAGAAAATGAATAAATAAAAATGCGATACCGCCAGATTCGCGTTCGGTGTGACTATGATCATTTTCGGTGAGTACAGCTTTGATCCAAAGGCTGGTTTTCTGTGATGATTGACCAGCCTCAGAGTATTGATGACACCACCGTTCATAACAGATCGGCATTACTATGCATAAGTACTGTCTCATATTCTCGCCAAAACACTTTTTAATGCCTTTGCGAATTCATCCAGACTTATATTGTCAATTTTTTGCCCAACGACGACTGACTCCGAAACATCGGCCATTGCGGGCCATCGCGTTTTGTAATCAGCATAAATTGCAACAACGGGAGTATTATAGGCACTTGCCATATGTAATATTGAGGTGTCAGGAGTTATTGCGATATAAGTATCTTTTATGATTGCTGCTGAACGTTTAATCGAGGGTGGTAAGGATAAACGGTAGACATTATTATAACAATCCACTAATGCCCTGGCTTTATCTTCACCTTTGGGTCCATGAACGATCACTATTGGCATATCTGTTTCACTTTGAATTTTTGCTATTAGATTTTCTGCAATCGATAATGAAAATGTACGTTCCTGCGAGCTACCTTCTAAATTGAACGCAATGTAAGATCCTAACGATCGCATTTCCTCGCGCACCTCATCGAGTACATCCTCACTTAGTGGCAATTCATATATTGGCCTGACTGCTGGAAAACCCGCCTCACGCATCATAAATGCCCATGTCATAGGTACGGGAGCCCGGAGTTTCTGATCCATACGGGACGCGTTCTTGCACAAAGGGGAGAAGCAATTCATGGTTATACCAACAACCTGAAAATTCGTTTTTGCTTTCAACTGACTGATAAATAACATCGTTTTCAGGTTCTTTTTACGCATCCCATCAATGCAAAGATCCGGCGTACCGTATTGCTGTGTTATGTTCTTTGCTAAATCTTTTATTTCTTTTAATGTTGCGTGATCCTGCATAGTCATTGTGACTAATGTTAATTTAGTCTGTTCAAGTTTAAGCGCATTAAAGACTTCTAAATTAATTGTCGACATTACAATTAAAAGATGCTTAATTTTATGCAATTCAAGCGCCCGAATAACAGGAAAGATGGCCATAGCATCGCCAATCTGATCGGGAATATGGATGACAACAAAGTCTGTTTTTTCAATATTGAAATTATAAGCTTTATAATCGTAGTAACTAAATGCAATACGTCTCAACAATGATGCTAAAAACATACCTAACCTCGCCTCCCTACTGGTTATAATGCAATGCAGTCTATCAGACTCATCAGGGTGCCATTTTGTGCATATGCGGACTTTTATGTTTCATATCTCTAACCTGTGGGTCCTCTGCTTAATCCTTAAACAACACCAGCAACTCCTGCGCTTTCATCTTCCATCGAATTTTTCATGTTGCCGCTAATCAGCCATAAAATCATTTGCAGATGCGCTCTGTCGAGGTAGTCTCATAAGGTTCGTTTATAGATCGACGGCAATGTGAGTTACCTTTTCCATACTAATTATAAAAAGACAGTACAAACAGGATCATTATGGACTCCACGCTCATCTCCACTCGTCCCGATGAAGGGACGCTTTCGTTAAGTCGCGCCCGACGAGCTGCGTTAGGCAGCTTCGCTGGTGCCGTCGTCGACTGGTATGATTTTTTACTCTATGGCATCACCGCCGCACTGGTGTTTAATCGCGAGTTTTTCCCGCAAGTAAGCCCGGCGATGGGAACGCTCGCCGCATTTGCTACCTTTGGCGTCGGATTCCTTTTCCGTCCGCTCGGCGGTGTCATTTTCGGTCACTTTGGCGACCGACTGGGACGTAAGCGCATGTTAATGCTGACCGTCTGGATGATGGGCATCGCGACAGCCTTGATTGGTATTCTTCCTTCATTCTCGACCATTGGGTGGTGGGCACCTATTTTGCTGGTGACACTGCGTGCCATTCAGGGATTTGCCGTCGGCGGCGAATGGGGAGGCGCGGCGTTGCTTTCCGTTGAAAGTGCACCGAAAAATAAAAAAGCCTTTTACAGTAGCGGTGTACAAGTTGGCTACGGTGTAGGTTTACTGCTTTCAACCGGACTGGTTTCATTGATCAGTATGATGACGACTGACGAACAGTTTTTAAGCTGGGGCTGGCGCATTCCTTTCCTATTTAGCATCGTACTGGTACTGGGAGCATTGTGGGTGCGCAATGGCATGGAAGAGTCCGCGGAATTTGAACAACAGCAACATTATCAAGCTGCCGCGAAAAAACGCATCCCGGTTATCGAAGCGCTGTTACGACATCCCGGTGCTTTCCTGAAGATTATTGCGCTACGACTGTGCGAATTGCTGACGATGTACATCGTTACTGCCTTTGCACTTAATTATTCAACCCAGAATATGGGGCTACCGCGCGAACTTTTCCTTAATATTGGTTTGCTGGTAGGTGGATTAAGCTGCCTGACAATTCCCTGTTTTGCCTGGCTTGCCGATCGTTTTGGTCGCCGTAGGGTTTATATCACAGGTGCGTTAATCGGAACGTTGAGCGCATTTCCTTTCTTTATGGCGCTTGAAGCACAATCTATTTTCTGGATAGTTTTCTTCTCCATAATGCTGGCAAACATTGCGCATGACATGGTGGTGTGTGTGCAACAACCGATGTTTACCGAAATGTTTGGTGCCAGTTATCGCTATAGTGGCGCTGGAGTCGGTTATCAGGTTGCCAGTGTGGTTGGCGGTGGATTTACACCTTTTATTGCCGCTGCACTCATCACTTACTTTGCCGGGAACTGGCATAGCGTCGCCATTTATTTGCTGGCTGGATGCCTGATTTCCGCAATGACCGCTTTGTTGATGAAAGACAGTCAACGCGCTTGATAGCCTGGCGAAGATCATCCGATCTTCGCCTTACACTTTTGTTTCACATTTCTGTGACATACTATCGGATGTGCGGTAATTGTATGGAACAGGAGACACACATGAATAATAAGGGCTCCGGTCTGACCCCAGCTCAGGCACTGGATAAACTCGACGCGCTGTATGAGCAATCTGTAGTCGCATTACGCAACGCCATTGGCAACTATATTACAAGTGGCGAATTACCTGATGAAAACGCCCGCAAACAAGGTCTTTTTGTCTATCCATCACTGACCGTAACCTGGGACGGTAGCACAACCAATCCCCCCAAAACGCGCGCATTTGGTCGTTTTACTCACGCAGGCAGCTACACCACCACGATTACTCGCCCTACTCTCTTTCGTTCGTATCTTAATGAACAACTTACGTTGCTGTATCAGGATTATGGTGCGCATATCTCTGTGCAACCCTCGCAGCATGAAATCCCTTATCCTTATGTCATCGATGGCTCTGAATTGACACTTGATCGCTCAATGAGCGCTGGGTTAACTCGCTACTTCCCGACAACAGAACTGGCGCAAATTGGCGATGAAACTGCAGACGGCATTTATCATCCAACGGAATTCTCCCCGCTATCGCATTTTGATGCGCGCCGCGTCGATTTTTCCCTCGCACGGTTGCGCCATTATACCGGTACGCCAGTTGAACATTTTCAGCCGTTCGTCTTGTTTACCAACTACACACGTTATGTGGATGAATTCGTTCGTTGGGGATGCAGCCAGATCCTCGATCCTGATAGTCCTTACATTGCCCTTTCTTGTGCTGGCGGGAACTGGATCACCGCCGAAACCGAAGCGCCAGAAGAAGCCATTTCCGACCTTGCATGGAAAAAACACCAGATGCCAGCATGGCATTTAATTACCGCCGATGCTCAGGGTATTACTCTGGTGAATATTGGCGTGGGACCGTCCAATGCTAAAACCATCTGCGATCATCTGGCAGTGCTACGCCCGGATGTCTGGTTGATGATTGGTCACTGTGGCGGATTACGTGAAAGTCAGGCCATTGGCGATTATGTACTTGCACACGCTTATTTACGCGATGACCACGTTCTTGATGCGGTTCTGCCGCCCGATATTCCTATTCCGAGCATTGCTGAAGTGCAACGTGCGCTTTATGACGCCACCAAGCTGGTGAGTGGCAGGCCCGGTGAGGAAGTCAAACAGCGGCTACGTACAGGTACTGTGGTAACCACAGATGACAGGAACTGGGAATTACGTTACTCAGCTTCTGCACTTCGTTTTAACTTAAGCCGGGCCGTAGCAATTGATATGGAAAGTGCAACCATTGCCGCGCAAGGATATCGTTTCCGCGTGCCATACGGGACACTACTGTGTGTTTCAGATAAACCGTTGCATGGCGAGATTAAACTTCCCGGTCAGGCTAACCGTTTTTATGAAGGTGCTATTTCCGAACACCTGCAAATTGGCATTCGGGCGATCGATTTGCTGCGCGCAGAAGGCGACCGACTGCATTCGCGTAAATTACGAACCTTTAATGAGCCGCCGTTCCGATAATAAGTTCTGAACCTTCTCATCAGAAATAGATGTGAAGGATTAAGTAAGACATCTGGCAAATAGCCTGCAATCAACGCGGGCTGTTTGCTTCCTTGGGCAGATGCGAGTTTCATTATCGTCTTAATGATTTCCGCATATTAAAAGCATGTATGCTTTCAAAATATAATTATAAAAAATCCCGCCAACAACATTAGTTTTTATAAAACAAAATATAAGATTATGGCTTTAGAATATTTTTATTTCTAATAGACGAGATTTTTCCTGTTATGATATAATACGCTGATTTAACACATGTTAACGATTTACCAGTAATGTAAATAAATTTTCGAGGAGATCATTCCAGTGGGACGTAAATGGGCCAATATTGTTGCTAAAAAAACGGCTAAAGACGGTGCAACGTCTAAAATTTATGCAAAATTCGGTGTAGAAATCTATGCTGCTGCTAAACAAGGTGAACCCGATCCAGAATTAAACACATCTTTAAAATTCGTTATTGAACGTGCAAAGCAGGCACAAGTTCCAAAGCACGTTATTGATAAAGCAATTGATAAAGCCAAAGGCGGCGGAGATGAAACGTTCGTGCAGGGCCGTTATGAAGGCTTTGGTCCTAATGGCTCAATGATTATCGCCGAGACATTGACTTCAAATGTTAACCGTACGATTGCTAACGTTCGCACAATTTTCAATAAAAAAGGCGGCAATATCGGAGCGGCAGGTTCTGTCAGCTATATGTTTGACAATACGGGTGTGATTGTATTTAAAGGATCAGACCCTGACCATATTTTTGAAATTTTACTTGAAGCTGAAGTTGATGTTCGTGATGTGACTGAAGAAGAAGGTAACATTGTTATTTATACCGAACCTACTGACCTTCATAAAGGAATCGCGGCTCTAAAAGCAGCTGGAATCACTGAGTTCTCAACAACAGAATTAGAAATGATTGCGCAATCTGAAGTTGAGCTTTCCCCAGAAGATTTAGAAATCTTTGAAGGGCTTGTTGATGCCCTTGAAGATGACGACGATGTACAAAAAGTTTATCATAACGTCGCAAATCTCTAATTATATTTTAAAGAAATCTGTCTTTACGGCAGATTTCTTTAATCTCATATAACCCTTATAAAAAATATAATGTTCAACTCGTCATATTGATTATAAAAATCCCCGTTCCCAGAGAAATAATATTTATTAAAATTCCAGTTCTTCTTTTTCTGATTACAGAAGGCAAAGTGGCAATTACGCATAGTTTCCCGATAAAGACGCGATAGCGACATCCCGCATAAGGCATTTTTCTCTTTATCTTTGTACGGTACTTCATGGAACAGAGTTTTTGACCTTGCGAATCGTGATGTCTGTTGGGGGGCAACTTGCTCACTGAAGCGTGAGACTCGATTAAGCGCACGAAACACAGAAATCAAAAAACCCGGTCACTTTTTTACAAGGTAACCGGGTAAAAATAATTTTTATTTTTTAACTGTTTTGAGACTCATAGAGATGTCTCAAAACTAAAATTTGGCTCCTCTGACTGGACTCGAACCAGTGACATACGGATTAACAGTCCGCCGTTCTACCGACTGAACTACAGAGGAATCGTGAGAACGAGGCGAATATTAGCGATGCCCACCCACAATGTCAAAGCCTGTTTTTTAAATTTGAAATCGTTTGCTGAAATAATCTGCATTTTGTCGTTTATTCCGACACAACTGGCTTTTTTTCACACTTTTGCGGCTCGGGTCGAGGGTATTTCCATAGCCAACGTCCAGTAACCATTCGCCAGTAAAACAGCACGGCCCGCACAGCCCAGTCGGCAAACATTCCCATCCAGACACCAACCACACCCCAGCCAAGCATGATTCCCAGCACATAACCGACTACAACCCGACAACCCCACATGCTCAACATCGAAACCCACATGGCGTAACGGGCATCACGAGCACCTTTAAATCCAGCGGGTAGCACCCATGAGGCGGACCAAATAGGCATAAATAAAGCATTTAGCCAAATCAGAATCACAACGACATGTTTAACCTGTGGATCCTGGGTGTAAAACGATGCCATAAGCCCGGCAAAGGGAGCCGTTAGCCAGGCGATGGCCGTTAATCCAAGAGTGGACAGCCAGAACACATGCCGCAACTGAATCTCTGCTTGCGCTATCTGCCCTACCCCCAACCTTCGGCCTGTAATGATCGTAGAAGCAGAGCCGAGCGCACTTCCGGGTAAGTTGATAAGAGCCGCAATTGAAAACGCGATAAAATTTCCGGCAATAACACTGGTCCCCATCCCGGCAACGAACATTTGGGTTAATAACCGACCACTGGTAAATAACACTGATTCGACACTAGCGGGAATACCAATCCCCATGACTTCCCAGATAATGCTAAAATTCAGCGGTTTAAAATAGCTCTTTAACGAAATCCTTAGCGCAGGATTAAAACCAATCGCCAGCACCCACAAAATTGCAACTGCGCCAATATAACGAGAAATGGTTAAACCCAGCCCTGCCCCGACAAATCCCAGTCCCGGCCAGGAGAAAAGGCCGTAAATCAATATGCCGCTAATAATAATATTAAGAATATTCAGGCTACCGTTAATCAGTAGCGGTATTTTCGTATTCCCTGCACCACGAAGTGCCCCGCTACCAATCAAAGTGATGGCAACTGCTGGATAACTGAGTACCGTCAGCTCCAGATAAGTCAACGCCAGTGCTTTAACTTCTGTCGTGGCATCACCCGCGACGAAATCAATAATTTGTTCGCCAAAATGATGAATAAGCGTTGCCAACAGTACGGCAAACAACGTCATGATCACCAATGACTGCCGCGTCGCCACCCTCGCTCGTCGTCGATCCCGCTTACCGAGACTAAATGCCACAACGACAGTAGTACCAAGATCGATAGCAGCAAAAAAAGCCATAATGACCATATTGAAGCTGTCCGCCAATCCCACGCCGGCCATCGCATCTTTTCCCAGCCAGCTGACCAGAAAAGTGCTCAGGACACCCATCAACAGGACACAGGCATTCTCCATGAAGATAGGAACAGCAAGCGGGGTTATCTCGCGCCAGAACAACACTTTGTAGCTCTTGCGTTTAGCGTGCCAGCGAGTGCCGTGAACAACCTGGCGTAAAGCAGAGGAGATATTCAAAGCCGACCTTAATTGCAGAAAGTGAAACCACATTTCAAATAATGAGGGAGAATCAGCAAAGCTGCAAAGATTTTCGCCAACAAATTGTCTGCAAATGCAACAAACTGTTGATAGAAACGGCAAACAGTTGGGAAATTTAAAAATCGGGTTTGACAAAAGATTTTTCGCCGTTAAGATGTGCCTCAACAGCGATTCCTCTGTAGTTCAGTCGGTAGAACGGCGGACTGTTAATCCGTATGTCACT
>ERZ773108.2184-NODE-2184-length-17317-cov-4.024852_pt1 | contig 17317 bp, 9 predicted proteins | sample MGYA00580570_ERZ773108 | MGnify/ENA primary metagenome ERZ773108 (study PRJEB29015, sample SAMEA2737840) | human gut metagenome | biome: human gut; feature: human-associated habitat; material: faeces | place: China | collected 2012 ...
GTGGTGTGGAACCGTACCATGATGCAGGAGCTGCTGCATTTCATTGAAGCGGAGAAGGCGGCGGAAAAGTACCGTGGCCTGGATTGGAGCGTGGAGCTTCGTGCAGCGGAGGGGGACGAGAATGCAATCGAGGAGCTTTACCAGCAATTTGATATTGAACGCTACGGCGCTCCGGGTCAGAAGAAGGAGACACTGATATGAGAGACATCTCCCTGTATCAAAGCACCATTCCCGATTATAACCACCTGCTGCAAGGAAAAAAGGTACTGATTACCACGGCAGCCCGGGGCATTGGCAAGAGCATTGCCCTGCTCTTTGCACAGCAGGGAGCAACCATCTACTTCGGTGGACGCAATCAAGATTATGTAACTGCCACAGAGAAAGAGTTGCAGGAAATTTGCCCCGACTGCCGTGGCTACCTGGTGGATTTGGCAAAAGCCAACGAGACCGAGTCGTTTTTGGATTGCGTGCTCCGGGACAGCGGCGGCATTGATGTGCTGGTTTCCACTACTATTATCGAGACAGGACTGGATATTTCCAATGTAAATACCATGATCATCCATGATTCTGACAAGTACGGACTTTCCCAGCTTTATCAGCTGCGAGGCAGGATCGGACGTTCCAACAGGACGGCGTATGCGTTTCTGATGTACCGAAGGAACACCATGCTTCGGGAGGTGGCGGAAAAACGACTTTCTGCTATCCGTGAGTTTACAGATCTGGGAAGTGGATTCAAGATCGCCATGCGTGACCTGGAGCTTCGGGGGGCTGGAAATCTGCTGGGAGCACAGCAGCATGGGCATATGAACGCAGTGGGCTATGATCTTTACTGTAAAATGCTTAGCGAGGCGGTCAAAGAGGCAAAGGGTATTCATACTATGGAAGACTTCGAGACTACCATTGATCTGAATATGGATGCTTTTATTCCGGATACCTACATCAGCAATGAATTCCAGAAGCTGGATATTTATAAGCGCATTGCAGGGATTGAGTCCCAGCAGGAGTATGATGATATGCTGGAAGAGCTGATCGACCGGTTTGGGGAGCCGCCGAAATCAGTTATGAACCTGCTGGAGATCACCAAGGTAAAGAGCATGGCCCGCAGACTGTATATCAAGGAAGTGAAGGGAAGACCGGATCAGATTACATTTACGATGTACGAGAAAGCGCAGATCAATGCAGCGAAGATCCCGGATCTGCTGGCGCGGATGCGCACGGACTATGTTCACGAGCAGCAGGAGCGATACAGAACGCAGATCAAGCTTCTGGAAGAGAGCGTTGAGTCCGCTCCCCCGGCGGAAAAAGTCCGGCTCAATAAGCGTCTTGCCAAGCTGCACGATCAGGAACTGGAAATCCGGCAGTACGAAGAAAAGATCCATCATCTGGCCGACCAGATGATCGCCATCGACCTCGACGACGGCGTGAAGGTCAATTACGCAAAATTTCAGGACGTGCTGGAAAAGATAAAATAAAACGAAGAAATAAGAGGGGGATATTCATGGACAGAGAGTTTCTTGCAGAGTATGAACGGCAGGGCCGGCCGGAAGTATTTCTCGGAATGACGATTCGGGACGGCGTCTTGACAAACTGGCAGCTGGATAAAGACTATGATGCCTTTCTCCGCACATGCATTTTGCCAGGAATTGACCCGGAAAACTGCGTTTTCTTCCCATCAATCATACATCGCATTGAAATGCAGTCTGGGGATATCAAAACGCAGGAATACCGGACTTTTATTCTTACGGACTCTATACAGGATATAAATCCTAATGCGTTTGAGCACATATGGGCTCTGAAACGCTTTTATTTCATTTCCCGCGAAGACGAGCAGATTCTCTATGCCACGCACTTTGAAGAACCGTGTATGAACGGCTATGACTTTGGCACACAGACGGATATTTTCAAGCTGCGGGATTTTTGCGAAAAATTCAACGAAAGCCCTGCCGCCTTTTTCCGCCCGTTATATAAGAAGCCGCGCATTCTTCCTACGCTGGCAGAGGAAAGGGAGCGCCGCGCTGCCGCCACCAAAAGGGCGAAGATTGCCAGAGAAGAAAAGGAACAGAAACGCGCGGAAAAGGCTGTAAGCAAAAACGAAAGCATGTTCTATGATACGCCTCCGGCGCTGTACTGTCCTCCCAGCCCTAAGGGAAGCGGGGTTCTCAGTGCGCGTGCTTCTGTGCGGCTGAAAAACCCGGTAAGCGGCAAAAAAGAGCTGACGGTTGCCAACGGACTGGAACGGGTTTCTTATTCTGTTACATACGGTGTCGAGGTGCATCGGTACCGCTACAGGGATTTCTACCCACTGCTTGCGGAAAACAAGGGAAAGCTGCCCGCAGATATAGCCGGGAAGCTGCCGTTCCTCTCCAAAGACGAGATTAAGAGTTATGACAATGCGTATTATGCATTTGCCGAACTGTTGAAGAAGCCGGAGGAACTCGAACGGCTTGATGATCTTCTTGAAAAGGATTTTATGGGGTATTTTGTTCCCAAGAAAATGCTCCTGCTGGCGGCAATCGGATATGCCGATGAAGAAGGGACATCGCGCCTTCTTTACGCACGCGCCAAAAATGAAACCAATGTGCAAATCGTAGAGCAAACGGCGCATATAACGGCAAAGCTGCTGCAAGAGATTAATAGCAGCTATATTACAAAGCGGCTTGGTAATTAATATTTATCCTCTGATTTCATTCAGCCGCAAGAAATAGCCCACCGGGAGAACAGTAATATGAGCATGAACATAGAGCAGACATTAAAAAATCGCTTTGCCGCGCCGCCGGCGGAGAATCATTCGCGCCGGATCATTTTCTGGCAGGATCCGGCGGGAGAGTTTTCTTCTCTTGTGGACGAGCTGTCTTTGGACGGCGTAAAAGTTTTAAAGCTCACGGGACGCAACAACTTTGCCGCCAAGCAGCTTCTCTCCGACGCGGATACGGAAAGCGATTATCTGGTCTATAATCCGATCTCCTATTCAGACATACGTGACAACTGGCTGCTGGACATTGAGCTTTACAGCGAGGAATTCCGCGCCGATCTGCTTTCCATCCGGATGCAGGAGCTGCATATGCCCGAGAGCGTGGCGCTGCGTCGGGCCATGAAGGCGTATACAAAGTTTTTTGAAAACAAAGAACGTGCCGCAAAGCTCGCGGCGTACAAGAGCGATTATTCTGCCGCCGGGCAGCTGCACATTGATGTTCTTGCCGTTCTCACCGGCGCGGGCGCGAATACCGCGCCCGGCGTTATCCGCACGGTTTTGATGCGTGGGCTGGACATGGAAGAAAATTCTGCTATAGCCAATATCCGAAAGTTCGGCAGCGAGCCGGTTTTCTGGGAGCTTGTTAACCGATATACCGGCTATGTACAGGAGGAAGGGACTTCCCTTCTCCCTCTTGCGGCGCATATTTTGCTTACGGCACTTTCCGTCACAATGAAAGCCTCTTGTCTGCGCGGACTGGAAAAGCAGATTTCTGACTCGCAGCAGCCGCTTTGCTACTCGCTTGTCAACGAATGGATGCACTCAGAAGATGACGATGCGCTCTATGAGATCGCCCGCGCAGTCGAAGAGCAGTACGATCTGGAAAAGCGTTTCGACGCGCTGGAAATCAGCGAGTTAATGAATAGCGAGTGCTTCCCGTGCATCAATGAATGCATTCTGCGCCGCTATATGACGGAAATCTCCGAGAATATCATAAAAGCCAATGATATCGTTGCCGCTGTGGAAAAGCGGCGGACGCTCAAGTGGTACAAACGGGTGCGCTATTACTATGACGGTCTGCTTCAGGCCGCACAGATGCAGCAGTTCTATCAGGCGAACATCGGCGGGTTTCATATCGCCGAATATGCTGCGCTCTGGAGGGCGTACACCGGGGATTACTGCAAGATGGATCATTTTTACCGGCAGTTCCACGCCGCCTTTGGCAGGAGCCTGAAAGAATCCAGCACCGTTCTGGACGATCTCTATAAAAGCGTTGCCGATTATGTTGAAAGGCTATATAAGAACTGGTTTCTCACGTCGCTCGGCGCTCAGTGGACAAGTCTCATTCGGGAGGAGCTGGAGAAAAATGCCCGGCTTCCCGAGCTCCCGCAGCAGACCGATTTTTACCGGAGCTTCGTTGCGCCCGTTGCCGCGTCCGGAAGCCGCGTGTTTGTCATCATTTCCGATGCACTGCGGTACGAAGTTGCCGTTGATCTCACCGGCCAGCTTCTGCGCGAAACCAAGGGCGATGCTCGAATCTCCGCCGTGCAGGGAGTGTTCCCATCGGCCACGAAGTTCGGCATGGCGGCGCTTTTGCCGCACAGGAGTTTGCAGCTGACAAAGGACGCCAATGTCCTCTGCGACGGAGAACCCACCGAAGGCACCGCCGCAAGAGAGAAGATTTTGAACCGCGCCCACGCCGGAAACGTGGCGATCTCGTATAAAACGCTGGTTTCCATGAAGCAGGCCGAGCGCCGCGAGGCGATCAGCGGCGCCGGCGTTGTTTATATCTACCACAATACGATCGATGCTGTCGGCGATAAGGCGGCAACGGAGGATCGTGTATTTGACGCCTGCGAGCAGGCGATTCTGGAAATCAAGAATCTTGTCCGCATGATCACAAACGACATGAAGGGCACGAACATTCTTATCACTGCCGACCATGGCTTTCTGTATTCCTATAAGCCGCTCGATGAAAGCGATAAGGCGGAGAGAGAGTTTATTTCCGGCAATATCATTGAACTGGATCGCCGGTATGTCATTGCTGATGGCGACTGTTCCGCGATGCATATGCTGCGCATTCCCATGACGCAGTTCGACAGCACGCTGACCGGGTTTACCCCGCTCGACAACATCCGCATGAAGAAGCAGGGCGGCGGCATGAACTATGTCCACGGCGGCGTTTCGCTGCAGGAGATCGCTGTGCCGGTGATTGAATTTAAAAATCTCCGCACATCCTCCAAAAAATATGTCGATGTGAAAAAGACCGAACTGCAGCTCATCAGCCAAGGCCGCAAGGTTTCCAACAGCATATTCTCTCTGGATTTTTATCAGAAGGATCCGGTCGGCGGAAAAATCGCGGCAGCGACATATGAAGTTTACATGGCGGATGCTTCCGGGCATCCGGTCAGCGATAAGAAAACCATCATCGCCGATAAGACGGACAAAAACGGGGAGAATCGGCTGTTCCGTACGCGCTTTACACTCAAGGGCATGGAATTCAAGAAAACGGATACGTACTATCTCACCATCGCAGAAAAAGATTCGGCAAATATCATCCATCGGACCGAATTTGCAATTGACATTGCGTTCGTGAACGATTTTGATTTCTGAGGAGACTGCATGCAATGAGAGAAACAAACTACAAATGCGAAGGGTGCGGCAGCGTTTTCACGGCATCGGAATTCAAGCGGCGTTACCCACGGAAGCGAAAAATGGTTTGCCCCAGCTGCTTGAGTGAACGGTATCACGTGCTGACAGGGATGCACAGAGACGGGAAAAGGCTCTCTAACTGGTCGTATTATTTCGAAAAAGAGCTTACTATTCCCTATGGTGTTGAAGAGATTGACGCTGGTGCGTTTGAAGATTGCAACATTGAAAAAATTATTCTTCCTGATACATTAAAAAGCATCTCCACCTCCTGTTTTTCCGGAAACTCTGCCTTAAAGAAAATTGATATTCCAACATCTGTGAGGGAAATCGGTTTTGGGGCTTTTCAAAAGTGCACGTCGCTGGAAGAAATCATTCTTCCAGAAGGCATTAATAAAGTAGAAAATGGCACTTTTTCCGGCTGCAGCAAATTGAAGAGAATTGAAATTCCGCAATCGGTAAAAGAAATTGGCTCCTCTGCTTTTCGGGACTGTGTTTCGCTGGAGGAAATAGATTTCCCCAAAGGCATTAAAATAATAAATGGTGATACTTTTTCCGGCTGCAGCAAACTGAAGAGAATCGAAATTCCGCAGTCTGTAAAGGAAATTGGTTCTTCGGCTTTTCAAAAGTGCACGGCGCTGGAGGAAATAATTCTCCCCAAAGGTATTGAAATAATAAAGAATTATGCTTTTTCTGGCTGCAGCAAGCTGGAAAGAATTGATATTCCGCAAGCAGTAAAGGAAATAGGATCCTACGCTTTTTCAGATTGTATTGCTCTTGAGCAAGTTGCTATTCCGGAAGGTGTTCAAAGTATAGAAAACAACGCCTTCTATAAGTGCACGAGTTTAAAAAATGTCAGCATTCCTGGAAGTGTAAAGATCATCGGTGATTCAGCGTTCTGGGATACAGCATTGGAAGAAGTTGTTTTGCCGGAGGGCGTTGAGGAGATCGAAACAAATGCGTTTTATGGGTTTTCTTCCAAGCTCAAGTTTGTTGTACTTCCGTCAAGTCTAAGAAAAATTGGAGATTATGCTTTTGGACGTCGTTTCAATGTAATTATGATGCCACCAGGAGTACAGGAAATCGGCGCCGGAATATTTCAAGAAGTGATGTATTCCTGGCTAAAATACTTTGTTACAAAAGACTCCCCTGCAGAATGGTATTTAAAAGAACGCGGGTTAAAGTACGAACTATGCAATGCTGAACGGGGCTTTGCAGTTTCCGAAGAGGTCGTGAATGGAACACAGTGCTATTCTTCAAACAACAGCTGGCAAAAGAAAGTCCAAGTTGCGGCAGGCGTTGAAACGATTGGGGAATATGCCTTTATCAATCACAAAGAGATCGAAGAGATTTCTTTCCCGGACTCTCTTAAGCAAATCCGCGCCCATGCCTTTGAGGGCTGCAATGAACTTCGAGTTTTGCTGTGGAAAGATGGTATAAGAGAAATTGGAGAAAAGGCGTTTTGTGATTTTCCTGGCGACCTCGTTGATCTCCCGACGTCCATAGAAAAGCTGGCACCAGATGCATTTCCGGAAAATTGCATAGTTTTCATTGGCGGAGAGATGCCGTTATACAAAGAGAAACAGGCAGATATTGCAAATCAGCGAAAAGTTATTGAAGGGAAGAAAGCAGACGAAGCCTCTCTTTTTCTCGTAAAAGTCTCGCTGGAGGGAAAACACAGCGAACTTACGAAACAAGAGCCCTCTGTATCTGACCAGATTCCGCATTACGAAGCACTCGCCGAAGAAGTTCAGAGAAAACTCGACGATATCAATCGCGCTATTGCTCAAAAGAAGGAGCCGCCGGACAGAGAACTTGCGCAAATTGACGCTGAAATTCATACTTTGGCCGAGGCAAGGGACAGCGCCTTCTCTGCTGCAATTTCTGAAAAAGAAGCGCAGAAAGAGAAAATCGACGTGTTGGAAAAAGAAAGGGAACGCTGCTTTTTCTTGGCAATTTCAAAAAAGAAAGCATTGGATGCGGAAATTCTTGCGTTGACTAAAAAAAGTGAGGAGGAGTTTTCTCTTGCCGCTTCGGAAAGAGATGCTGCGGATACCGTTCTGCAGAGCAAGCGGGATATTCGCATCGATATTCTAAAGAAAATTCATCAGATTGATGCAGAAGCGACTGCTGCGTGTGCCCCGCTAATTAAAGAGCTAAAGGCGGCGACCGCCGCAAAGCAGCAATTGCTTTCGGAATACCAAACAGCGCACGCAGCATGGGAAAGCAAAAAGCGCCGGCTGGCGGTGTCCGAAGAAAAAATCGAAGAAGATCGGCAGGCGCTTATCCGCGAAATAGAGTCTTCCGAGAAAGCACTTTCTGCCGCGGAGCAATCGCTGAATACGATTCACAACGAATGGATGGACAAACGCGAAAAGATTCTAAATGCCCGGAAAAAGCAGGATTTAGAGAGGGAAAAAGCAAGTATAATTCTCCGTATTGGAAGTCCGCAATATCAACAAGAAATCATTTTCAGCTATACGCGACGTGAAGCACTTGCCGAAGAGGACCTTCTCAATAATTGCTACTTAATGCAGGCACAATATCGGAACGAAAAAAATCATGTTCGAGCAAACAACACATTTATCCGCTCCCACGAGAAGGAACTATCACGCATTCGCGAGATCAACGAGTTTCTTGGCTTGCAGGAAAATGCCGGTATAGAATCTTTTGCTGTTTTGAGCGCACCTAAGGCCGTTACTCAAAAGCTTCCGGAGAGATTTATTAAAATCAATACATATTTCAAAGAAACACCCACCTGGCAGAATTTCAAAGAGACGGCAAAAGATTTGCAGATTTCGAATAGTACAAAGCGCAATATCCGTGACCGATTCTTTACAGAGGCAGAGCCGGTTTGCTGCATATCCGGTAAACGGGCCATTCTCTTTTTCCCGTACTGCATTGTCCTCTTTGAAACAGATAAACCAATGAAAGTGCTCACCTATGACACAGCACAAATGACAGTACAGTATACAGAAAAAGAAACAACCGGCGCTGTACTGTCAAATGGAGAGCTGCTTTCGGAACGTTATACGCACATAAACAAGGATGGAACCCCCAGCCGCCGGTATAAAGAAAATCCGATTATCAGATCTGTCCGCTATACAACGATAACCGTGGACGACGGTCGCGACAAAATTTCTTTTCCGGCTGCGGCATACCGACACGCGCAGCAACTGCAGGATGCCTACACTCGTCATGCTGCTGAGCTAAGTAGCGGCACGCAGGCAAGCGTTTATACCAAGATTCTTGCTTCCGAAGAAATGAACATTATTGAAGAAGCAATGGAAGAGCTTGCAGCTGCGGAGAAACTGCGGGAAGCGCAGGAGCGCGAAAAAGCGGCAGTGGAAAAAAGACGCCTGGAAGAAGAGCGTCAGGCAGCGATGGTGGCAGCGGAGGAACGGCGTAAGGCTATCATTCAGAGGCAACGTGAAATCAACGAAGAACGAAAACGACAGGAACAGGAGAAAGCAGAAAAAACAAAGCATGTGGTCCGGCTATTTAATGATGATTACGAAGAAGAGCCTGAACCCAATATGCAGCAAAAAGATTCGCATGAAAAGATTCCTGTCGAGATTCTCGGAAACCGCTTGGTGTCCAATACGGTTTTTAAAATATCCCTTCATCCTCTTTCGTCTCCAGTGCCGGACGGTTTGACGGCATATTTTGTCAGCACGGCCGGGGATACCATCAGCAATAAGAAAAAACTGCTTCAGACTTCTTCGGAAGAAAAAATAACAGTTGGCTTTGTTTTGAATTCTGGAATTGATTATACGGCTATGCAGAGTTGCTTCCTGCGTTTTGAACGGCAGGGAGAACCGCTCGGCGAAATCGAATTCAAAATGAACATATCATTTTACTCGGATTTCTAAATATCTTTTGATTTGGGAGAGAAAGCCATGACGGAATTTGATGAAAAAATCATAGAAAACTTTCCTGGCAAAATCGTCCGGAAAGATCTTACCGTTCTGATGAAAAAGGGCGCAAATGTGCCGACATATGTCCTGGAGTACCTTCTCGGCATGTACTGCGCCACGGATGATGAGGACGCCATTGCCGTAGGTCTTGAAAAGATCAAACGGATTTTGAGCGAGAACTATGTTCGTCCAGATCAGAGCGAGTATGTGAAATCCAAAATCAAGGAAAACGGGCAATACACCATCATCGACAAAATTACGGTGAGTGTTGACGACCGTGAGGATAAGTACGTTGCCCGGTTTACCAATCTCCGCATGGATCCGTTTGAGGTTTCTTCCGATCTTGTCGTACATAATGAGAAGCTTCTGATCGGCGGTATCTGGTGCATTGTGAAGATCGACTATGTTGGTCTGGATAAGCAGACGGAGGAAGAGCAGGAAGCTTTTGAAGAGGACGCTTTCGGCAATCAAAAGCAAAAGAAAAAGATCAAGAAAAAGAAATCCCGTTACGATTCTCCGTTTGAGATTTCGTCGCTCAAGCCGATCCAGATGCCGAATCTAGACCTGGACGAACTCAAAGATGCCCGCGTGAATTTTACAAAGGATGAGTGGATCACGCTGCTTCTTCGCAGCGTTGGCTATGAGCCGGATGAATTAACGGAAAAGGAAAAGCTGCACTATCTTCTTCGTTTTGTGCCGTTCATCCAGAAAAACTACAATCTCGTTGAGCTTGGTCCGCGCGGCACCGGCAAATCGCATGTCTACAGCGAACTGTCGCCGTATTCGATCCTGATGAGCAGCGGCACGACAACGGTATCCAACATGTTCTATAATATGTCCTCCCGCCGGGTTGGCCTCGTCGGTAACTGGGACTGCATTGCGTTCGACGAAGTCGCGGGTATTACACAGGCGACCGGCGACATGGTGCAGATCATGAAGAACTACATGGCAAACGGCAGCTTTGCCCGCGGTACGGACACGATCAATTCAGACGCTTCCATCGCGTTTGAGGGCAATACGTTCCGCAGCGTCGCAGATATGATCCGCACAACGAATCTCTTTGAACCGTTTCCGGATGCCTTTAACAATGACTCGGCCTTCTTTGACCGAATTCATGCCTATTTGCCCGGTTGGGAGACACCCAAGCTGCGTTCCAGCCTGTTTACCAAGGATTACGGCTTGATTTCTGACTGTTTTTCCGAGTTCTGCCACGCAATGCGTAAATATGATTTTACAAATTCCTTTGGTGAATATTTTGCATTGAACGATCAGTTCAATACCCGTGATACTATCGCCGTCGGCCGGACATTCTCCGGCCTCGCCAAGCTCATTTATCCCAACGAGATCATGGATAAGGAAGAGACCCGCGAGCTTCTGGAATACGCCATTGAATGCCGCCGCCGCGTAAAAGAACAGCTGCGCAAGATGACACCGGGTGAATTCAGCGATGTAAATCTCGGCTATATCGACATGGAAACAGGGGAAGAGACGATCGTCCCGCTGCCGGAAGTGTCCAACGGCACGCTTATTTTTGATGGTCTGGAAACGCCCGGCTATGTCTACGGCGTCGGACGGTCGTCCAACAACATTCTCGGCATTTATCGGTTGGAGAATAAGCTCGTCAACGGAACCGGCGAGCTGAAATTCAAAAACGTAGAAGGCTTGGCGCACGCGCCGAAGAGCGTCAAGGACAGCATCATCGCCGCCTTCAACTATTTCAAGGAAAACTCTCGGAAGCTTGTTTCCGGTACCTGCGAAGATTTTGACTACAGCCTGTATTTTAACGATCTTCAAAACCGCGGCGCCAGCGACGAGATCTCCGTTGCCGAGGTCGTGGGTCTCTTTTCTGGTCTGACAAACCGCTCGGTTCTTCCGTCCCTTGTGGTCTGTGGTCGTGTAGTAATGTCCGGAAGCATGATGCCGATCATAACAGAGCTGGATGAAATTTTCGTTGCAGCAGCAAATGCTGGGGCGAAAAGAATCATGCTGCCGGAGGAAAGCCGTGAAAAGTATAACAAGCTGAAATCCGATCTGAAAGACGAGATTACAGCCATCTTCTACTCTACTCCGCTGGATGCGGCAAAAAAAGCACTTGGAGTCGATTGAGCATGATGGAGTATAAGTGCATCAGCTGCGGGGAGACAAAAGAGAGCAGCCAGCCTTGCTCCTGCCCCACATGCGGATACAAAATGTTCCCGATGCCGTTTGACCGAAAAAGCATTCTGCTCTCGGAGATAAACGGATTTCTGGCGCGCTTGGAAGTTACAGACGTAACGCGCGAAGAGCTCGTATTCAAAGGCAAAGAAAAGGATGCGCAGCGCTTTCCGGATTATGAAAGAGTTGTCCGGTATGTTACAAGCTTTGCACGAACGGAAGATTTTCAGACGGGACTCCTTCGGACCGTAGAGCAGCTAAAGCTGCATTACACCTCGCCCTTCTCCAAAATTTACCCGGTTTCATTCGAGCAGATTGAACAACGCATCGAAGATTACGACCCTGTCCTTCGTGACGCCATGCGTGTGATTGTTCCAAGAACCGTTGTGGATCTCCCATCGGTAGATTTCGGCAGCGTATCGCTTGCCTATGCGGAAACGCCGAACCGCTATCTCTGGTTTTCTGCGAATGAGCTTCTGGATTCTCTGGAAAAGCTGGCCAATAAGATCGTCAAGTTTATTAAAGCGAATAATCTTTACGGAAACAAGCACAGATATCATCCAGAGCCGCAGAAAGACAAGAACAACGAAACGCGTGACCCTAAAGATGCGCTGGAATCCGCAATAGCAGAAACGGAAACGATCCTTGCCAGGAAGTACATCATAGACATTATGGACGACGGTGCGGCAGAGCTCGGGGAAATGCTCACTTGTCTTTGGCATGGCGTTGAACTTGTCATGCATTCCCCTCTGTTTGTTGAGAGCTATGATTACATAACGGCTGAAGGCGGCTGTTCAGAAGAAGAATTCCTTGCGCGGATTTCTGAAAAACTCAGCGCACGGTATCGGCAGCTCAACATTGTTTTTCAGTCCGAAGCAGGCCTCTCGGAGAAGCCCGAAGAAGAACTGTTTGAGTATTACAAAGCGTTTATCGATCTCGACCGTTTTGGATTTCTTGTCCCGGTAGGATCAACACTTTTGAACATTGGAGAATCCGAGAAGAAGCTCAATCATTTGATCGGTCTATCGGGCGTCAAAGAAAACGTTCAAAAAATCAAGGCCTATGCTGTAGCAAACAAAGGCAGCAAGAATCTGAATGTTCATATGTGCTTTCTGGGCAATCCCGGTACCGGCAAGACGGAGGTTGCGCGCTATATTGCGGGAATTCTCTATGAAAATCGAATTTTGCCCGAAAACAAGGTTGTCGAAGTAGATCGCAGCGGACTTGTAAGCCAATATTTTGGCGCGACAGCGGAAAAGACCAGTCAAGTAATTGCAAAAGCCATGGGCGGAGTTTTGTTCATTGACGAAGCCTATGCGCTTGGCAATAATTCCGACGCCGGCCTTACGGATTATGGCAAAGAGGCCATTGACACGTTGGTGAAAGCCATGGAGGATCACCGCGGAGAATTCTGCGTAATATTTGCCGGGTATAAAAACGAGATGGAGAAAATGCTCTCCGTGAACCCCGGTCTGCGGTCAAGGATCCAGTTTGTTCTGGATTTCCCAAACTATAGCCGAGATGAACTAAAGAGCATTGCGGATCTTATGCTGAAAGACAGAGGATACTCCATCTGCGATACGGCCATGGATCGTATGCTTGATATTACCGATATCAAGCGCAAAGAAGCAAACTTTGCCAACGCCCGCGAGATTCGCAATATTCTTGATCAGGTCATTATGTGCCAAAATCTGCGCTGTTTAGACTCACAGGATAAGGAAATTGGCCTTGCCGACGTGAACAAATACATTCTGGATGCCAAAATTCACTTGCCTTCAATTTTTGGCAGCGAGAATACGCGTGCTCTGAGCGGCGAAGAAGAGCTCGATCAACTTATTGGTCTTACAAATGTGAAGCGTATGGTCCGGAAAATCAGGGCCTATGCCAAACGGAACAAAGGCAGCTCGGATTTCAATCTGCACATGTGCTTTCGCGGCAATCCCGGTACCGGTAAAACGGAGGTAGCCAGAATAATCTCAAGGATTCTTTACGATGCCGGAGTTCTTGGCGAAGCAAAACTCGTAGAAACAGACAGCCGCGGTCTGCTCGGTAAACGCGTAGGGGAAACTGCGCCCAAAACAGAAGAAAAGATCAATGAGGCCATGAATGGCGTGCTGTTCATCGACGAAGCCTACGGTCTGCTTGGCTCCGGCAGCGCGGCAAATTACGGCATAGAAGCGATCTCCGTCCTTCTGAAGGAGATGGAAGACCGCCGCGGACGGTTTTGCGTCATTCTTGCCGGATACCGGAAAGAGATGGAAGAACTTCTGTCTGCCAACCCTGGCTTCGCTTCCAGAATTCCATTTATGCTGGACTTTCCGGATTATACCCGCGAGGAACTTGGAGAGATTGCCGTTACATTTCTGAAAAAGAAAGGGTACGAGATCGACAATGATGCTCTTGCTCGTCTTTTGGAGGTAACAGAGTACTTCCGGCAGCGGCCAAACTTTTCCAACGCCCGTACAGTCCGCAATATCCTCGATCAGGTGATTCTGAATCAGAATCTTCGTGCGGAGGATAACGCCGACGATTCTCGGATTATTTTGGACGATGTTAACGATTATATTTCGGATGAACATATTGACCTTTCCGCGTCCACACCGAAACGTCAAATCGGTTTTTCCTTAAATTAATGCCAACATCGCTGTGGCTGTCTGCCAAAGCACCATTAATCCCGCTCAAAGCAAAAGTCTGAAGGGAGACCATCCAAGTGAGAAAAGTCAAAGCCTTTTACGCGCCAGATGGAGTAGAGGAATACTTCGGTTTTTTCTCGATCAAGGAGGACGCTAACTTTTTCTACGGTTATAAGATGTCCAAAGAACCGGGAACGTACAGCATCATTCTTCACCTTGGCACTCGGAAAAAACCGGATGATATTTATATTATCTGCGACTACATGTGCAAAATCAGCAAATCGATCCGGCTGAATAGGATGATCCTGGACTATGATATCTATGCGTTAAGGGATCTGACTGATTCACTTAAAATGAATGTGGTTTGTAAAATACCAGTATGCCAGTCAGCCAAACGATGTAAACTTAATGAACATCTTACTCCAGAACAGTTCGCGGCACGATGCAACCCAGAATTGCATTCCGAGTTGCGCAAATTGAAAGAGCAGGAAGCTGTTGCAGCATTGGTCAATGACAAAGACACGCAAAAAAAGATATCGACCAGAATCAGACAAATTACATACAAAATGGGCTATGCGGATAAAGCGTCCGATAACAGACACAGTACATTGCTGAACTGTGTAAAGAACACCAAAGCCATTCAGGGTGGCGGTTGTTCCCCTAAATAAACCTATACCTGAAGATGCGTGTATCGTCTATATAGTGTCAGCCTTAGCCGTGGTTGCTATTGATGATGTTGAAGAAAAGCCCCAATGGCGTAGGTGCCTGACCGTGTGATTCTTCATTGTGTGATATTCAGTAAAACGGTCGCCCTGGTGAGGACATCGTGTCCTCGCCAGGGTGATTTTTATCTAAAAGATTTGGATAACCATGGGAAGAAAATTTGAGAGCTTCCCCCTTTGCATCTTTAGACAAAGTTGTAGTGCTTAGGATAATTTGGCAAGCGGCCCTAGTACAGTAAACTGCCGAACAGGCACATCTCCACAAGTAGCTTCTTGCCACTTTTTGTCTCCTTTTTCCAGCCGAGAATATATTATGGTTTTTCCATTCGGAAAATTCTTGATTATCTCTTTCGTTGCCATACAGCATCAGCTAATAAAACGCAAGATAAACGGCTCGGCTTTTTCCCACAATACACAGGTTTATAATGCCGTCGTTTCCTAATAGAACGTATTTAATATCCGTCAAACTTTTCCACGAAGAATAATATCAAAGTAACGAGTGCGAAAGAAGGCTAAGGCTTCTGTGATGATACGCATACTGAAAGAATTCTGAGCTTCTCAAACGCGCCAGTAAATTCTCTACGTTTTTTCTTGACTTTAAATTGCTTAGTGCTATAATAAATTAACCAAATGGTTAACTGTTGCGCGGCGGTGATGTTTATTGAGAATAACTTATGCGAATTCAAAAGTCGAAAAGTATTTTTCTGACTTCAATAGATTGAGAAGTGCGCTTCCGGCTGACTGGGTTAGGACAATTAAAAAGCATCTCGACCGTCTGGAAGCCGCCGACTGTTTTGGCGATTTTCTAAAGTTGGGGTTGGGTAGGCCTGAACAGTTAACTGGCTATGAGCAGATTAGGTACTCGCTGAGAGTATCCGCGAACGCACGATTGATAATAGAACCAAACGCGACACAAGATACTATAATGATTTGTGATGAAATTGAAATTGAAGGAGTGAGTGATTATCATGGCAGCAAAGAGAACTGGTATATCCCGTGACTTGATTATTCACCCCGGTGAAACTATTGCAGATGTCCTTGAAGAAAGGGACATCACCCAAGCAGAACTTGCCACTCGTACTGGTGTTTCCCCTGCGTATGTCAGTAGTGTTATCGCGGGGAAAAAGAATATCTCTTCTAAGTTCGCTATGGCGTTGGAATACGCTTTGGATGTTCCGAAGTCTTTTTGGTTGAATTTACAGGCAAACTACGAAGCGGAATTGCTTGAATTAAATGAAGCAACTACTGTTACAGATGCAGAAAAAGCTGAACTTCCCTTACTGCATGAGATTATTGCTTGGCTTAGAAGTGTACAGTTGATTCCAAGCAATCAGGACAAAGAAAATACAGTACTTTCACTCCGTAAGACCTTTCGCATGAGCGATATTTCAAAATTAAATACATTAGTTACAGTTGGAGCCTTTCGAGTGTCGAAAAGCGCACCGGTAGATCCGGTGGTTATGGGTGCGTGGCTAAAACTTTGTCAGGTGTTTGGCGAACGAAATACAAAGGTTATTCCGCAGTTTGACCCGCAAAATGTAGACCCGTTGATTTCTGATTTGAAAGGTATCATGCTTAATCCCGAAGCCGATTTGCAGAAGGATTTGGCAGATGTTATGGCGCGATACGGCATAAAGTTCAGTATAGTGCATAATTTCCGGGGTGCGCCTGTCCACGGCTATATTTCCCAAACCAAAGACGGCGAATATCAAATGGTACTAACAATTCGACGCGCATATGCAGATATTTTTTGGTTTTCGCTCTTTCACGAAATTGGCCATATAGTCAACGGAGATGTTTCCAGAGCATCTAATTTCATTGATGCGCTGAACAACACCGACATGGCTAAAGAAGATGCTGCTAACAAATTTGCGGGTGATGTATTGCTTGATCCGGATAGCTATTCTCGTTTTGTGGCAGCGAAGGATTACTCTATTGGGGCAATTACGCGGTATGCAGCTACCCAGCATGTAGCCCCATACATTGTTATTGGGCGGCTTCAGAAAGAAAAACAAATTCCGTATTATCGGTACAATGATTACAAGGTGCGATATAAATGGGCGGAACCATAAAAGTTTGCTAAGCCCATTCCGTTGACCAACACTCTTAGTTCGCTGCGCTAGCTATTGGGTTTTCTAGTTCCCGGAATGTGGAAGGGGCCTTGGAGTTGTTACTCCAAGGCCTTTTTGTATCCCAAATCACACGATAGGATAGGAATTTGATTCAAAACGTAGCGGTATATATTGACGACGCTATGCCGCAATGATAGTTTAATAATACACAGGGTATACCATATATGAGATACATGCTTAGAGTAAAAACACAACCGGTGGGCTATAGAATTAAATCTATTGCTTTAGAGGAGGCATGGAAAAAATGGCGCTGAGCATAGGGCGGTCTGTATTTTGTGTGCTTTTCCCTATATCAAAAATTATATCAATTTTTCTGGATTTAAGCAGAAAAGATGAGAATTCCGCATCGAAAGTTAAAGAAAGCAAAACCAAACCATCCAGAAAGGAGAGATTCGGTAACGGGAGAAACCCAAGATTT
>ERZ773108.2188-NODE-2188-length-17304-cov-4.570468_pt1 | contig 17304 bp, 18 predicted proteins | sample MGYA00580570_ERZ773108 | MGnify/ENA primary metagenome ERZ773108 (study PRJEB29015, sample SAMEA2737840) | human gut metagenome | biome: human gut; feature: human-associated habitat; material: faeces | place: China | collected 2012 ...
CATGCCAAAACACCTCGCGGGATAGTGGTGTGTGAACAGTAACCGATAATCTCCATATTATAAAAAAATATAATTAATTCTACATTTTATGTTGAAAAAGAACATATACTGGAGTATAATAAAAATCAGTTAAAAACAGTGAATATCCTGAAATGTACGAGGCCCCTTCTTTTTTTGAACCTACATCGACTTTAACGGGAACCCAACATCGCAGGCCGGATGTCAGGCCGTCATTATGCAGCGGAAGACAGAAGGTCTGTTGAGGATACCCACCTAGCTGCGGCTAGGCGTCAATGGGAAGGGAACGGCATTTCGGGAACTGTAAAAATGAGCCGTAGAAAGGCTCTTTTTTATTATCTTTTGGATTTAATATTATTTTATGATACGGGAGGTTGGAAACAATGAGTGTTTCTGAAAGAAAGTTCGGTGTATTACAGACTGGGGAAACAGTAAAAATTTTTCATCTGGAAAACAAATCCGGGGCATATGCGGAAGTGACAGATTTTGGAGCAATCCTGGTTAAGGTCTGCGTACCTGATAAAGATGGTACTTTAACAGACGTAGTACTTGGATATGATGATCTGGCATCTTATGAAGTAAATGGATGCTTTTTCGGTTCAACCATCGGCAGAAACGGAAACCGCATCGGCGGTGCGAAATTCTCTGTCAATGGCAAAGAAGTAGTTCTTGCTCAGAATGAGAATGACAATAATCTTCACAGCGGTCCTGACGGATTTGAAAAAAAGCTCTGGAAAGTGGCTGAGATTTCTGATGATAAAAACAGTGTTATATTTAACCGTATAAGTCCGGATGGCGAGAATGGTTTCCCGGGAGAATTTGATGTGACTGTAAAATATGAGTTTACGGAAGACAACGAACTGAAGATCCATTATCAGGGAATCTGCGATGAGCCGACAGTTGCCAATATGACAAATCATTCTTATTTCAATCTGAATGGTGAGGGAAGCGGAACTGCCATGGATCAGTATCTTACAATCCATGCAAAATATTATACACCTGTAGCCGACAGTCATTCCATTCCTACAGGAGTGTATGAGGAAGTTGCAGGGACTCCCATGGATTTCAGAACTGCCAAACAGATCGGGCAGGATATTGAAGCAGAATTTGACCAGCTGAAATTCACAGGCGGATATGACCACAATTATGTGACAGACAACTATGCAAAAGGAAACAGAAGACTGATCGCAACCGCATACAGTGATAAAACCGAAATTGCCATGGATGTCACTTCCGACTGTCCATGTGTACAGTTTTACGCAGCAAATTTTGTCGAAAATGAACATGGTAAAAATGGTCATACTTACAATAAGCGGGATGCTTTCTGTCTGGAAACGCAGGTTGAACCGAATGCGGTCAATGTTGAAGATTTCCACTCCCCGATTCTTAATGCAGGTGAACAGTATGATTCTGTGACTGCTTATCATTTCTACATCAGAAAGTAAAAATCTGACCATAAAACTAATTACATATTGATCCGGTTTTTTTCATATCTACAGCGTTCCAGCATGAAAAGAACCGGATTTTATTATCCATAATTCATGTTTGTCATAACGGCAGTTTCATGGTATGATAGTAAACAGAGATATTCGAAACAGTTATCTTTATAATTACAGCAATCACCATAAATGCATTATCAGAAATGACTGCTGTAAAATAACAGAATGGAGACATATATGAAAAAGAAAAATAAAACCCGGTCTGTTACAGGGCTTTTATTCGGGTTTATGGAACGTGTATCCGGAGATCACGTAGGAGCTTATGCGACACAGGCAGCGTATTTTCTGATCATGTCTTTTATTCCCTGTATTCTGTTTCTGACTACACTGGTACGGTATACACCTCTGACCTATAATGTAGTCAGGGATGCGATCGTTGCTTTTATTCCGGAGAATCTGCAGAGTTTTGTTCTGGGGATCGTGGTAGATGTATACAAAAGAAGTACTGCAATTGTCCCTTTGTCAGCAATTGTGGCACTGTGGTCTGCCGGAAAAGGAATGCAGTCTATCATCAATGGATTAAATACCATTTATCACGTAAAAGAAACCCGTAACTGGCTGTTAACCAGAATTTATGCAGTATTCTATACTTTATCACTGGTGATTGCGGTAATCGTGTCTCTGCTTATGCTTGTACTCGGAAATGAAATACAGAAAGTTGTATCAAGATATATTCCTTTTCTTGGAAGAGTTCTGGGAAAAATACTGGGGGCAAGAGCACTGTTGGTATTTGGTGTGTTGTTTCTGGTTTTTCTTATGTTGTATAAGGTTCTTCCTAACAGAAAAGCCACATTCAAAAGCCAGATTCCCGGAGCCTTGATCATAGCAGTTGCATGGTCGATATTTTCATACGGATTCTCTTTTTATTTTGAGATTTTTCCGGGGTTCAGTAATATGTACGGAAACCTTGCGACGATCATCATGGTCATGGTATGGTTGTATATCTGTATGAATCTTCTGTTATACGGTGCAGAGATCAATGCTTATTTTGAAAAAGAATTCCGGATTGCACATAAATCGGTACAGGAACTGCTGGCACATGAAAAAGAAAAAAAACAGCAGGAAAATGAATGAATTTTGGCTGTTACTGTTCACTGGTAATATCCCGCGAGGTGTTTTTTGTGAGCGAAGGTCACAGAAAACCCGAGACATACCGCGCGAATTTATGCGATTAGCATAAATTCTGTGCATCGCGAAGCGTGTTGCTGGGAACGGAGTGAACAGTAACTTTTGGCTACGTTGTGAACATGACAGTCAGGGGGCTTTTTATTGTAAAGCCTTTCTGAGTGTGCTATAATAAACCATAATTTTGGAGAAACAAAAAGGAATCAGTTCTATGATTGTTGTATATTTGATATTTTTGGCTGTCATTCAGGCTGTGACGGAATTTCTTCCTGTCAGCAGCCTGGGACATTTATGCATATTGGAACAATATATGGGAATCGGCCACGAAACCGGATTGCTGTCAGAAGCGATGCTCCATCTTGGAAGTGCGGCAGCAATTATATTTTTGTTCCGCAAAGATTTAAAAAAAATCGGGCTGGGACTTCTCGGGATGTTTATGGATATGATTGGTAATCTGAATCTATATATCCATAACAAAAAGACAGGGGAGAGTCTGGGCTATGCCAGAATAGTCACCGGAACATATCGGAAAACAGGAGCACTTCTGGTAATTTCTATGATTCCAACAGCACTTCTGGGACTTACAGGAAAACGGCTGGCTCTTCTGGCCGCAGACTCACAGATTGTTCCCGGAATCGGATTTTTACTTACAGGCGTATTTCTTCTGGTAACAGATCTGAATAAATCCGGTGGAAAAAAGGGACCGAGAGAGGCTTCTTATGACAGTGCCATGTGGATCGGGATTTGTCAGGGGCTTGCTGTCTTTCCGGGGATTTCCAGAATGGGATTTACATTATGTGCCGCACTGTTATGCGGATATAACCGCAAATTTGCGGTTCGTTTTTCTGTTTTTATGAGTCTGCCTGCTATCATAGGTGCTTTTTTTACGGAAATCGGAAATTTTGGTGCTTCTGAAATGACGGCAGGACTTGGGTTTGCTTATGTATTTGCAATGATCATCGCCGGTTTTGCGGGATGTCTTGTTATACGAAATACAATAGCCATGACTCAGAATGTAAAATTACGCTATTTTGCATATTATTCATTTATAGTCGGTATTATTACACTGGCATTAAATTTTGCCCTGTAAAGGGAAAATATTTACGAGAAGATCAAGGAGGGGAGCCTTAGAATGGCAGCATCAAAGAGTAAGAATACCGGGCATTCGGGAAGAAATACAAAAAAGAAGACAGCAATGGAACAGGAAGTCGGCAGATTTCAGACAGAAATCATATTATTTGTGATTTTGGCCGCATGTGTAATCCTGATGGCAAGCAATTTTGGAGCAGGTGGTTTTGTAGGAGATGCGATCAGTAATTTCTGTTTCGGACTGATGGGACTGATGGCATATCTGTTTCCTATCGTATTTTTCCTTGAAGCAGCATTTATTCTGATCAACAAAACAAACCGGCTGGCATATAAGAAACTTGCAGCGGCGTTTGTGATGTTTCTGTTTCTGTGTGGGGCAGCGCAGCTTCTCACAGACGGATATATGCAGAGTACAACTTTGCTGGATTATTATGCTTTAAGCGCAGATTATAAAACAGGCGGTGGTCTGATCGGAGGAGCGATCTGTATTTCTGTCACATCTGCTTTTGGAACTATCGGCGGATATGTGATCATTATACTGGCATTTGTTGTATGTATGATCATTATCACACAGCGCTCTCTGCTTGATTTTGTAACGCGGCTGGTTATAAAGGTGTGTGATTTTGTAAAAGACAGACATATGCGCTATATGCAGGGGCAGCCTGAACGTGAGCGATATAGAGAAGAACGTGCCAGAGAACGTCAGCTTATAAGAGAACAGCGGCGTGAAGAAAGAGTCCGCAGACTGGAGGAAGAAATTAGCGATGATGAATTTTCAGATGATGACTTTCTCATGGATCCTTCGGAAGCAAAAAAAATGAAAAAAGGCGGCTTTCTGGAAGGAACCAAGCTGACAGGCTATTCTGAACAGAAGCCAAAGAAAAAGGGGAAACTTCTGAAAAAAGCAACAGATGCAGATAAAGCAGCAGCAGAAACAGCCGAAGCTGCGGAGAATACCGAGAACACAGGGATTAAATCCTCTGATGATGCGGATAATAAACCATACATCGATGCTCCGATGAATTTTGAGATTCACAGAGCGGATACATCCCCGGATACATACGAGGCAGATAATGAATCACAACAGCAGGAAGACCTTCCATTTGAAGATGCTGTCACTGACCGGAAGAAATCTGTGGTTTCAGAACCGGAGGAAGATCTGCCCCCTTTTCAGGATGAGAAGGCAGTGCGGCCGCCTTCGAAAAACCCAAAATCTTCTGAAAAGGAGATACAGAGCGGAATTGTAAACATTCAGCATGAGATCACCCGACAGGAAGCAGCCGTAAAAAAAGAATATAAATTTCCAGCCTTAAATCTGCTGAAGAAAGGAAGCAGCAAAGCTCAGGGGGATTCTGATGCCTATCTTCGTAAGACTGCAAAAAAACTCCAGGAAGTACTTCACAATTTCGGCGTGAACGTGACTGTCACTAATGTGAGCTGCGGACCAACAGTTACCCGTTATGAACTTCAGCCCGAGATGGGAGTGAAGGTCAGCAAAATTGTAGGTCTTGCAGATGACATCAAACTGAATCTTGCTACTCCTGATATCCGTATTGAAGCACCGATTCCCGGCAAAGCAGCAGTGGGCATTGAGGTTCCCAATAAAGAGAACAGTACGGTTATGCTCAGAGATCTGCTCCAGTCAGAAGAATTTCAGAAGGCAAAATCCAAACTTTCTTTTGCAGTAGGAAAGGATATTGCAGGTAAGACTGTAGTTGCGGATATTGCCAAAATGCCACATCTTCTCATCGCAGGTGCAACCGGTTCAGGTAAATCAGTATGTATCAATACACTTATCATCAGTATCCTGTACAAGGCAAATCCGGATGAAGTAAAGCTTATCATGATCGATCCTAAAGTAGTAGAGCTCAGTGTGTATAACGGAATTCCACATTTGTTTATTCCGGTTGTGACAGATCCGAAGAAAGCAGCAGGCGCATTAAACTGGGCAGTACAGGAGATGACAAACCGTTACAATACATTTGCGGAGTATGGTGTCCGTAATCTGGATGAATATAATAGAAAAGCAGAGCAGATCAAGGCGGCAGGAGCTGAAGAAGAACCTGTGAAAATGCCGCAGATCGTGATCATCGTGGATGAGCTTGCAGACCTTATGATGGTTGCGCCCGGAGAGGTGGAGGATGCTATCTGTCGCCTGGCCCAGCTTGCACGTGCGGCAGGTATCCATCTGATCATTGCCACACAGAGGCCGTCTGTAAATGTTATCACCGGTCTGATCAAGGCGAATATGCCTTCCAGAATTGCTTTCTCTGTATCTTCCGGTGTGGATTCCAGGACAATTCTGGATATGAACGGAGCCGAGAAGCTTCTTGGAAAAGGTGATATGCTCTTTTATCCTCAGGGATATCAGAAGCCTGCAAGACTTCAGGGTGCATTTGTATCTGATGATGAGGTAAGTGCTGTGGTTGAATTTCTTGCAGATAAAAATCCGGGTGTCCAGTATAACCAACAGATCGAGCAGCAGGTAAATTCTCCTGTAACAACAGGTATGTCCGGAGATGAAAGGGACATCCATTTTGAAGAAGCAGGTAAGTTTATCATAGAGAAAGAGAAAGCTTCTATTGGTATGCTGCAGAGAATGTTTAAGATTGGTTTCAACAGAGCGGCAAGAATCATGGATCAGCTCTGCGACGCAGGTGTAGTGGGACCGGAAGAGGGAACAAAACCGAGAAAAGTTCTTATGTCTATGGAGGAGTTTCAGAATTATCTGGAAAATCAGTAAGTGAGGACTGTCTATGAAATGTCCTAAATGTCATAAAGAGGTGGAAAAAGGCTCTCTGTACTGCCCCTACTGCCTTGCGGAGATACCCTGGGTAAGAGAATTCAGCACAGTGGAAACTCTGATGAAAAAGGAGCAGCAGAACCGCCCATCCGAAAAAAAACAGAAAACAGAAATTATAAAATATTTCAAACATTCAAAAAGAAGAAAGCTGAAATTCAGCAGGAAACAGCTTCTATGTCTGCTTCTGTGTGCGGCGACACTGCTGGGGTTCTTTTGTTATCGGCAGTTAAATACTTTTTCTGCCTTATATTCCAGGGCAAAAAAACAATATGCACAGCAAAACTATGAAGAAGCACAGCGGATTGCAGAAAATGCTCTGGATAAAAATCCCAAAAATGAAGCCGCCAATCTTCTTCTGGCCAAAAGTATGGAGAAATCAGGCGATAAACGATCTGCACTTCTTGTTTTGCGCCCGTTTATCCAGAACAAAACTGCGGGAACAGGAATATATAAAGAGTATGTGAAGCTTCTTACACAGGAGGGAAAGACCAACGAAGTCAGACTGATCCTGAAATCTGCTGACAGAGAGGTGCAGAATGCCTGCGCAGAATATATCTGCGAAACACCTGTATCAAATCCTGCACCCGGAACCTATACTACAACGCAGACTCTGAAACTGGAAGGTAACTGCCAAAAGATTTATTACACATTAGATGGAAGCACACCTACCAGAAAGAGTAAAGTATATACAGAACCTATTATTCTGAGGGAAGGCACAACTGAATTAAAAGCCTTTGGTGTAAATGATAAAAACATCGAAAGTGATGTGATCAGCAGAAAGTATGTGATTGTTTTAAATGCACCGAAAGCCCCTAAGGTAACACCTAAATCAGGGGATTACAATAAAAAAACAGAGATTAAGATCACTGTTCCGGATGGATGTAAGGCATATTATGCATTTGATTCTGAACCGGATCTTAACAGTACTGTTTATGAACAGCCAATCTCCATGCCTGTGGGTTACCATAGGCTGAATGTTATTCTTGTTGCAGCAAATGGCAAGACCAGTAAAATGACTGCTATGGAATATTATCTGCAGTACTAAAAATACTGTGATTTTATCGCTGATTTTATTAAAATAGAAGGAAGAAGATCATGGAAATCCGTATTGTTACAGTTGGAAAGATCAAAGAAAAATATCTGTGTGACGGAATCGCAGAATATGCCAAACGGCTGAGCAGATACTGCAAGCTGACTTTCTGTCAGGTAGCAGATGAAAAAACACCGGATAAAGCGTCAGAAGCACTGAACACACAGATTAAAAATACAGAAGGCGAACGTCTGATGAAACATATACGCGAACAGGATTATGTTATCGCACTGGCAATTGACGGAAAAACGCCGGATTCTGTAGAACTCTCTCAAAAAATTGAGAAACTGGGAGTTTCCGGTATCAGTTCCATTGCATTTGTGATCGGAGGTTCCTTAGGACTGAGTGAGAGTGTTCTGAAACGTGCAGATTATAAACTCAGCTTTTCCAGAATGACTTTTCCGCATCAGCTGATGCAGATGATCCTTTTGGAACAGATATACAGAAGCTACCGCATTATGAATCACGAACCCTACCATAAATGAACGAATGTACCAACAAGTCCAAAAGAAAGAAGAAAACTATGAACACAGAAAAATTTGAAGAATTCATTTCACAGTACCCGATTTTTGAATACCGCATACTGGACACAAAAGATATTACAATTCAGGAACGCGTGCGCACGATCTGCCAAGAAGAATGCGAACGTTATGATTCTACCTGGGCCTGTCCCCCCGCAGTAGGAACCCTGCAGGAATGTGAAAAAAAAATAAAAAGTTATCCTCAGGCTGTTTTCTTTTCCAGTGTAGCGGAAGTTTCGGATATCATGAACATGGAAGAAATGCTTTCTACAAGACGGGCACACGAGGACCTGACTACAGAGGTGGGAAAATATCTGAATAAAGAAGGGTATGAAACTTATATCCTGTCTACAGAATCCTGTGATATCTGTGAAAAATGTGCCTATAAAGAGGGAAAGCCATGCAGATATCCTGACCGGATGCATCCATGTCTGGAAAGTCATGGTGTAGTAGTAAATGAGATTGTAGAGCGTGAATCTATGGAATATAATCTGGGTGGAAATACAATTCTGTGGTTTTCTATGGTTTTGTTTCGATGATTGCTGCTGAAACGTGTTTTAAAGAAAGTTCTTCCGGCATAGACTGATAGTAAAAGCCGGAGGAGCTTTTTTTATGAAAAAAGCAGGACAATGGAAAAACCGGATGGTGCTGGCATTAGAACTTCCGCCTGATCTGGCATATAATGAAACGATCGTCACACTGACCGGTCAGACGGAAGCTGTTATCGAAAATTATAAATCTGTTTTTAAATATACACCTTCTGAAATTGTGATACAGTCTTTTTGCGGAAAAGTGACCATATCCGGGAAAAATCTTGAAATCCGCTGGTACAATTCCAGTGCAATGAAAGTGACGGGAAGTATTTATGATATAAAAGCGGGTGACAGCGAATGTTGAAATTTTTGAAATTAATATATGGTTATGTGATCATCCTTGTAAGAGGAGAAAATCTGGAACGCTTTCTGAATCTCTGCAAAAGCAGAAAAGTTTATATGGAAAAGATCCGGTACAGAGAGGACGGCCAGCTTATGGCACAAATGCAGGCCGCTGATTTCTTTCGCCTGAGACCTCTCCGGAATAAAACAGGTGTACATATTCAGATCATACAGAGACGGGGAATGCCCTTCTTTTTTTTAAGGAATAAAAAAAGAAAGGCTTTTTTTACAGGCATGATTCTGGGAGGTATCCTGATATTTTTTTTGACAGGGAGAATCTGGAATATCCATATTGAAGGAAATGTCAGAAACAGTACCGGAGAAATCCTCGATTTTCTGGATAAGCAGGATATAAACCATGGGATGTCCAAAAAAAAGATCAACTGTTCAGAAGTTGCAGCAGCTGTACGGAAAAATTTTCCGGAGATTACCTGGGTATCTGCCAGAATAGAAGGAACCCGTCTGATTCTTAATATCCAGGAAGGAATTATCCCCCAAAAAACCAACAGTAATACCTCACCCTGTAATCTGCTCGCAGACAAGGACGGAGTGATCACAGATATGATCGTCCGAAGGGGCATACCGGTAAAAAAGCCCGGGGATTCCTGCAAAAAAGGGGAACTTCTGGTATCCGGGGAACTTCATATCATGAATGACAGTCAGGAAGTCCTGCGAAAGGAATACGTTCATGCAGATGCGGATATTTTTATTTCCAGACAAATTTCCTATTATCAGGAATTTCCATTAAAATATCGTACAGAAATCCCTGCCGGCAAAAAGAAAAAAGAAATGTATTTCCGGTTTGGGCACTGGTATCTGGGATTGTATCCGACATTACATACAGGTCAGAAACGTATCACAGAGGAAATTCCTCTGCGTATCACAGAAAATTTTATACTTCCTGTATGGATCGGATGGACCGAAACTACTGATTATACAGTAAAAGAAGAAACCTATACCCGGAAAGAAGCCGAGAAGGAAGCTGTGCGAAGATTTCATCAATATGAAAAGAAGCTGCTTCAAAATGGCATTAAGATTAGTGAAAATCATATTACTACCAGGCTGACAGAATCTCTGTGCATTACCGGAGGAACCCTGCTTATCATCGAACAGACAGGCGAAAAAAGCCGGATAACATAAAATTCCATAAAAATTTGTATTTAAAAAGTTGCAGGGAGGTGTTACAATGGATGCATCTGGTTTTAACCGGACTTTGATTATCGTCCATAAACGAGGCAATAATCCATTATTAACTTATCAACAGGAAAGGACATCACAGGATGGCTGGCAATATTATTGAATTACACACAGAAGTCCCCGCAGAACTGGAAGCAAATGTATTTGGCCAGTTTGATGAGCATCTTAAGCTGATTGAGAGAACACTGAATGTGACAGTGATCTCCAGAGACGGAATCCTTAAGATACTTGGCAATGAACAGAATGCGGCTTCTGCGAAGAAACTGATAGAAGAACTGACAGTACTTGCAAAAAGAGGCAACACGATCACGAAACAGAATGTCAATTATGCTCTTTCTCTGGCAATGGAGCAGAGAAACGAAGTTCTCACAGAAATAGACAAAGATTTTATCTGTAACACCATACAGGGCAGACCTATCAAGCCCAAAACACTGGGGCAGAAAGATTATGTAGAACAGATACGCAAAAAAATGATCGTGTTCGGTGTAGGTCCTGCCGGTACCGGCAAAACCTATCTGGCGATGGCAATGGCTGTCACAGCCTTCCGAAATGAGGAGGTCAGCAGGATCATCCTGACACGTCCTGCTATTGAGGCCGGTGAGAAGCTGGGATTTCTTCCGGGAGATCTGCAGAGCAAGGTAGATCCTTATCTGAGACCACTCTATGATGCACTGTACCAGATCATGGGAGCGGACAGCTTTGCGAAAAATATGGAGCGCGGCCTGATCGAGGTTGCACCGCTTGCATATATGCGCGGACGTACACTGGATAATGCATTTATCATTCTCGATGAAGCACAGAATACTACTCCGGCACAGATGAAGATGTTCCTGACACGTATCGGATTTGGTTCCAAGGTTATCATCACCGGAGATGCCTCGCAGAAAGATCTTCCAAGAGATGCCACATCCGGACTTGACGTGGCAATGAAAGTACTGAAAAAAATAGATGACATTGGCTTCTGCCAGCTTACCAGCAAGGATGTTGTCCGTCATCCTCTGGTACAGCAGATTGTACAGGCTTATGATGCCTATGAGAAGAAACAAAAACCTGAAAGACCGGCAAGACGCAGAAACGGGGTAAATGAACGATGAACATGCAGATTGATTATGAGACGGAGCGTGAACTGGGGATCGACTATGAGACACTGGCAGTAAAGGTAGCTGACAAGGTTCTTGAAATGGAAAAATGTCCCTATGATGCACAGGTGAATCTTGTACTTACAGATAACGAAGAGATTGAGAGAGTTAATACTGAGTTTCGCGATATCGCAAGACCTACGGATGTTTTATCCTTCCCTATGATTCCTTTTGAGACACCGGCAGGATATGATATTGTGGAGGAAGATGAATCTTACTTTGATCTAGATACAGACGAACTTCTTCTTGGAGATATCATGATCTCAGTTGACAAGGTATTTGCGCAGGCAGAGGAATACGGACACAGTGTGACAAGAGAATTCTGTTTTCTGGTTGCACACAGTATGCTGCATCTGCTGGGATATGACCATATGACTCCCGGGGAAGCGGCAGTCATGGAGGCAAAACAGGCGAAAGCCCTGGAGGAGCTTGGGATTACACGCTGATCTTCAAATTCTGTTATTGCAGGCAATTTCTGATGGATTTTGTCTCGTAACTGTAAAGACACTAAACAGTTACAAAAAATATATTTATATGGAGTAACAAAAAGATGAATTACCGGGAACGACTTAAAGATAAAAAACGTATTGTAATTAAGATCGGTTCTTCTTCCCTGACTCATTCGGAGACAGGAAGACTGAACCTTCGCAAACTGGAAGTGCTGGCAAGAGAGCTCAGTGACCTTCGCAATCAGGGAAAAGATGTCATACTGGTTTCTTCAGGAGCTATAGCAACAGGTGTGGCAGCTCTTGGAATGCATGAGAAACCCACAGAACTGAAAGGAAAACAGGCATGTGCAGCAGTAGGACAGGCCAGACTGATGATGATTTATCAGAAACTTTTTTCTGAATATAATCAGCTTTCCGCTCAGATCCTTATGACCAAAAATACTATGGTTAATAATGTTAACCGAAAGAATGCTCAGAATACTTTCAATGAACTGCTCAGTCTGGGAGTGATTCCCATTGTAAACGAGAATGACTCCATTTCCACCTATGAGCTTCAGAATCTGGAGAAATTCGGAGATAATGATACATTGTCTGCAATGGTTGCCGCACTTGTACGGGCAGATCTGCTGATCCTGTTATCAGATATTGATGGTCTTTTTACAGATGATCCCAATACTAATCCTGATGCAAAATTCATTGATGTGGTAGAAAATCTGGATGATAATCTGCTTAACATGGGAAAAGGTACTTCCGGAAGTAAGGTAGGAACCGGCGGAATGGCTACTAAGCTGACAGCAGCACAGATCGCTTCTGCAGCAGGCGTAGATATGGTGATCGCAAACGGAGCCGATTTCCATATTATCCATAAGATCACAGAGGGACGCAAGTACGGTACGCTGTTTGTAAGCCAGTCCAAAGAAGAAGTTTATCTGATCGATATTATTGACAGACTGTTATAATACCGGAAATTTACCGGTGCCAAATGACATTCACAGAGTAAATGGCAGTGTTTACAGACAGACTGCCGCAGACAAAAAACAGGAGGAAGAACTATGGAAGTTGAGAAAATCGACCGCATTAATGCACTTGCACATAAAGCCAAAAGTGTGGGGCTTACTGAAGAAGAGAAAAAAGAAAGAGAACTGCTGCGCAAGGAATATATTGCATCTGTCCGCATGAACCTTCGCGCTCAGCTGGACAATGTGGATGTTCAGCAGGAAGACGGAACAATCATTAATCTGGGTGAAAAATATGGAATCAAAAAAAGACATTAGAAAGAAGATTTTCGCAGAAAGAAAGCTGCGCACAGATGAACAAATAGAGGCAATGAGCCGCACGATCACTGACAAAGTGACCGCACTTCCTGCATTTAAGAATGCGGACCGCATTCTGGTATATGCAGATTACAACCATGAAGTTGTCACAGAGTATCTTATAAAAGAAGCATGGAAGGCCGGCAAGGAGGTTGCAGTTCCCAAGGTTGTGGGAAAGGATATGGTATTTTATAAGCTGACAGACTTTGCCCGGCTGGAACCCGGATATTTTGGGATTCCTGAGCCTGTATCGGGGGAGATCGTCAACTGGTCAAAGGCTCTTATGATCATGCCGGGAGTGGCTTTTGACAGAGCAAATCACAGAGTCGGATACGGCGGTGGCTTCTATGACCGTTATCTTGAGAAACATCCGCAGCTTGAAAGAGTTGCCATTGCATTTTCTTTTCAGATGTTGCCGGAGGTTCCCACAGAACCTACTGATATCTGTCCGCAGATCATAGTAACAGAAGAGGAGATATGCTATCTTACTGACTGAAAGGGGACCTGAACATGAATGAAATGCTGAACCGTCTTGGCATGAATGCGAAGGCAGCTGAAACAGAAATGAGAAATCTTTCTACAAACAAAAAGAATGAAGTACTTCTTGCAGTAGCAGATAAACTGGTAAAGGATGCACAGACTCTGATCAATGCCAACAGGCTGGATGTGGAAACCGGAAAAAGGAATCATATGCCTGAGGGGCTGATCGACAGGCTTCTTCTCACAGAGAGCAGGATTGAAGGAATGGCAGAGGGCCTGCGCCAGGTAGCATCCCTGGATGATCCTGTCGGGGAAGTAACCGGGATGAAAAAACGCCCAAACGGACTGCTGATCGGGCAGAAGAGAGTACCTCTTGGCGTGATCGGAATTATCTATGAAGCAAGACCGAATGTAACTGCGGATGCATTTGCACTCTGCTTTAAGACCGGTAATGTAGTAATCCTGAAGGGTGGAAGTGATGCGATCCATTCCAACGAGGCCATTGTAAACTGTATCAGGGAAACTCTGAATGAACAGGGCGTGACAGAGGATGCGATTCAGCTGATTTCTGATACATCCAGAGAGACAGCAGCAGAATTCATGAAGATGAACCAGTATGTGGATGTACTCATCCCGCGAGGCGGCAGAGGCCTGATCAAAGCCGTAGTGGAGCAGAGCACCATCCCTGTGATTGAGACCGGTACTGGAAACTGCCATATTTATGTGGATGAAACCGCAGACCTTGAGATGGCAGCAGACATTATCATGAATGCCAAGACTCAGAGAGTAGGCGTCTGCAATGCCTGCGAATCTGTTCTTGTACATAAAGATGTAAAGGATGCCCTGCTTCCAGTCCTTGCAAAGCGTCTGCAGGAGAAACATGTGGAGATTCGCGCAGATGAAGCGGCTTATGCGTTGATCCCGGGAGCTGTACACGCAACAGAAGAAGACTGGGGCAAAGAATATCTGGATTATATTCTTTCTATTAAAGTGGTTTCTTCTGTGGAAGAGGCGATTGCTCACATCAATAAATATAATACAAAACATTCAGAGGCAATTATTACCAATAATTATGAACATGCACAGAAGTTTCTGGATGAGGTGGATGCTGCGGCAGTTTATGTCAATGCCTCCACACGTTTTACAGATGGATTTGAATTCGGTTTCGGGGCAGAGATCGGTATCAGTACCCAGAAGCTTCACGCCAGAGGCCCTATGGGCTTAAAAGAACTGACTACCACCAAGTATATCATCTATGGTGATGGCCAGATCCGTTAGGTATAGAAAAGAAAGAAGAGGAAACCACCAACATGTCAGAAGAAGAAAAGAAAGGCCGCAATCGGAGAAATTCCGAGGAAGAGCCGCAGGAGGAGACCAGTCTGGGAAAAGAGATCTTAAGCTGGCTTCAGATCATTGTGGCTGCGGTAGTCATTGCTTTTGTTTTAAATAATTTTGTCATTGCCAACAGCCGCATCCCAACCGGATCCATGGAAAATACCATTATGTCCCACAGCCGTGTGATCGGCTCCAGATTGTCTTATATAAAAGATGATCCGGAAAGAGGAGATATTGTGATCTTCCGTTACCCGGACAATGAAAAAGTATATTATGTAAAGAGAGTCATTGGACTTCCGGGAGAGACCGTTGAGGTGAAGGATGGAAAGGTCTATATCAATGGTTCTGATACACCTCTTGATGAGCCTTATCTGCCGGAGCCAATGGAAGGTTCCTACGGACCTTATGAAGTGCCGGAGGGCTGTTATTTCATGATGGGCGACAACCGGAATAATTCCCTGGATGCCCGTTTCTGGGATAATAAATTCGTTGCCAAGAACAAGATCGTGGCAAAAGTGCTGTTCTGTTATTATCCATTTAACAGGATAGGAAAAGTAAACTAATTACAGAAAGCAAAGATACAACTGGCTGGGTGATATTCTGCCCGGCCTGCTTGTGTGTTTTAGATAAAGAAGATTTTTAGATAATTGAAAGGTGAATTTAAAGGAGATCTATATGGAAAATAAGACCCCATTTATGACGGAGATACCGGAACAGGAACCACAGCGTCAGCAGTATTTTATGGCTCACGCAAAGGAACAGTTACACATTTTAGAAGAAAACCTGGGCAGACCTCTTACCTGCTGTATTAATACCTTTGGCTGCCAGATGAATGCGAAAGATTCTGAAAAACTGCTTGGTATTCTCGAAAAAATCGGATATGAGGAAACTGATGATGAAAAGGCAGCTACAGCACTTAATCAGGAAATAAAAAATGAAAAAGAAGCAGATAAAGAAGTGCTTAAAAAGCTTGAAGAATTAAAAGCTGGAATGAATCAATTCTTTGCTAACAAATACAAGGTAGATATGTCAAAAAAACTTGATAAACTTAAAAAAGTTTATATATATTCAAGTGATGATTACAACGGGCAAACTTTGTATGGGTATGTTGATAATAAAGAAAATAAGGTTCATTTAAACGAAATTTCTTTACAAGATGAAGTATTGCTACAATCTGTATTTACACATGAAGTTATGCATTACTTAGGCATAGCACCGGTAAAAAATAGTGAAGATGGAATGTATTTTATTGAAGGATTAGCAGACATGTTAGCAGATGAATGTCTATCATTTCAAAATAAAGAATTTCAAAATTCACCATATTATGAAGTAGCAATGAACCTGTGGAAGCAAATTAAAGTTGTGGATACTAACATTATAAAAGAGGCTTTAACAAAAGAGAACTATGACATTATGTCGAAGTTTGATGAGAGATTAAAAAATATTAAGCCTACTTTTAAAAATGTTAAGAGTATTTCAGATACTCTTGAAAATAGTGTAAAAACTGCAACTCAATATGTGAATAGCAGCATTAGAAATAAAGAAATCTTGACTATACAGGCTCAAGATATAGTTATAAGCTATATAAAAACTTTTGAGCCAAGCAGAAAGCAAATTAATGCCATAAGAAAGCATTATGTATTAGATAACTATGAGAATATTGAAATCAAGAAAATTGGAGATAAATATTTAGTAAAGTTATAGTAACTAATTCCTGCATCATAAGTTTAATAACCTAGCTCGAAATTTGAGTTAGGTTATTTTTTATTACATAAAATTCCTATTCATATGTAGGAGTGAAATTTGAAAAAATAAAATAAGTATAAAATTAAACAGAAATAAATTAAATGCAATAGTAGATGATTAATAAATAAAAGTATATAAATTTGCAATATTATGTAAAATATGGTACTATGAATATAGTTAGGCAATGTCCTTTTATATAAATTTATTTCCGAATAACACTAATTAGTGTTGACATATATAAATATTAACATTTGAGGAGGAAAAAAGATATGATAATTTTATTTTACAACTTTATGACAGAGGAGTTTTTACCACGATTAGGTAGCTATTCCATAGCAACTATTAATGCTCTTATGCCAGCGATTATTATACTCGTAGGTATGGTAATGTTATTAGGAACGGTTGGAATTAAGGTTAGTAATAACCTTGCTTCAACAATTTTCAAAGGCTTTGCTGGAGTAATTGGACTTTTAATCCGGTTTGTCTGGAAAGGAATGGTAGCTTTATTCTTATGGGTAACAGGTATTATACCTATGATTTATCAGAAAAGCCAAAGTGTATTCTG